>Ga0114956_1004663_pt1 | contig 10381 bp, 6 predicted proteins | sample MaitaG_FD_87304 | JGI IMG/M metagenome (GOLD analysis project Ga0114956, IMG submission 87304) | Marine algal microbial communities from Maine, USA - Maine_Asex2 metaG | ecosystem: Host-associated > Algae > Red algae > Unclassified | place: Maine, USA | collected 2015-01-05 | reverse complement strand
CATTTGAAATGTTAGATAGTTTTCTATTGGTATATCCTATTCCACCAAATATTTCAGCAGAAAATTTATTTTGCTTAATTGACTTTGGTTTTATAACGGGAAAATCAAATGCTCTTTCAGCGGCATTAATCGTATAGTTTGTGTTAATATTTGCTTCAATTAATTTTGCTTTTTGCAACTGTAATTTTTGTATTACATCGTTTACTCGTTTTAAGTTTATTTCATTTTTAACATTGGCTTTGTCAGTTTTTAAAGACGAAGATGCTGTTACAGCTTTGTTTTCTTGAACTACTCTAATATTATTTGCTGTATTTTCATTTTCTATAGTTTCAACAATGTTGTTTTTTATTAAGCCTGAATTATAATTATTGTTTTGAACATCAAAAGCATTTACAGGTAAAGCTGTTATTGTTTTTTGTTTCGTTTGTGGCTTAAAGCTTTCTATTTGCTTTGCTTGTGATACATTGCTATTTATAATTGTGTTAGCCACATTTGGCATTACTACTTTATCACTTTTTGAACTAATTGATTTTTTTCTTTTTGCTAATTTTTTATCTATAGTTTGTTCAATTTGGTTTGCCTCTTTTGTTATATTCTCTTTTTGGGTTACATTTTTATTGCTATCTACTTTTTTACTTTCTGCTTTTATACTTATTGTTTTATTATTTTCTGTTTGTTTAATATCTGTTTGTTTAATATCTGATTTATTATTTTGATTATTAATTTGTTTCTTATTTTCTGCTAATGTGGATTGTTTTTTTATTTCGGTTGAGTTTTGTTTATTGTTTAAAGTTGCTGCGTCTACTGTATCATTACTTGAAAATAAATTATACCCAATAATAGAACCTCCAATGGTAACTAAAGCTATTAATGCAATTGGTAAATACTTTCTCCACCAGTGTGCTTTAGATGAATTAGGCAAATGCTGCTCTAAATCATTCCACATTGCATCTTTATCCCAATCTATTGATTGGTTTTGAAGCTCCTGCTTTATTTTATTTTCTATGTTATTGTACTCCATAATCAGGCTACTTTAGACGTGTTTTTTTTTAATTGCTTTTGAATTGCTTTTCTTGCCCTTAGTAATTGCGATCTTGAAGTGCCTTCTGATATATCTAAAAGTTCAGCAATTTCCTTATGATTATACCCTTCTACTATATTTAAATTAAATATTATTCTATATCCTTCGGGTAAGTTGTTAATTAATTTCATTATTTCAGATTTCCCAATTTCTTGAAATACTTCTGGTTCAGCAGTTGAGTCGTGTACTACTTTCATTTCAGCATCATCAACAAATAGATATTTTGATCTTCTGCGTTTACTCATTAATGCTTCGTTAACTGCAATACGTGCGCACCAACCTGTTATTTCTCCTTTAGCTTCATCATACTGTTCTATTTTAGTAAATATTTTGATGAAGGTATTTTGTAAAACATCTTTAGCTTCTGAAATGTCGTTGCTATAGCGGTAGCAAATATTCATCAACTTATCGGCAAGCAAATGATATAAAGCATTTTGTGCTTTTCTATCGTTGCTTTTGCAGCCTTGTATTGTTTGTTGAATATTCATTTCAATTGCTGAAGATGTTTGTATTTTATTATACTACAATTCTACATTAAAAGATCCTGCAATATCAGTAGCAAGGTAAGTCATAATCGGAAATTCATATAAATCACCAGCAAACTGCCCTGAAATATTTGTTGCAGTTTCAACAAACGAAGTTATATTAAGTGTTCCCATTGCATCTATCTCACCATCTTCTAATACTGTTATATTAGCATTGACTACATTTCCACTACCGTCAGATATAATATTTATATCAAAACTAATTTCTGGTTGTGCTGAATCGTTGAATAACAATTGATAGTAATTATTATTGCTGATAACATTTATATTATAACCTGAACTGGAATAAGCACCATTATCCAATTCATAAGTAATTACGTTGTTTGATGAAGATCCGCATACTTCAATTTCACCTAAATCAGTATCACCAATTAAATTAAAAAGTTGTTCAACTGAAGCTAAGCCAGTTACTGGATTTACTACAATAACAATTATTTCAGAAAATTCACATAAATAATCGATTAATACAGAAAAATTACCTTGATTATCTGTATAACCTGTATAGTCGACAAAAGAACTGGTTTCAATGCTTACAAAAGCATTTTCTATTGGTAATCCATCACAGTCTATAGCATTCAAGCTTATTGTTGATGATAATGAATTACTTGAAGAAATCATATCTTGTAAAACTATATCTGTAGTGCTTGCTTCTAAAATATCAACTGGAATATAAGAATCAATTAATGTATCAGCATTATTTATATAATTTAAACAAGTAGGATTAAATGCTATAAGATTTAAATTTGTATTAGCAGGAATAAAAAGTTCATATTCACCATCAATTTCGCTCACGGTTCCAACTTCAAAAGTTGGATTATCTATATCATCAAATATATATACTATAGCTTGTACGCCATTACCATTGGCATCAACTATACTTCCACTAACTGTTATGAATGTGCTGAGTGCTAAAATTGAACTTTGTGATGTTTCAAAAGGTAATAAATTGTTATTTACTAAAATTATTTCTGTATCATTTTGATTTAAATTATTTACCAATATTTTTTTATAGCCATTACTATAATCTTCATGATGAGCTACAAAAAATAAATTTTCACTTTGTAAAAATGCAACGTCTAAGTTATATTCAGTAATACCATTAACATCGGTTATTAAATTTTCTTCAAGCAAAGTATCTCCATCATATAAATTTACTTTTATACCTTCTAAGGGCATTTCATTACGATCTTTTACTGCTAATCTTAATTTAGAATCTTCTAATAATTCTGGTTCTTCTGTTTGAGTGTCTGTTGTAATTATGTCCTTGTCTTTTTTACAAGATGCCATAAGGACAATTAATATTAATGCTAAAAATGGTATATTTTTCATTCTGTACAATTTATTTCGTTATCTAATTTTAATTAGTACACCTGTTGTACATTATTAATATGTTTGGCACGACCTATTCGTTGCACTAATAAAATAATAAATTGATTTTAATTTAAATCTCTTGAAATTATTGCTTTAAATACTTCAATTGAATTATTTCTTGTTCTGATAAATAGCGCCACCAGCCGCGTTGCAAGTCTTTTTTGGTTAAGCCTGCATAAATAACTCTATCTAATTTACGTACACTATAATCAAAGTGTTCAAATATGCGACGAACAATTCTATTGCGACCTATATGCAATTCAATGCCAATATGTGCTTTTGATTCCCCTTTTACGTAATTGATGGCATCAACCATTACTTCGCCATCTTCTAACTTTAGTTTACCGCTTCTAATTAAGCTCATATGTGCTTCTTCAACAGGTCTATCTAAAACTACATAATAAAGCTTTTTTGTATTTGATGAAGGATGTGAAAGTTTGTGGGCTAAATCACCATCATTTGTAATTAAAAGTAAGCCCGTAGTATTTCTATCTAATCTACCTACAGGATAAACTCGTTCTGTTGTGGCTTTTTTGATAAGGTCTAAAACTGTTTTTCTTCCTTTTTCGTCGCTGGTAGTGGTAATAAAATCTCTTGGCTTGTTTAATAAAATGTAAACAGGCTTTCCTTTTTTCTCTACCAATTTATCTTTAAAATAAACTTTATCTAAGGGTTGAACCTTGTAACCCATTTCCAATACTACCTTATCATTTACTTTTACATCACCATTAGCAATGTATTCATCTGCTTTTCTTCTACTGCAAATACCTGCATTAGCTACATACTTGTTTAGTCTAATTCCAGGGTTTGCAATTTGTTCAACTGCCTCACTGTTTTCAGCATCTGACATAAAAAGGCTTATTAATCTTGCGGTTCGCCAATTTCTTGGTCGGCGGTTTGAAATTCTTTTAAAGCTGGCATTTCATCAGGGCCATTAATACCAAAGTAATCTAAAAACACATTACTTGTTGCATAAAGTAATGGCTTACCTACGGTTTCTGCTCTGCCTGTAACTTCTACTAACTCTTTATCTAGCAGTTTAGTCAATGCATAATCACAGCTTACGCCTCTAATATGTTCCATTTCAGATTTTGCTATTGGCTGCTTGTACGCAATTATTGCTAAGGTTTCCATTGCTGAACGGGTTAGCTTTCTTTTTGTTTTTAAATTTAAAAATGCGGCAATTGTATCGTAAAACAAAGGTTTGGTTAAAAATTGATAACCACCACCGCTACGTCTTAACTCAAAAGCATATTCATCACTTTTATATTTTTCGGTAATTGTATCTAACAATTCTCTTATTTGCTCAACACTAATTTCTTCCCCTTCAAAAACTTTTTCTAAAGTGGCTTTTATATCTGTAATTTTCACTGCTGCATTAGCAGTGAAAATCATTGCTTCAATATTAAGTTGTAATTGACTCATTATGCTGTAAATATAAAATAAAAAGGTCGCCCAAAATTGAGCGACCTTAATTTTATTATATTTTTTTTATGCTAATTTTTAAGCACCTTTTCTGTTATGATTTTATTGCCTGATTGAATTTTCAATAAATACATTCCTGTACTTAAATTTGCTACATTCAATTGAATTCTATTCAAAGCTAAACCACTATTAACTAACTCTGAAACAACCAATTGGCCTGCATTGTTATATAAACTTACTTCAACTACATCAAAAGCATTGTTGTATGTTATGTTAATATAACTTTCAGCTGGCACTGGCTCAATACTCATTATCTCCAATTCAGCTTCTCGGTTTCTTGAAATTAAAACTACACCAACAATTTGGCTTGTTCCGTCAAAATCGGTTTGTGATAATCTGTAATAAGTTAAATCACTTTCAAATTCAGTATCTAAATAGCTGTATTGTTTTGGCAATGATGTTGTTCCATTTCCAGCGATAGTACTTATTGATTTAAAATCATATCCGTTTGCTGAACTTTCTAAAGTGAAGTAGTCATTATTAAATTCAGTTGCAGTTTCCCACTTCAATAAATTTCCTTCATTTATTGCTTCCCCTTTATAGGTAATTAATTCAATTGGTAATTTTTCGCATTGAATGTTTTTTGTGAAATCACCTGTGCATCCATTTGCATCTGATACAGTAATATCATATGATTCGCCATCTGTTATTGGACCAACGGTGATTGTTTCTGCGTAAGCAGCTGAACCATTGTAGAATGCACCATTAACGGTATACATCGCACTTGCTAAACATTCAGGTAAACCGCCTGTAATTGTAAACTCATATGTAAACTCGCCTGTGCTTGTATCGCAATCTTCGTCTGTTGCTATTTCAATTGGGTCTAAAAATTCTACAGTTAATGTATTGCCAATTGTTAAACAAGGGTCAGAATAATCAGGTCCGCCTGCACCATCATTTGTTGCACCAAATGCTGTTACGTAGAATGTAGCTTTGCCTTCATCATTGGTTAAAAATGAACCTAATGTAACAACATCAGCCATACTTAATGGTAAATCAGCTGTTGTTATATTGTTGTTTACAGTATGGTAAACGTAATATACAGATTGACAAGGCATCAGTAAGAAATCATCTGCATCTACAACAACATTATCACCAAAGCATACGTAACTTCCATTTCCATAATTGCCGCCATTGGTAAACATTAATGTACCTGCTAATGAATTACAAGATGTAAAGCAACATCCATCATCAATTGTTGCATCAGGATTATAGTTTAAAGCATCGGGGTTTGTACAACCTACAATTGGTAAAGTACCCATACAATTACAATCTGCATCAAGCATATCATTATCAGTATCTGAATCACCATCATCACATTCATCGCCTGGCATTGCGCTTCCACCACATTCGCCTAAACAATCTTCAACTAAACAACTGCCATCATCTGCTGTTGCATCTGGATTAAAGTTACATGCTGTGTCATCTGTGCAACCTGGTACTGTATTACCAATACAATTGCAATCTTCATCTAACATATCATTAATAGTAGTAGCCTCGCCATCATCACAAGCATCGCCTGACATGGCGGTACCACCACATTCGCCTAAACAATCTTCAACTAAACAACTGCCATCATCTGCTGTTGCATCTGGATTAAAGTTGCAAGCTGTGTCATCTGTGCAACCTGGTACTGCATTACCAATACAATTACAATCTGCATCTAACATATCATTAATAGTTGTAGCATCGCCGTCATCACAAGCATCGCCTGGCGTGGCGCTGCCGCCACATTCGCCTAAACAATCATCAACTAAGCAACTGCCGTCATCTGCTGTTGCATCTGAGTCAAAGTTACAAGCTGTATTATCTGTACAACCTGGTATTGCATTACCAACACAATTACAATCTGCATCTAACATATCGTTTAATGTTGTAGCATCACCATCATCACATGCATCGCCTGGCATTGCGCTTCCGCCACATTCGCCTAAGCAATCTTCAACTAAACAACTGCCATCATCTGCTGTTGCATCTGGATTAAAGTTACATGCATCAGGTTCTGTACAACCTGAAATTTCACCAACACAATTACAATCTGCATCAAGCATATCATTTGTTGTTGCAGTATTACCATCATCACAAGCATCGCCTGGCATTGCGGTTCCACCGCATTCCCCTAAACAATCTTCAACTAAACAACTACCATCATCTGTATTTGCATCAGGATTAAAGTTACAAGCAGTATCATCTATACAACCTGGAATTGCATTATCAATCCATTGAACGGAAGCATCATCCTCGGAGCTACCGACAACTGCTAAAATATTATCTAAACCTACAACAGTGCCATCATAGCAAAATGTTACTTCGCCATTTGCATCTGTAAAATCAAAATCTGAAATAACGTTTACGCCAGTTATAAAAAAGTCAACTCTAATGCCTTCTAATGGATTACCATATTCATCAGTAACTGTTGCGGTAACGCAATGCTCATTATTAATATTTTCTGTTGTATATTCAGGTGTTAACTCAATGTTTTCAATAAGTGCTACTGAACTAAATAGTTGACTACCAGGATATCCATATGAATCATCTTGAGCAAAACCATATATGAATGCACCAAAAGGACCATTACCTGTAATTGAATGTTCACCAACATCAACAGGTACTCTTATACCTGAATAGCCTGGGATTATTGAAGTATAAGATGCTGCTGGAATTGGAACTCCATCAATAGCTATTGCTCCAACACCATAATCTGGAGTAACAATATTCACAAAATTATCATTAAAAATAACAGATGGAGTGGAAAAAACAACATCACCATTATATTGCTCATAAGGAGGTATCAGCATCATAAACGGGTCGGAATTTACATAATCTGCATATGAACCTTTACTATATTGAGCTAGTAAAACTGGGTTTGAACTTGTGAATTCGTAAAATGAGTCAGATGGTAAATCTAATTCTAACACATCTCCTTCATCAATTGAACCCACAATAACACCATTTTGAAAAATATCTGTATTATCTAAATCTGCTACAAACCTATATATATCACCACCTGTTCTAGTTTCTAAAGAAGCGGCTAAAAACTGAGTCCCCCAAGTATCTGTAGAAGGCAACTGTTCTGTTATATGATCACAAAAAGCTGTAAAAGCAGGAATATTTACACAAACACTAGCACCAAAAACCGATATAGGAAAGTTGGATTCTATTAATGTACCTGACAAATCACTCGCTGAACCCAATAGATATACATCATTTATAAGTTGATATACTTCGCCTGCATTTAAAGAAATAGTGAAAGGTACGCCAGCGGTATAGCTTGCAACGTCTACTTTTGGTGTTATAGTAACAGTTGTTCCATTTTGAGTACCAACTACAGATAATGTTGTTCCAAAATCATTTACATAAAAGTCATTTGGATAAGACAAAACTCTATATCTATTTCCTAAAGCATCAACTGGAATTCCCATATAGGCATCGGTAGTGAACATAACTTGATTTAATCCATATATTGCAACTTCATCTTGAGCAGTTACGTGGATTCCTAAATTTTCTATGCCATCATTTACTGTAACTTCAGCTGAACTTGGAATAAATACAACAGTTGACGAACCTGGTGTTACAGAAAAAGGAGTTGAAAAACCTAATCCTGGTATTTCAACCATACCTGTGGTAGCGGAATTGCCAGATATTGTTAATGTTAAATTTGGTGCATAATATGGATAAATATTTGAGTCGAAATTTTTGTTGAACATTATCCAAAATTCTGTTCCTAGATTATCAATATTTTGAGCATTTGCATTTGTTGCAATAAAAAATAAAGCTATACAAGTAGCAAGGAAAGGTTTAGTGAAATTTTTCATTTTAAATGTTGTATTTATTACAATAAAGAAAGACTAAAAAAAGATATTTAACAAAGATATTTTACTTAAGTTTTGATAATCAAATCAATATGACATTTCTACACAGCATTTAAAAAAAAAGGAGCTAAGTTTTTGGCTTAGCTCCTAATTGTTATCATTAAGTTTTATTGTTAAATTTTATTAGCCATTTTCTAATGCTGCTGCACCTGAAACAATTTCTGTTAACTCAGTTGTAATTGCCGCTTGACGAGCTCTGTTGTATTCAATTTTCAAATCACGCAACATCTCTTTTGCATTTTCAGTTGCTTGATCCATGCTAGTCATACGTGCGCCTTGTTCAGATGCATTTGCATCTAACAATACTCTGTACAATTGTGTTTTCAAAATTTTTGGAACCAACAAATTGATCATTTTCATTTTTTCTGGCTCGTATATATAATCAACAGTTGAAACTTGACTTTCATCTGCTTCAGGTTTTGCTATTGGTAAATAGGCTTCATCCGTATTAATTTGAGTTGCTGCGTTTTTAAATTTTGCAAAAACTAAACGCACTGCATCATATCTTTTATCAGCATAAGCATTCATTATTTTTACTGCAATTTTACCCGATTCTTCAAAAGATAAGTTTGTAAAAACATCCATATCATCTGTTACATAACGAGCTTTATCCATCTTTTTTAAACCTTCAAAACCTTTTTTTCCGAGATTTAAAACGGTAACATTTCCAGCTTCATATTGGCTATTATATTCGTTTAACATTAAGCCACGCGCTTGCTTAATGATGTTTGAATTATAACTGCCTGCCAAACCTCTATCAGAAGTAACTACAACTAATAACACATTGTTTACTGGCCTTTCAATTGCATAATCAATTTCTAACTCTTCTTCACTGGCTACTATGTTGCTTAGCATATAGTTTAGTTTTGAAGAATAAGGGCGCATTTTTTGAATTCCTTCGGTGGCTTTACGCAATTTTGCTGCTGCTACTAACTTCATAGCATTAGTTATTTGTGCGGTAGATTTTACCGATTTTATTCTTAGTCTTACTTCTTTTAATTTACCTGACATTTATGTCTGGATTAAATTGTTAATCAATTATGCTTTATAGCGGCTTACTAAATCGGCTGCTACAGCTTCTAATGTTTCAGTACCTTCTAATTTACCTGCTGTTAAAGTATCTAACAAACCTTGATGCGAAGTGGCTAAAATATCTAAATACTCTTTCTCAAAATCTTGCACTTTTTCTACTGGTACATCTCTTAAAAGATTTTTTGTACCTAAATAAATGATGGCTACTTGTTGCCCAACTGTTTGTGGTGAATATTGTGGTTGTTTTAATATTTCAACGTTTCTTGATCCTTTACCTAAAGTTGCCATTGTAGCTGCATCTAAATCAGAACCGAATTTTGTAAAAGCTTCTAACTCACGAAACTGTGCTTGATCTAATTTTAAAGTACCTGATACTTTTTTCATAGATTTTAATTGCGCAGAACTACCCACACGCGATACAGAAATACCAACGTTAATGGCAGGGCGAATACCTGAGTTAAACAAGTTAGACTCTAAGAAAATTTGACCATCGGTAATAGAAATTACGTTAGTCGGAATATAAGCCGAAACATCACCAGCTTGCGTTTCAATTATTGGTAAAGCTGTTAATGAGCCTCCACCTTTTACTAAATGCTTAATTGAATCTGGCAAATCATTCATATTTGCAGCAATCGAATCATCATTAATAATTTTTGCAGCACGCTCTAATAATCTGCTATGTAAGTAAAAAACATCACCTGGATACGCTTCACGCCCTGGTGGTCTTCTTAATAACAATGAAACTTCACGGTATGCTACTGCTTGCTTTGATAAATCATCATATACAATTAATGCTGGACGACCAGTATCGCGAAAGAACTCACCAATTGCTGCACCTGCTAATGGTCCGTAAAACTGCAATGGTGCAGGATCAGCGGCAGAAGCTGCAACAATGGTAGTATATGCCATTGCGCCGTTTTCTTCTAATGTTTTTGCTACTTGAGCTATAGTTGAATTCTTTTGACCTGTTGCTACATATATGCAATATACAGGTT
>Ga0114956_1004662_pt1 | contig 10382 bp, 7 predicted proteins | sample MaitaG_FD_87304 | JGI IMG/M metagenome (GOLD analysis project Ga0114956, IMG submission 87304) | Marine algal microbial communities from Maine, USA - Maine_Asex2 metaG | ecosystem: Host-associated > Algae > Red algae > Unclassified | place: Maine, USA | collected 2015-01-05 | reverse complement strand
TGCCGTGCCGCTGCTGTTCATCGGGCTGCTATCGATGAGCTTGAAGAACCGGCCCGGCGCGCTCGCTGCGGTGGTCGGCGCCGTTGTCGCTGTGATCGCCCGCGACCTGCCGAACGGGTCGGGTCTCCTCGTCGGCGCGCTCGCGGGTTTGACCGTGGCGGCGCTCGTCGCCGGGCCCGATGCGGCCTCGCCATCACCCGCACCCGCAGTCGACGCATGACGGCGCTCGTTGCCTTCCTGCTCGGTGGCCTCGGCACGTATCTTATGCGGGCGTCGTTCATGAGCATCGGCTCCGACGTCGAACTGCCCGCGGTGCTGAAACGGTCGCTGCAGTTCGTGGCGCCAGCAGTGTTCGCGGCCATCATCTTGCCGTCGGTGCTTGGCGACGACGGCCTCTCCCGATTCGCGTCCCCGGACGCTCGCCTCATCGCCGCGGCCATCGCCTCGATCGTTGGGCTTCGAACTCGCAGCATCCCGCTCGTGCTGGTCGTCGGCATGGTTTCACTCTGGTCATTGCGATCGATAGGGGTTGCGTAAGTGCGCACGGTTCGAGCAACAATCCTGCAGACGCCCGAGCCCGACCGGCTCGAAGTGTTGACCGATCATCTGGTGAGCCTCGATGCCACCGGCACGATCGAATCGGTCCGTCCCGCCCAACCCACTGACGTCGCCGACGTCACCATTGCCGACGGGTCGTACCTCATGCCGGGGCTCATCGATCTTCACGTGCATGCGCCGCAGTGGCCTCAGGTCGGCACGGGCTACGACCTGCCGCTCGACAAGTGGCTGTTCGAATACACCTTCCCGCTCGAAGCCCGATGCGAAGACCCCGAGTTCGCTCAGCTGGTGTGGTCGTCGCTGGTGCCAGCGCTGCTTGGTGGCGGGACGACCACGGCCGTCTACTACTCGTCGATCCACGAACCCGCCACATTGTCGCTGGCTGCAGCATGTGTCGAGCACGGCCAGCGGGCGTTCGTCGGCCGGGTCGCCATGGATCACGCGACTGGCACGCCGGACTATTACCGCGACGCCAGCGCAGCCGATGGCGTCGCCGCGAGCCTCCGATCGATCGACGCGATCACGGCGCTCGGTGCCAACGACCTCGTGCGCCCGATCATCACGCCCCGCTTCATTCCCGCCTGCACCGACGCGTTGCTCGAAGGTCTCGGTGAGCTGGCCGAGGCGACAGGAACCCCTGTGCAGACCCACTGCTCCGAGAACGACTGGGAGCACGGCTACGTTCTCGATCGCTTTGGCGTCACCGATACCGAAGCGCTGCGGCGGTTCGGCCTGCTGCGCGATCACGCCGTGCTCGCCCACGGCGTGCTGATCGGCGCCGACGACCAAGCGACGCTCGCTTCCATCGGCGCCGGCGTTGCTCACTGTCCGCTGTCGAACGTCTACTTCGGCAACGCCGTCTTTCCCACTCGGTCGGCAATGGAGCGCGGCGTGCGGGTCGGGCTCGGTTCGGATCTGGCCGGCGGCTCCGAGGCTGGCATGTTGGCGCAGGCCGCCCATGCGGTGAATGCCTCCCGCTACCTCGAAGATGGCGTCGATCCAGCGATGGCGGCTGACAAGCGGGGGACCGCCAACTCGCGTCTGTCGGTCGTCGAGGCGTTCTGGCTCGCGACTCGCGGTGGCGCCGACGTGCTCGGGCTGCCGGTCGGCTACCTCGCACCCGGTCACGCCTTCGATGCCATCACGATTGCGACTGGCCCCGGCCACGCGGTCCAGACATGGCCCGACATCGATGACGACCATCGCATCTTCGAAAAGATCGTTCGGCGCGCCGAAGCGCGCGATGTCACCAACGTCTGGGTTGCCGGGCGCCAGGTGAAGGGCGGGCCGGCCCACTAACCGTTAGGCATCGGGACCGGTAATCGCGCTGACGAGCGCAGTCACAGCTTTATCGGCCAAGGCTCGCATTTCGTCGTCGGTGCGATCCTGAATCGGATGCTCGACGAACACGCGGGCGGGGTCGGAACCGAGGCTCTTCGACTGGGCAACCGCCGCATCGACGAAGGGTGCAGAAGCGACGAAGACCGAGGGGATGCCACGGCGCTCAAGATCGGTGATGTCGTGCACACTGCACGACGTACAGCTGCCTCAATCGGCGAGCGCTTCGATCACGGCATCACAACTCGTGGCGATCTCGTGACGCAGGTCGACGGGCGCTGGTTTCGTGAACGTCGGCTTTGCGAACCGCTGCGTCTTCGCCCCGAGTTCGCCGAGGTGTTCTTCCAACCGGTCGAGGAAGACATTGCCACGCGGTTTCGAGATATCGAGCAGGCCAACGGTGAGGCCCGCAAGCGACTCGGGTCGTGGTGACCGCGGGATCGTCGCCGGTTTGGTCTCGCCAGTTGGGTCAAGAATCGTCGTGCTCATGGTTCCCCCTGCGCTCATCGCATGATCTCTCTCGTAACCGGCATGCTACCCATGGTTCCGTTGAGCCATCCGCCAATGACCGATGAGAACAGGCCAGCGGGTCCTCCGGCATGCGCGATCAACAGGCCGCCGTCGGGGTTGAACTTCGACAGCTGCTTCTCTTCGAAACCCGGCGGAAGCCCGGCTTCGATGCCGTCGACGCCCCGGGTGATCGAAGCGCCGGACACGGTCAGACAGCGGTTGAGTTCCTGGCGGAACCGGGCCTTCGACCAGCCGGCATCGCGGTAGCGAGCCATGTGCTCGGGGGTGAGAACAAGGATCGCGTCGTTGAACATGACTGCACGCGGCGACACCGTGGCCATCAGCCCTTGGGCGAGTAGCGCGGTCAGCGACTCGGGTGAACGCGACGCTTGGTCGACGATGATGCGCGGCGCCTCGCCGGCAAAGAGCGTGACGGTCGACGACTCGGGACTGAAGCCCCGCTCGACGGCCATCGACTCCCACGGTGACCCTTCTTCGTCTTCAGGAAAGCACAAGCCGACCTTGCCCGGCTGGCCATGTGCCGCTCGATCGACTTCGCCGGGACGACCACCGCCCACGTTGCGCACCGTTAGCTGCAAAGCCCGGCCGATCGTCGAGTTCGCCCGGTTGCCCTGGCCGAACACGTTCATGCCTGAGTTCATGCCGATCTCGCGACGGATCGGTCCGTTGACGATGATGATCGGCCCAACACCCATCGTGGTGCAGAGCAGGCCGTGCATATTGAACTCGTCGGTGCACGCCGCTTCGATCGCGGCGAGCACGACCGGCAGGTACTCGGGTTTGCATCCGGCCATGACTGTGTTGATCGCGATCTTCTCAACCGTCGTTTCAACGAGGTCGGGCGGGATGACGGCGACAATGTCCTGGGGGTCGCGAGTCGTGCCTTCGAGCATCCGCATCACCCGCGCCTCGGTCGGCGGCACGAGCGGCAAGCCGTCGCTCCAACCCCGGTCGTAGAGCGCTTCGATCTCATCCTCGAGCGCCGCGATTTCGACCCGGCGGCTATGTAGCACCGAACCACCGAAGCGCACCTTGAGAGCATCGGCGTTCGATGGGTCGACACTAAGCGAGCCGCAACCCGGACGCTGGTCCGGCAACTCGGGCCCGAGCTCGCCGACCCCGGTCACTGCTTCCCACGACGGCCGATCCCACCCGACCGTGCGCTCGACCTCGACCCCATCTTTCACGAGCACGACGGTCGGCACAGTTTCGACATCGTTGTGCCACGACAGGTTGAGTTCGGTGTCGTCGGTGACGTCGACCATGCCATCGGGGAAGGCCGGGTCGTCCTGCGTGATCACCTGCACGGTGCCGTTCGCTGACCGCAATTGCTCAAGCACCGGGACGACGAGTTCGCAGGTCGGGCAGTCGCGTTTGACGAAGATGTGGAGGCCATCGCTGAGCGTTGTCATCCCATCGGTTTAGCAGGCCGCAACAGAGTCGCCGGTCTCTCGGTCTGTTGCGACCGGTTACTCGTAGATCGATTCGTACGACTCGGAAACGACGATGTTGCCGGCCGGGTCCTGAATGATCGCGGTGTCGCCGCTGTTCGACCAGACCGGCCCGAATGAATCGCACCAGTACAGCTCGATCGGGTCGGCGTCGAACAGGTCGGTGCCGCACCCCGACCGCAGTCGGACCCGCTGGCCGGGTGCAAGTGTGAGCTCCGCGAATTGATAGCGATGGCGGGTCGACTCGTCGCGGATCATCCAGCCGCCGAGGTCGACCGGCTCGGTCGCTTCGTTCACCAGCACGATCCATTCCCCGTTTGGGTTCTCGTCGTCGCGGCCCTGCGCATCGAACTGGAGCTCGCTGATCGCGATCATGGCCGTCGATGCAGCTCCACAGGCGGACGGCGACCAGAGCCCGACCTCGTTTGATCGAGCCGTCGACTCGGCGTTGTCGAAGTCGGCTTCCAACGGATGACCGAATGCCGACCGGGCGACCGCGTACCCGTCGGCGATCTGGTCGAGATTGATCAACCGGTCACCCTGCCAGATGTAGCCGAGGAGGCGTCCGTATTCATCACGATCGGGTCCGTACGTTTCATCGATCTCGACCCAGAGGCGGGCTTCGTCCTTGGCCAGCCGGTCGATCAGCGCGTCCTTTGCCTCCTCGCCGAAACACTCGCCCTGCTCGTTGGCGTTCACCCCAAGCAGGCGAACCTCAACGTTGCCCCATGGCGTGTCGGCTTCCAGGCTGTCGCCATCGAGTATCCAGCGAACCGTGATCGCGACCGATCCGTCGAGTGGCGCGGGGTGAGCACGGGCCGGCTCGTCGATGCCCGTCACCGACGTCGAGGTTTCCGCCTGCCCATCATCGGGGCGTGAAGCCTCGGGTTCGGAGCCGTCGACAACAGCGGGTGCCGGTTCGGTCGCCGGGGGCGGGGGGAGTGCGGCGGGCTCTTGAATGATCGAGGCACACGCGGTGACGACGATCGCTGCGACGACGAGCGCACCGAAAACGCAAACGAGCCGCACCACGGCGCGGCTCGTCATGCGAAGAATTTTGCTACGGCTCGTCGCCCGAGGCTCGTTAGATGTCTTCCTCGAGGTTGAGGTCCTTGATCTCGGGGATGGTCTCAAGCTCGCTGTCGGACAAAACGCCCTGCAAGACGGCTCGGGTCGAGAAGAGACGATCACGTGCCATCTTCTCGGCTTCGACCAACTTTGCAACCTGATTGCGGCCGTCGGAGACGATGCGTTCGACCCGCTCGCGAGCCGCCGACTCGGCGTCGGAGATCAGACGTTCGGCCTCGTTGCGGCCCTCACCGATGATCCGTTCGGAGTCGGCCTTGGCCGTGCTGATGATGTGCTCGGACTCGGCCTTTGCATCGGCGATGCCACTTTCGGCGTCGCGGACTCGGGCTTCCGCGGCTTCGATCTCGCGCTCCGCGTCGGCCTTGGACTGTTCGATCTGAAGACGATCGCGTTCGGCATCGGCTTCTGCTTCGAGCCGAATGCTCTTGGCCAGCTCGTCGGACTGGAGCTTCGTGTTCTCGCTGTAGCGATCGGCGTCGGCCCGGGTTGCCTGCGCATCGGCCTCGGCCCGGGATCGAGTGCTCGCCGCGTAGTCTTCGGCTTCCTTGCGGGCGTTGCGAACGTACTGCTCGACGTCCTGTCGCATCGCCTGCGCATCGGCATCGGACTTTGCTCGTACCGAGGTGGCGTACTCGTCGGCTTTGGCGCGCGTGCTCGCAGCGTAGTCGTCGGCCTCGCCGCGGGTCACGCGGCTGTAGTCCTCGGCTTCGCTTCGAGTGGAACTTGCGAACTTCTGCGCATCTTCACGTTCGCGGCGATTCTGGGCCCGAGCCTTTTCGGTCTCGGCGCCGAGCTGGGCACGCGTCGAACTCGTGAGCTCGGCCGCCTTCTTCGCCGCGTCTTCGCGAATCTTGATCGCACTGTTGTGGGCCTGGCGCAGGATCGTTTCGATCTCCGACGACACCGCGGTGATGTCGGATGAGTCGTCGGTGTCGGCGTAGTCGGCGACCGGGTCTGGTCCCGGGTCTGCTGCCGCGGGTGCGCTCGGCGTCGGGTTGGTGGCCGGCGTTGCGACGGCCGGAGCGGGCGCCGCGGTCGTTGGTTTGTCGGCACCGGCCGCGGTCGCGGGTGGATTGGCCTGTGGCGGCGCAACCGTCGGTGTCTCAACCTTCGGCGTTGCCGGCGGGGTGGGTGTTTGCGCTTTGGCGGCTGGCGCGGTCGGCGGGTTCACCTTCGGAGCATCAGCGGCGGGCGCGGGGACCTTCGGCGTTGTCACCTTCGGTGTCTCGACCTTGGGCGAGCTCACCTTGGGAGCCGCCGCAGCCGGTGCTGTCGCCTTTGGTGTCTCGACCTTCGGTGGGTTCACCTTCGGCGCGGCGACCTTGGGCGCCGCCGGCTTCGGCGCCGCAACCTGTGGCGTCTCGGCCTTGGGCGGGTTCACCTTCGGCGCGGTGACCTTGGGTGCGGCGACCTTTGGTGTTTCGACATTCGGGGCGGTGACCTTGGGTGCGGCGACCTTCGGCGCGTCGGCTTTCGGTGCCGCGACCTTGGGCGCAGTGACTTTGGGTGCCGCGAGCTTGGGCGTCTCGACCTTCGGCGCGGCGACTTTGGGTGCCGCGACCTTGGGCGTCTCGACCTTGGGTGCGGTGACTTTGGGTGCGGCGACCTTTGGGGCTTCAACTTTCGGTGCCGCGACCCTGGGTGCGGAGACCTTTGGCGTCTCGACCTTCGGCGCGGCGACTTTGGGTGCGGAGACCTTTGGCGCAGTGACTTTGGGTGCGGCGACCTTTGGGGCTTCAACTTTCGGTGCCGCGACCTTGGGCGCGGCGACCTTCGGATTGTCGACTCGTGGTGCGTCAATCTTCGGCGGGTTCACCTTGGGCGCTTCAAAGCGCGGGCTCTCGACGCGCGGTGCCTCGACGAGCGGTGTCTCGACCCGTGGGGCCGCGACACGAGGCGTCGCAGCTATTGGGGCCGCCGCCGGGTTGGGGATCTCGGGTGCTTGCACCTGCGGGGCCTCGACGCGGGGAACCTCGACCTTGGGGACTGCAACGCTGGGCACGTCGACACTTGGCACGTCGACACTTGGCACATCGACACTTGGCACTGCGACACTTGGCACATCGACACTTGGCACTGCGACCCGGGGCACATCGACACTTGGCACTGCGACGCGGGGCACATCGACACTTGGCACGTCGACTCTAGGTACCTCGGCCCGCGGCATCGCAGGCGTCGTTGGCATCGCGGGTGCTGCGCTGTCGCCGCGCATGCGATCGGACATCGCCGCTCCGGCAGCAGCGCTTGCCGCGGCGCCGCCGAGAACCGCGGCCGTCGTCCCACCAAGCCCGGACTCGACCGGGGGAGCAGTGGCTGCTCCCTGGCCAAACGGAGACGGAGCGGGAGCTTGGCCGCCATCGAGGCGTTGCGACAACGACGACGAAACCGAACGGAGGAAAGAGCTCACCTCGTCCTTGTCGTAGCCACGCCAGACCGTTCGGAAATCGCGTCGAGCGATTTCCTCGGGACGAAGGTCAGCGGGCAAGCTCGGCGTTGGACCGCTGCCCTCGCCGATGACCTCAACGGCCATGGCAACGCGCGACAAGTAGGCGGTGACGTCATCCTTATCGAAGCCCCGAACCGCGGTTTCAAAGGTTTTCGACCGGAGCAGGTCCGGTTCGAGATTGCTCATTGCTGCTCTCCCCACAAGTGGCTTGTCAACAAACTGTGTCGGCGGGCGCCTACCAAGCCCTACATGGACCCGTAGGCCACAACCGAGACGTGCAGCGAAACTACCGCTTGCGTCCCGGTGTTGCCACCATGTGTGAACCCAATCGAGGCATTTCGCGACCAATTGCGGTTCGGCTACGTCTGCGATTTAGCAAGTCAGGTTCGAAACGACGCGCATTGTTGCTTGCGTCTGTCAGAACTTTTCCTATAAGCACGGAGTACCTGCACGGTGTAACCGGCTCGCCCCTCGGGCTCGCGGCCGCGGTGCGATCGCCCCCTTGAAGAGGAGTTTCAATGGATAACGCAAAGCGTCTGGACGATGATGACGTCACTGGAGGCAGTGCCGACGTCGCCGACGAGGCCGTTCAGGACGGGGCCGCGAAATCGGGTCAAGCCGCCACCGACGCCTCGAAGCAGGCATCGTCGACGTTTACCCCGTCGGAGGCCGACGGCAAACGAACCGTCATCAGCCGCCGCCCTACCTCGAAGATCGTCCCCGTCGACCGCATCGTCGAAAAGGTTGTTGAGGTTCCGGTCGACCGCATCGTCGAAGTCGAACGCATCGTCGAGAAGCCGGTCGAAGTAGTTGTCGATCGCATTGTCGAGGTCGAGAAGATCGTCGAGAAGGTCGTCGAGGTTCCGGTCGAGAAGATCGTTGAAGTCGAACGCATCGTCGAAGTCCCGGTCGATCGAGTCGTCCAGGTCGAGAAGATCGTCGAGAAGGTTGTCGAGGTTCCGGTCGAGAAGATCGTTGAAGTCGAACGTCTCGTCGAGAAGGCCGTTGAAGTTCCCGTCGACCGCATCGTCGAGGTCGAGAAGATCGTCGAAGTCCCCGTCGACCGCATCGTCGAAGTGGAACGAGTTGTCGAGAAGGTTGTCGAGGTTCCGGTCGAGAAGATTGTCACCGTCGAAAAGGTCGTCGAGAAAGTTGTTGAGGTTCCCGTCGATCGCATCGTCGAGGTCGAGAAGATCGTCGAGAAGCTGGTTGAAGTTCAGGTCGATGTCCCGGTAGAAACCCAGGTCACGGTCGAGAAGATCGTTGAAGTTCCCGTCGACCGCATCGTCGAGGTCGAGAAGATCGTCGAGAAGCCGGTCGAAGTCATCGTCGAGCGTGTCGTCGAAGTCGAGAAGATCGTCGAACGGCCCGTCGAGGTCGAGAAGATCGTCGAAACGCCGGTCGAGGTCGAGAAGATCGTCGAGAAAGTCATCGACCGCGTCGTCGAGGTCGAGAAGATCGTCGAGAAGATCGTTGAAGTTCCCGTTGATCGGGTTGTCGAGGTCGAAAAGATTGTGACGGTCGAGAAGATCGTTGAAGTCCCCGTCGAGCGCATCGTCGAAGTCGAGAAGCTCGTCGAGAAGGTCGTCCAAGTCCCGGTCGAGCGCATCGTCGAAGTCGAGAAGCTCGTCGAGAAGGCGGTCGAGGTTCAGAAGCCCGTCCCGAAGATCATCAAGCAACAGCAGATCGTCGAGAAGGTCGCAGAACGCGTCATCGAAGTTCCGGTAACGGTCGAGAAGATCGTCGACCGCCCGGTCGAGCGGATCGTCACCGTCGATCGTGTGGTCGAGCGGGCCGTTGGCAACCCCAAAGAGGTGCCCGTCGCCAAGATCGTCAACGTCGACAAGATCGTCGACCGCCCGGTCGAGAAGCTCGTCGAGGTGCCGGTCAACGTCGAAAAGGTCGTGGAGCGCAACGTCGAGACCGTTCGCGAAGTGCAGGTCAACGTCGACAAGATCGTCGAGAAGCCGGTCGAGAAGATCCTTCGCGTCGACCGCATCATCGATCGCCCGGTCGAGAAGCTGGTCGAGGTCCAGGTCAACGTCGATAAGGTCATCGAGCGCACGATCGAAGCGACCGTCGAGGTGCCGGTCAACGTCGACCGCATCGTCGAGGTCCAGGTCGAGAAGGTCCTGAACGTCGACAAGATCGTCGAGAAGTCGGTCGAGCGCATCGTCGAGGTGCCGGTCAGCGTCGAGAAGATCGTCGAGAAGTCGGTCGAGAAGCCCGTCGAGGTGCAGGTGCAGGTCGACAAGTTCGTCGACCGTACGGTCGAGAAGATTGTCGAAGTCCAGGTCGAGGTCGAGAAGATTGTCGAAGTCCCGGTCGAGACGATCGTCGAGACTCGCGTCGAGGTCCCGGTCGATCGCATCGTCGAGAAAATCGTCGAGGTCGAGAAGATTGTCGAAGTTCCGGTTGAGAAGATCGTCGATCGCATCGTCGAGATCGAGAAGCTGGTCGAAGTGCCGGTCGATCGCATCGTCGAAGTCGAACGCATCGTCGAAGTCCCGATCGGCCGTTCCCGCGAGGTGACCGGCACGAGCGAGATCGACCGGGTCGTGCGTTCCGAGAAGGCCATCGAGGTCGATCGGACCACCAAGTCGGGTGGCCGCACGCGTGGCGAGACCCGCGAGGCCTCTGCCGCTGAGTCGAAGGCCTACGACGAGCGCCAGCGTCTCGTCCCGAAGACCGACAAGGTTGAAGCACCAAAGGTCGAAACGGCCAAGGCCGAAGCACCGAAGGTCGAGACGCCGAAGCCGAAGGTCGAAGCGCCGAAGGCCAAGGTTGTCGAGACGCCCAAGCCAAAGGTCGAGACGCCGAAGCCGAAGGTTGAAGCGCCCAAGCCGAAGGTTGAAGCACCGAAGGCCAAGGTTGTCGAGACCCCGAAGCCGAAGGTTGAAGCACCGAAGCCGAAGTTTGAAGCACCGAAGGCCAAGGTTGTCGAGACGCCCAAGCCGAAGATCGAGACG
>Ga0114956_1004661_pt1 | contig 10383 bp, 10 predicted proteins | sample MaitaG_FD_87304 | JGI IMG/M metagenome (GOLD analysis project Ga0114956, IMG submission 87304) | Marine algal microbial communities from Maine, USA - Maine_Asex2 metaG | ecosystem: Host-associated > Algae > Red algae > Unclassified | place: Maine, USA | collected 2015-01-05 | reverse complement strand
CTTTTAATGAATAATCCCCATCTTCTAAATTTACAATTTCATAATAAAAAGCTGTAGGTACTTCTTGCCCTCTATATTGTTGAACGCCTTGCATATCACATTGCAAATTGTAAAATCGTAAAGTGTCGTTTTGTGCTGCTACTACATAAATATCATTAGCAAACCATTTCATTCTATTGGCTAAATGTGCATCCACATCTTCTAATAAATCATCATTTATTAGAAATGAATGAAAGTCAATTTCATTATTTATTATTGTATTATACTTGCCAATGTGTAAGTGTGTTTTATCACGTACAGCAGCGTACCAATTTATATTTCCAACTTTAACTGGCACACTCACAAATTTTTCTACTTGAAAGTTGTTGGCATTTATTTGTGCAATCATTTGTTTTTCAATGTGCTGTTTGTGCATAAATGTAAAAAGCAAGTAAGCAGTACTTATTCCTAAACCTAAGTAGTTGGCAATTTTTCTGTGCTTTGTATTAAACTTAAAATATAGGGCAAAAAGCAAACCGACTAACAATGGAATAGTGTAAACCGGATCAACTATATTTATAATATCAAAGCTTACTCTATCATCAGAAAATGGTAAAAATAGTTGCGTGCCATAAGTAGTGCAAGCATCTAGCAAAACGTGAGTGAATAAGGCCAAAAAACTGAATAACCAATTTTTAAAATAGGAGACCTTTTTAGTCCATTTTAATTTGGAAAGGATATAAGCAAAAACAAATGCGGCACCAATACAAAACAGAATGGAGTGGCTGTACCCTCTATGAATACTTATGTTTTGTAAACGACTAAAAAAGGGCGTTAATAAAACATCTAAATCAGGGACTGTGCCTAAAATAGCACCAATTACAGCACCTGCTCTGCCTGCTTGCTTGCCTACAATTGCTTCACCAATAGCAGCACCTAAGGCAGCTTGACTTATGCTATCCAAATTTTATTGTTGAATTTTGTTTTTATCAGTCAGCTTGATATTCAACCTCAATATTATTCGCTCTCTTGTATCGGCAACATGTAGGCAACTTTTCATAGGCAGTTTCATTTGTAACGGCTTTATTTGTATCGTGCCCAACTTCGGTCATTTTTAAATGAATATCTTTTGGGCTTACCTCAGTAGATAAATAGCTAACTTTCATTAAGCCAGTTTTTTCTTCCCAAGCTGCTGAACTCACCCCATAAATTGACATAGCTGCTTTCTCAATTCTTGCTTTACACATTTTACAATTGCCATAAACGGCAAGGGTAATCATTTCGTCTGGCTCGTAATCAATTGGAATTATTTCTTCCACTTTTTCATAATTCTCTACTCTACCATCTGCTCTAACAATTCTTGCTTTGCCAGGCGTATAACCGCTTTGATTAACTTTTTCAATTAACTGATCTATTGTTAATGAGTCTGCCGCTGGATACGTAAACGTTGTTTCACCCGATTCCATTTGAATTTTGAATTGGTTAACACCTTCCATTTCATCAATTTGCTTTTCTAATCCGTAAGCGCAAAAAGGGCAGCCCATACCATCTACTTGTATAGTTATGGCATCCATTGCTTCAGTACTTTTTTTATTTTTCTTTTTAAATAATTGCGCTTCTGCATCAATTGAAAAAGAAAAAATAATTGTTGTTGTTATTAAAAAATATATTATTCGTTTCATTTTTTTTAGTTTTTATATGATAAATCTTGCACCAATATAATGCACTCTTTTAAGGCCAACATCCATAGTTGGGTTTTTTATAATTGGTACTCTAATTGAAGTTTCGATGGTTACTCTGCGCATAGCATATTGTATGCCTTGTGCAAAATATAAATTATGTCCACCATCTCTTGCTCTTATATTTCCTTCATATTCAAAGTATAAGTTTATTTGATTTGGTGGATATACTAAAGGCATTAATGGTACACCAACGCTACCTTTGTACATAAAAAAATTATCTTCTTCGCCACCCAATTGATGATACATTAAATTTACTCCCAAACCATAGCGTAAAGCTTCATAACCTGCAGTTAAGCCTACATGCGTTTGCCATTCCCCTAAGCTTATTTCATCAATGCCAGTACTAATACCAGTTGGAAACACTTGCATTAACTTAATTGCTGCCCTAAATGTTTTTGAGCTTTGGTCTCTTCTAAAAAATTGATATTTAACTGTTGTGCTAATATCCCCTAAGCCTGCTTCGCTATTACCATCATTATTGCTGTACGAAGCAAAAGGTAAATGTGCCGCAACCAATAAATTTGGTGTTATAATATAATGTGCCATAAATGGTACGTTCCAATAACTTGCATCTTCATAAACGTGATTATGCGTTAGCGTTTTTAAAATAATACGCTTTTCGCCAAGCATTATTGGTTTATCTGTAAGTATTGGTGGACCCTGTGCCTTTGCAAAAAAACACAAAGAACAAACAAACAGAATGATAAATAATTGTTTAAGCATAATTTTATTATTAAATAAAATTGAATATTAGGTAAGCCTAAAACCTACCTAAATAGAAAACATTAAGACAATAATAAATTTAAAGAAGGAAGTTTTGAAACAAAGCTAATGGTGCTTTATTCAAAACAAAAATGAAATTATAGGGGTTAAAATTAAATGCTTGAAATGAAGCTTCATTTATTGCTTTAAACTTGATTGAATTATTGGTAAATAATTCAAATTCAGGTAATAATATTTTTTGAGTTTGTATTGTAGAGTTGAGCAATTCAACATCTAATTGAACAAAATTGTATTCAGTTGAGCAGCATTGATTTTCTGTTGTTGAATTTTTACAACATTTAGCTTTATCGTTTTTGCTTTCAATTGATACATTAATTTCATCAGCAATTGAATGGCAGGCTGCTTCTGTATCACAACAACCTGGCTCTATTACAATGGCTGTATTTTTTAAAATGCCATTACAATAATGTTCATTTATAGAAAACCCGCTTGTTGTAAACAACAACCAAATAGCCAAAAAGCTCCATAATTTTTTATGTTTTCTAAAAGATTTCATTTTTTAAAGAAAGCTAATTTAGTTAATTGTTGTTGCAATTGTGTTTCATAAGTGTAAGGCTTATATGCTTTAACGTAAATTAATGAATACTTATTACGCCTCTCGTTGATGGTAATTAATTCCGCGTGCACTTAAATACTCCATAATGTAATCAAGGCAACCTTCGTGCATGCCAATATATTCGGGTGGAGAAATACCTTTAGTTTCATATTTGCTCTCTAAAACAAGGTTTGCAACAGCAGTGCAAGTGTAGCCTGTTGTACGTGCCATTGAGCTTGTTTTTGTTATACTATCATATTCATCAAACAAATCGTATTCATATTTTTTTGTGATACCATTTTCCAAACCTTCAACAATAATTTTCATTATGGTAAATTCTTCTTCTTCAGGTTGTAATGCCCATTGGTCAAACAAAACACGCGCCGTCATATCAATTGGTTTAACAGTTGAATCACCAAAAGGCATTGGCTCTTGACTAAAAAAGCCAGCTTGTTGTAAAATTTTTATTTTATCAATATGGCCAGGATAACGTAATGTTTTTTCCTTCATGTTTTCGCACTTAATGGTTGTAATTAAAGAGCGTAAACCATCGGTATTAAAAGCCTGCAAATCTCCCACAGGTGGTAAATTTATTATTTCAGGTCCTGATAATGCTTCTTTAATTACAACAACACCATTTTCAACAAATCTTGCTGGGCGCGTGTATTCTTCAATTACATCAATTGGTGAAAAAGGAGCTTTATACTCAAAAGGTGGGACTTTGTTTTTTGGTAAGCCACCTACATAACATTCAAAATTATTTAAATCCATTAATTTTGAATGATGGCCAATTATTAAATTACTTACGCCTGGCGCAACACCACAATCCATAACTGCAGTTACGTTTTTCGATTTTGCTAATTCATCTAATTCAAATGGATCTTCAGGAAAAAAGCTAATATCAATTACATTTTTACCAGCTTCAATTACAGCCTTTAAAGTTTCAAAACCCATAAAACCTGGCACAGCACCAACAACAATATCATAATCATCAACAATTGATTTAATTACTTTTGGTTTTGATAAATCGGCTTGTTGTACAAATAAATTATCATTTCCATCGCCAATTTTAAGTGCTTCAGGGTTATTATCAATAGCAGTTACATGGTGGTTTTTTGATAAGTCTTTTGCAATTGCGCTGCCAACCATGCCAGCACCCAAAACTATAATTCTACTCATTAAATTTCAATACTTTTTAATGAGACGAAAATAGAATAAAATTGTCGCTCATTTTATTTTGAAATGACCCAAAAAGACGTAAAACAAAAAAAATCACTTACAATTCTTAAAATTTGAGTTCTTTTTTCGGAATATTAAGGGTCACAGAAAATTTTGGTATATAAATTGGTATATATTAAGTCACCTTAAAATGAAGTTTTTTATTCACATAGTAGTCTTTTTAATGTTTATTTCAGTAGCTGCTGATGCTCAATCAGAATCTGCTATAGAAATATACTCTGGTAATAACGAAAGGTTTTATATGCACATCAATGATTTGCAACAAAACAATGTGGCAGGTGCAAAAGTAGTGGTAAAAAACTTAGCGCCTGGCAACTACAGGGTAAAAGTAATTTTTGAAGATCCGACATTGGGTTCAAGCGTTGAAGATATTTATTTACCTGAAAACACATCAGTAGTTTATAATCTTGATTATAATTCAGCCAATATTCGTAATGCAAAATACAATAGCAACTACAGAATGGTATTTGTTTCAAGTAAAAACATTGTACCAGGTGAAGCTTTAAAAGTTTCAGATGATGCCATTGTTGAGCAAGGAAAAGTTTTCATCAATCATATTTATAAACCTAAGCAAGGTGAAATGAATATTGTTATTGGTGGTTCAAATGATAAAGAAGACATTGAGTTAATTGTTGGAGATAATATTAAAAAAACAGGCCAAACTACAATAGTAGAAACAATAAGCAGTACATATGGTAAAGCAGGTTGTAATAAACCTGCAGATGTATATGAGTTTAATGACATTATAAGCGTAATTGCTAATGAGGTGTATGAAGATGAAAAATTGTTTACTGCAAAAAACATAGTAGAAAGTAATTGTTTAAATAGTGGTCAACTAATTTCAATACTTCAACTTTTTAGTACCGACAATACTAAATTTGATTTAGCAGAATATGCTATTGGTTATTTATATGATAAAAACAATGCTTCAGCAATCAGTAATGTTTTTTCAGATCCTGCAACTATTCAAAGCTTTTATCAGTTAATAAACAAGTAGTCGAAATTTAAAAGAGAACTACTTTGCTTGTTTACTTAATTCCATTTATTTCTGCACTTATTGGTTGGTTTACTAATTTTATAGCTGTTAAAATGCTATTCCATCCGCGTGAACCGATAAACTTAGGCTTGTTTAAACTACAAGGCATCTTTCCAAAAAGGCAAGCACATATTGCTCAAAATTTAGGTAAAGTTGTTGCAAAAGAATTATTATCAACTAATGAGTTGAAAGAAAAATTGGTTAAACCTGATAATATAAATGCCTTACACGCAAAAATTTCTGATAGGCTGTATGATTACCTAACTTTTCAATTACCAAACAAATACCCTGTAATTGCCATGTTTGTTGGAGAAAAAACAAAAGCAAAAGTAATGGATGAAGTGATGCTTCAGATTTACGACATAACGCCAAATGTTATTGATGAGTTGATGGAGAAAATTGAAGGTTCGGTTAATATTGAACAAATGGTTTCTGAAAAAGTTACTGAGTTTCCTGCTGATAAATTTGAACAACTTTTAGATAAACTGCTAAAAAACGAATTTAGATTTATTGAGTTAATTGGTGCCATCTTGGGTTTTGTGATAGGCTGCCTTCAACTATTGTTGTTGTATTTTCAAGGATTTTTACCATCCTTACAGCCATTATTTGATGCTATAACTTCATTGTTTTAAATCAAATTATAATTTAAATTTTATGCTCTTTAACAGCTATTCAAACAAATAAAAAAAATTGTAAAATAAAATCAATTTAAGGTAGCCTTTGCACGAAAATTGCCGTACACCCAATTGAATAACAAAAAAATAGATTTAGAATTAAAAGTGATGGAAGAAACATTAAAGAAATTATTGTACACTGGAGTTGGATTAGCAGCAACTGCAAGTGAAAAAATTCAAGCTACTGTTCAAGATTTAGTAGACAAAACAAATTTACCTACTGATGAAGATAATGAGGTAGTTGAAGATTTAAATGAAAATACTGCTGAATTAAAAAAAATAGAGGAGTTGAAATTAAAAGAGGATTTAGAAACAATAGTTTCAAATTTTGATAATACGCAACAAAATGAAGTTGATGAAATGAATAATAAAGTAAAAGATTTGGAAGCAAAATTAGCTAAGTACAACAAGGCAGATAATAAATCTTAAGCAAAATCTAAAAAGAAAATTAATACTAAGTAAAAAATTAATGGTTAGTTTACATTTGCGATTTAGTATATTTTATATAATATTATTATAATTGCAAAATGCGATGTCACTTTTCGAGTATTGTGTCGTCTAAAGAGTACAAATGGGCACTAACCTATAACAATTGCAGGCTTTTAAGCCTGCTTTTTTAATTTTATAAGGTGTATATTAAATAATGCTATTTACTTACATTTGGTGACCTTCAATAAGTACAGAAAAATCAAGTTAGCACAATTAAAATAAGCCGCTTATCTTTATAGCTGATGGGTATAAATCAAACCATAAGAAATTTAAGTCGTTTAAGTGAAATTATTCAAGTGCTTATTAAATATGGCTTTGAAAATTTTATTGGGCAAACACAACTTAAAAAGCTAATTCCTGAAAGCCAACAAAGAAAATGGAAGCGTGGAGCTAATAAGGCTTTAGATTTAAACGGCTTTGAAAGAATAAGAATGGCGGCTGAAGAATTGGGTCCCACTTTTATAAAATTTGCGCAAGTATTAAGCAACAGACCTGATTTATTGCCTGATGAATTGATAAGTGAATTTCAAAAATTACAAGATCAAGTTCCTCCTTTTAAGTTAGCACAAGCAAAAAAAATAATTGAGCTCGAAACAAAGCATAAAATTGATGAATTGTTTGATGAGTTTACTGACGAACCAATTGGTGCAGCATCAATTGGTCAGGTTTATAAAGCCAAATTAAAAACAGGTGAAGCAGTTGCTATAAAAGTACAAAGACCTGGCATTGAAAATAAAGTAAAAACAGATATTGAAATACTAAAGGAAATTGTTGTTAGAGGCGATTCTGTTTTTGAAAGATATGGCATAGCTAATTTAATTGATTTGGTAGAAGCTTTTGAATCAACAATGCTTCGCGAAATGGATTATACTAATGAAGCAAAAAATATTGAACAGTTCTCCAATTTTTATAGAGAGGTACCAAACTTGGTTATCCCCAAATTGTTTAAGGAGTATTGTACTACTAAAATATTGGTACAAGATTTTTGTGCAGGCTGTAAAATTAGTGATGTAGAACAAATTAAAGCTTGGGGTTTAAACCCAATGCAAGTGGCAGAAACAGGTATTGATTTATACTTAAGCCAAATTTTTGAGCACGGTTTTTTTCACGCAGACCCACACCCTGGCAATGTTTTAAGTCAACCAGATGGTAAAATATGTTTGATTGATTATGGCATGGTTGGTAAACTAATGAAGAAAGATAAGTTTGCTTTTGCTGGTGTTTTTATTGCAATGGCACAAAACAACCCTCGTGGTATGGCAATGAACATTCGAAGGTTAGCCATTGACGACGATATAAAGGATAGCCGAAAATTTGAATATCAATTAAACGAATTGATTGAAGATTTTGCACACTTAAGTGTTGCAGAAAGTAGCATGGCAGAATTAGGAACACGCCTACAACAAATTGTATATGAACACAAAATGAAAATGCCTGGCAGCATATTTTTAATATTAAGAGCCTTGGCAATTTTAGAAGGGATAGGTAAAACCTTAGCCCCTGAATTTGATGTTTATCAGTTTATAAAACCTTATGGTAAAAAGTTAATTACCGAGCAATATTCATTAGAAAATATTGCAGAAGAAATTTATTACAGAGGCACCAACATAGCTTCATTAGCAAACCGATTGCCTATTGATATAAAGGATATTATGCGCTTAACTCGTAAAGGAAGGTTATCGCTAAATATCGAACACGCTGCAACAGAGTCATTTTTTAGAACCTTAAATAGATTAACCAATAGAATAATGGTAGCACTAATTGTTGTTGCACTTATTATTGGCGGTTCATTGGCATTGTTGGCAGACTTAGAAAATATGCCTTATTTTTTAGGAATGCCATTAATAACTTGGCTAGCTTATTTAGGTGCAGGCTTTTTATGCACTATAATTTTTGCCAACGCCATGCGCGGACCAAAAATGTAACTTGTTTAAAATTTAAAACAAACAGATTAAACCTATAATAACGCCAGCTAAACCAATCCACTCATCATAAGGTTCTACTTTTTCTGCTAATTGTTTTAGTACGCCACCTGCAGCAGGTATTTCATCTAACTTATCAATCATTAATACTAAACCAACTAAAACGGCAACCGTACCTTCAACAGTAAAAAATGCCCTGAAAAAATTAATTAAACCAATAATAAACAGCAAAGTCCCAATCAAATTTGAATAACGCGCTAAACCATTTGAAATACTTTCAATCTCTTCACCTACAGCAGGTGTTTGACGAACTAACTCCGATGCTAAAATTAAACCACCTAATATTAGTAAAATATGTAAAATCATAATTGCGAATTTTTATTTAGACTCGAAAGTTAATTATTTGTATCGAATGAATTAGGGATTTTATTAATTATCTATACATATCATAACGATGAAACTTACACTCAATTGAACCATTATATAAAGTCAATTTTTTTGAAGTACGTAAACCTACTTTTTTAAGTGCCTCTTTATTACCTGAAAAAATCCAAGCAGAATAGCCATCAAAGTTTTGTTTAAAGGCATCGCCCATTTGTTTGTATAATGTATCTAAATCTTTAGACAACATTCTCTGTCCGTATGGTGGATTTATTAAAATAGTGCCTTTACTATCTTTTGGCGGCCTTGCATCAAAAAGGGCAACTTGTTTTAATTGTACTGCATTTTGCAAATCAACTCGCCGTAAATGCCTGCTTGAAAGATTAATCATTTTATCATTTATATCAGAACCATAAATGAAAATTTGTTCCTCATCTGTCTTTACTTTTTCTTTTGCTTCTTCTTTAACTTGTTTCCAAATGGAAGGGTCAAAGTCATCCCAATTTTCAAATGAGTAGTTGGTGTTTCTAATAATGCCAGGTGCAATATTTTTTTGCATCATACCTGCTTCCACCAAAAAAGTACCTGAACCACACATTAAATCAATAAAGTGTGTATTGGGTTGCCATTCACTTAAATGAATTAATGAGGCAGCCAAAGCTTCATTAATTGGTGCAGGGTGTTCAACATCTCTATAACCACGTTTATGTAAAGAAAAACCACTGCTATCTAAATGCAAAGTGCATTCATCTTTATTAATTCTAATATGAATTCTTATATCAGGATTTTTTAATTCTACATTTGGTCGCCTGCCAGTATTGTCTCTAAATTGATCAACAATAGCATCTTTTGTTTTTAAAGCAACATATAACGAATGCTCAAAGTAAGGGGAGTTTACAGTACTATCAATAGCAAAAGTTTGTTCGTTATTTAAATAGTAATTCCACTTTACATTTTGAATATGTCGGTAAAGGTGTCTTTCATTTCGTGCTCTAAAAGTATGAATTGGTTTTAAAACACGTAAGCAAGTACGTAACTCATAATTTGCTCTATACAAAGTTTTTAAATCGCCAGTAAAAGTTACAGCTCTTGTTTCTACTTGCACATTAGTTGCACCAATGTCTGTTAATTCTTTCGCCAAAACGTGTTCAACGCCAGCAAATGTTTTGGCTACTAAATCCATAATTTGTCTTGCAATTTAAGCTGGTAAATCTTCTGGTTTTATGGTTGGATATTCCATGTTTAATGCCCGCAATTTCTCTACTATAATTTTGGCAACCGAATATTCTTTAAACCAATTTTCATCAGCAGGAATAATGTGCCAAGGTATGTTTGGGCTACATTCGTTAAAGCAAGTTTCATAAGCTTCCATATATTTATCCCAATGCTTACGTTCTTCCCAATCGCCTGCATTGTGTTTCCAGTTTTTGTGTGGCATATCAATACGTTCTTGTAAACGTACTACCTGTTCTTCTTTTGAAACGTGTAGGTAAAATTTTATAACGTGGGTATTGTTTTCTTCTTGCAACAACTCTTCAAAATTATTGATGTGTTTAATTCTTTGTTTTACTCTATCAGCATCAATCCAATTATGTACACGTTG
>Ga0114956_1004656_pt1 | contig 10391 bp, 10 predicted proteins | sample MaitaG_FD_87304 | JGI IMG/M metagenome (GOLD analysis project Ga0114956, IMG submission 87304) | Marine algal microbial communities from Maine, USA - Maine_Asex2 metaG | ecosystem: Host-associated > Algae > Red algae > Unclassified | place: Maine, USA | collected 2015-01-05 | reverse complement strand
GCGGGCGCTGACGCTGGTACTGCCGATGCAGGCACTGACGCTGGTAACGCTGATGCAGGTACGGCAGATGGTGGTACAACCGATGGCGATACAACTGGTGGTGTTAGCGACTTTACACCGAGCGGCACATCTCCACTGGGCAACCCGCCAACACTGGCAGTTCCGTTTGCGGCCGCTATTCCAAGCCCGGATAGCAGCGACCCATTCGGCTCTGATCTTGAAATCGATGATGAAGTCCCGTTAGAAGGTGGAGCGCCAACAACACCTAAAAACCTGCGCATCGATCTGATATCGAACGACTGGGCGGAAATCAACTGGGCACCTTCAAACGATGATGTTGCCGTTGAGGAATATCGCATTTACCGAAGTGATGGCCACATTTATACCATTCGTGAAGATCAGACTGATCCTTCAAGCGGTGCTACTGACGAAATCGCGAAGATCTGGCGCACCACATCATTCATCGACTGCAACTACACGCGCTTCAGCGACCGTCTGCATGTTTGTGCAGATAACGGTCCTAAGCCTGGAGATACTTTCAGCTATCAGGTAACAGCTGTCGATGGCGACGGACAGGAATCATTGCGATCTAACACCATCACAATTACCTATCACACAGAGTCGAATGCACCTGTTCCACGATTGGACGATTTCTATAAGCGTCCTGGCGACACCTTTGTACAAGATCACGACTTGTCGGATACGGCGTTCTTTCTGGACAAATTTTCAATGGTATTCGAAGATAACTTTGATGGCCCTGAAATCGATTCAAACAAATGGCACACCGGCCTGACGTGGGGCGATACTCGCATCATTAATGGAGAGCAGCAGTATTTCGTCAATACGCAGACAGAAACCATGATCGACTACAACCCGTTCAAATTCGAAGGTGGCGATCTGATCATTGAAGCTATTCAAACACCTGATGATGTTGTTGACTTACTCCCACCAGTTTGTCTTGAAGAAGACCCATCTGGTTTGGACCGGTGCCAATTCCTTTCTGGAGCACTCTCAAGCCATGACAAATTTGGTATGACATACGGTTATGTTGAAGGTCGTATGAAAGTGGGTGGAACCGCCGGTATGTTGTCCAGCTTTTATATGTATCACCGCTACCCGGGTACAGGTAAGAACTTGCACGGACCTGAAATAGATATTATCGAATACCTTGGTGAGAACCCGTTTGGTGATGAAGATGCATTTCAAACTTATCACTTCAGAGATGTGACTGATGGAAGTGTTCGTTCAGCACCAACCATGAGCTATAAGAATCCAACGGGTGAATTGTACGCTGATGACTATCACACCTTTGGTGTACTTTGGGAGCCACAGTTAGTTGTCTGGTATATTGACGGTAAGGAAATCAAGCGTCTCTCAGGACCACAAGTAGGTCGTCAGCAAATGAACATTGTGACCTACCTTGTTGCTGGTAGTGCCTGGGCTCCAACACCTGCAGACGATGCCAGTATTTATCCGCTGCAGTACAAGCTAGACTACATTCGAGCTTATCAACGACCAGAATACAGCAGCAATGGTCTGTATCCTTAGGAATCGTTAAGTTTGGATTAATGATGTAAAAAACGGCCCATCAAGGGCCGTTTTTTTAAACGAGCAACCCCATACTTACCCTGTCTTCAATCGAAAAACCCATCGACTTGTAAAACCCTGCAACCGCAGTATTGTCCGTTCGAATTTGTAAGTTGATTTTGACGCAGCCAAGATCACATAAAGTGTCTATGCTGTGCAGCACAAGTTGCTTGCCGATCCCACGTCGCTGCTGATCGGGTAAAACGGCGACTGCATATAGCCAACCACGATGTCCGTCATAACCAGCCATACACGCACCGACCAAATAAGGTGTCCCCGCAACATCGCCGCCGGGTTGCTCAGCAACAAATATCAAGTCATCGACACGAAGCTTCTCATCGATGACCCTTGCCGGCGCGTTATGCACAGGATCGTCTGGAAACACAGTTTGCCAAAATTGAACAAGTGCATCCTTGTCAGCTGCCTGATATCGCCGTACCTTAACCATACCAGTCTGCTTTGACTACAGAGATAGCTTTCCCACCAGCGTTTACTAACTTCTCGAACTCGTTAATATCACTTCCCCTGTGATGATATGGGTACACCGTTTTAGGAGCAAACTCCAAAACACCATCTGCAGCCTGATTAACTTCCATTGTGTAGGGATTATTCATTGGAACAAAAGCAATGTCGATATCTTTAAGTGCGCGCATTTCCGGCACCGCTTCAGTATCGCTTGCAACGTACACGCGAGCACCATCTATAGAGAGTATATAACCATTGTCTCGACCCTTGGGATGGTACGTCAGTCTGTCTTTTGTCGTGTTGTAAGCCGGTACCGCTTCAACACCTATATTCAAAGCGTCTTTCTTGTCCCCATTGCCCATCGCGTTTGCACGCAACTTTAACCGCCCCGTCAACAACTCCGAAACTTTGGGGTTAGTGATAAGCAGGGTGCTATCCCCGATCAGACCTTCCAGTGAATGTGCTTCAAAATGGTCACCATGATGATGGGTCACTATGATCAAATCAGCTGCCGGAAACCCAGCGTACATTTCCGTACCACCCACCGGGTCGACATACACAACCGCATCAGCAGTTTTAATAATAAAAGAGGCATGTGATACCGGATAAATATTCAGCTCGCCGTTTGATGTTTTATACGAGTCACCAGGGGCTTTTTTTGCCATGGGCAAGCGTGGCGAAATTGACGCCAAACCTGTTGCACCAAAGCCAAGCGCACTGCTATTGTGCAAAGTTCGTCGAGAACTAGCCATACTAGCTTACCTTATTTTTTATTTGGTTCTGTACCACAGCGGTAAAGATCAAACGAGCATTGTTGGCAAAGCCGATAGCCCACTACTGCTTGTTATACAGTGATTGTGATTCGGTCAATCACCTGGTTAAGTACCGCGGCGCTATCGCTAATCTTTTTTAACTGCTCAGCCTGCCACCCACAGGCACGCGCCGCTTCAACATTTTCAAGCATGTCATCAATGAATATACACTCACTTGGCGTCAATGAAAAACGTTGACACAGATGCTGATAGATCTTCGGGTCTGGCTTGTTTACTCCTGCTTCGCAGGAGACGACGACCCCCGTGCAAAGTTCGAAGCAAGGATGGTTTTGACGCAAGTATGCCCAAACGTGATGCTGCATATTCGACAAGATATAAATAGGTATACCAGCAGCCGATGCTCGTTGCATGGCAGTCACCGTCGCCTCTATTATCCACATAGATTCACCGAGGCTGTGATACAGCGAAGCCACTGTCGATTCACCCAAATGGGTGCGACCTTGTGCATTGGCGATGGCCTGCTCCAAAGACAATGCACCACGGTCCAGCTCAAGCCAGTCGGAGTGCCCAACGGTGACGTTCATCACCTCCTCCTGATCAGCCTTATTGTTAGTCACAGACGCACTCAAACGCACAGGATTCCATTCACAGATAACGTTACCAATATCGAGAACCAGATTTTTAATCATGCTTTTTAATATGTTAAATTGCCATTACAAAGCCAGTGTAATTCAAAGCAACCAGATTGCCCAATCATGACTTCAAACGACGATAAGCTAACCACCCACGATTCTGAAGAAGACGCGCGCAACCAGGACATTCTCATTTACGTCAACGGGGAAATTGTGCCACGCACGGAGGCCAAAGTATCAGTGTACGACAGCGGCTTTATGCTCGGTGACGGCATGTGGGAAGGCATGCGCTTGTATCGTGGAAAGTGGGCATTCTTCGACGAACACATGGACCGGTTATTCAATAGCTGCAAGGCCGTATCACTTGATATTGGCATGGACAGCAAAGGTGTGCTGGATGCACTCACTAAAACAGCTGATGCCAACAATATGACTAACGATGTGCACTGTCGACTCATGGTTACTCGAGGGCAGAAAATAAAGCCGTTTCAACACCCATCGCTCTCACGATCTGGCCCCACGATGATCATCATTATGGAGCACTCCAAACCCAAAGCCAGTTTGCACAAGGCAGGTATCCGTCTGGCAACCGTTCCACAAGTGCGTGGCTTACCAATGTCTCAAGATGCAAAATTCAATTCCCATTCTAAACTTAACTGCGTCATTGCATGCTTGCAGGCTGAACAGGCCGGTGCCGATGAGGGATTGATGCTGGACCCTCACGGATTTGTGAATACAACCAATGCGTGTAATTTCTTTATCGTACGGCGCGACGAGGTTTGGACATCAAGTGGTGACTATTGCATGAAAGGCGTTACGCGACAAAAAGTGATCGATTTGTGCCGTGACAATGCTATTCCAGTGTTTGAGAAAAACTATTCTTTGTATGAAGCTTATGGTGCAGATGAAGCCTTTCTTACCGGTACGTTCGGTGCGCAGACACCGGTTGCGGAAATCGATGGGAAATCCATTGGCGAGCATACGGGTGCAGGCCCCGTTACTACTCGAATTCAAGGCCTGTACAAAAATCTGATTAACGATAATATCAAGTAGCTATGTCATCACTCACTATACGTAAAGCAGAATTGAATGACGCAGCATTGATATTGCGTTTTGTTACAGAGCTTGCCGTTTATGAAAAGGCTGAACATGAAGTCGTCGCATCAGTAAGTGATATTGAACAATCCATCTTCAGCGACAAACACAGTACCGATGCAATCATCGGAGAAATTGATGGCAAACCCATCGGATTCGCCGTATTTTTCTTTAACTACTCTACCTGGCAAGGCAAGCACGGGCTTTATTTAGAAGACCTGTATGTATCACCTGAATCCCGTGGCACAGGTGCAGGTAAGGCACTGCTTAAATACTTAGCGAAATTAGCGGTACATAAAGACTGTGGTCGGTTCGAATGGTCGGTACTCAATTGGAATGAACCGGCAATACAGTTCTACCAGTCAATTGGTGCTGAACCAAAAGATGAATGGACGGGTTATCGATTGAGTGGTGATGCCTTGCAGAGTTTCGGAAAATAACTAGTGACCTACTGCAAAAGTATCGTTAACACAGCCTTCCTCACGACAGGTTTCAATTCCGACTTAACTGGCACTCGGACTGAGTCTCATCAAGACCAAGCGTGTCAACATAGTGTTTAGGATGCAAAAACTTTGGCATTGGCGCTACGGCGATCACCGCCTCCGATGTCGACAATAAAATGGGCTGTCGAAGCTGATGATTCCATTGTCGAATAGATCCCCGTGTACCTTTGTATAGATCAACCTGAGACGCGGGGTCTTGTAGCACTGAAGCTAAATCCAGATTGGCCCCAACCTGACGCGAGTTGAGACTATTACTGATCAGCTTTACCGCACTCCAGGCTGCGAATTCTGCATCTGTCATTGCAACTTGCGAACCTAATATTTCATTTTTCTTAAACTGTCTGTAGCGTTCATTAAGCTGCGGTGCACCGTAGCGCTCAAGAGAGAAATGCCAACTGGTTGGGGTGAGTCCCACATCGCCAACAACTGGCCTTGCGCTTCTGGTGCTGTACTGTAAATAACGCCCGTAGTCTTTTTGCGAATCGATTACCGCAACAACATCGTACGATACTCCGCCAGTGAGGAAGTCAGGTCTGTTCTTGTCTCTATCATCAGGATGATGCGAAAGCGTAAACGTCCTCTGATCAACTATGGACGCACCAAATTTTTCCAAACTTTCAACCAGTGATATAGCTCGCTCACTATCAAGCTTGCTTGTGCCCTGCACCACCAACACTTTACGCCAGCCTCGATGAACCAAAAACTGTCCAAGCGCATCAAAATACATCCGATCGGAAGGAATCGTGTGGAAAAGATTATCCAGGCACAGAGAATCCCTCAAACGAGATTCGCTATGCCGCACATTAAATGCAACAAGTTTCATTTGATCGGTTAACGGCGCAACTTGTTCCATAGTATCGAGCGGCAGGTCCAGGATGATCAGACTCGATGGCGGGATGTCTTTAAGTTGTTGTTGCAAATCGTTTTCGGGAGACAGATCCAACTGGCGAATATTGGCTTGAATCCCCAATGTTTCAAAGAGCGTGGCGGACTCAAACAGCGCTAGCTCAACGGCGCGTATAACTGGTCGGTGTGGTTTGACTGTGATGCCTGCAAAACTTTTTCCAACATTCACTCTGTCTTCAGCTTTCGACGTGATGATTGTGATCTCTAACGAGCTTGAGAACACGGAAGTTGAAAATAATAATGTCAGTAATAATGCACAGTGACGGAGCATCAATTAACAATTTCCACTGAGTGCGGCACTAGTCCTGTTCGACTGGTTCGAACGGGGCGCTTGGTTTTAATATCTATAATGGTTACATCGTCTGACAATCCGTTCAATACAAAAAGCCGCTTACCATCCGGTGATAGTCCAAGACCCCATGGTCGGCGACCAACGAGTATGTATTTTTGTATTTCACGTGTAACCGCGTCGACGATAACGACATGGTTGGCCGACCCTAGCGCGACGAACGCTGTTTTTTGGGTAGAATCGAAAAGTATATCAACGGGGGTTAATTGCTCACTACGAAATCCGCGTGGCGCAAAAATGATTTCGTCTATTTTCTGCAAGGTTGTAGTATCAAATATTTCTACCCGGCTACCCATTTCAGATGATACCCATAGTTCTTTATCTCTAACAGCGAGCCTTCTGGGGCGCAAGTTAGTAATTATGTTTTTAACCGGCTCGTAGCTCATGCCATCAAATACATGAACGAGTCCGGCGTTCTCTGACGCCACAAAAATAAGACCGCCATCAACGGTTAGCGCAACCCCATCGGGTTCGTGTCCGGTTGATAAAGTAGCTAGAACTTTTCCAGTGGGTATGTCAAGTACCGTTGCTTTCGCAGACCCTTCGTTGGTGATAATGAGTCGATTAGTTGAATCATGAATAGCGATGGACATAGCGCCGGGAAGATCTGCAAATATTCTGCCGGGTTGCTTTGCTTTGAGATCGAACTCAATCACTTCACCATCATCTGAGCACGCTATATAGAGCGTATTGCTGGATTTTAATTGCGCCATTCCTCTCGGTCGGCCGCACAATTTCACTACATCTGTGGTTTCTCCGGATTCATTCATGAACACCAGATCACCTGAGCGTTCATTACTGATAACCACAGTTGCGCTAAACGCTTGTATTGAGAATGTAAGTGAAAATAACAGGATTGCCTGAATAGACAACCTTAAATAACATCGAGTATGAGCGCGTGCCAGGCGTCTTGAATTGCCTTTGTTCATGTTAGATAGCGAGTGAGCTCGTACAATGGATCAACAAGCCACCAACCTCATATCTCCGGTACTTTAACAGTCAATTCAAACGCGGAATACCAGGCAGCGAGATCTTTTATGTCTTCCATAGACAAGCCTTTAGCGATGATGCTCATCCGCCGGTCTTCACGCATACCCTTCTGATAGTCGACAAGTGTTTTCTCAATATATAGCGCACTGAGACCCGCTAAATTAGGTGATTCCGGATCCTTTGCTAAGCCATCTTTGCCATGACAAACGGAACATTGTGCCGATAACGCCTTGCCTTTCGACATATCGGCTCCAAGGGCTGACAAACTAAACAGGGTAAGACTTACAACGACAAAAATCTTTTTCACAAACCTTTCTCCGAAAGCCCCGGCCAAGGCCGGGGCTTTCCTTTCCTATACTTTTTGGTTATGAACCCTCGTATGAGATACGATAAATCGCGCCTGCATAGTCATCGGAAATGAGGATTGAACCGTCTTTCATCTGTGTGACAGACATTGGACGGCCGTCATACTCACCGTTCTCATTCAACCAACCTTCCGCGAAAGGCTCCATGGTTGCATTTCCTTCATCATCGATTGATGTGAACATGATTCGCGCGCCACAGGGTGTGGTTCGATTCCACGAACCGTGTTGTGCCGAGAATATACCGTTCTTATACTTTTCAGGAAATTGGTCTCCAGTGTAGAACGCCATACCTAAATCGGCACAGTGGGCAGTGGTTTCAACAACAGGATGGACAATATCGCCAGGAGCTTCTGCCTTGTCGTAGTCAAATTCACTAACGCGAGTTGTACCACCACCGAACCAAGGATGACCAAAGTGTTGACCAGCCGCTGTTTGACGATTCAGCTCACCAGGAGGAATATCATCGCCCATACCGTCGACCTGGTTGTCAGTCCACCACAGCTCTCCAGTCTCAGGATGAAAATCCTGACCTACGGAGTTACGAACGCCATAAGTAAACACTTCGCGTTTAGTACCATCACGTTCCATCCTGATGATTCCACCAATGCCGACCTTCTTGTACAAGTCGAGTTTTTCAGGAGGCGCCACATTAAACGGTTGACCCAGTGAAATGTACAGTTTGTTGTCCGGACCAACATCAATTACACGCGTGGTGTGGTTATAACTTTCTTCTTCAACTGGAATCAGTTCACCCTTGGGTACAACATCCACTGCGACGACATCTGGACCCTCATAAAAGTATTCCGCTGCTGGAAATACTCTCACCTGGTTACGTTCAGCCACATAAAGAAATCCATCTTTACTGAACTGAACACCGTTTGGAACATCGAAAGTCAGTGATGGTGCAAAATCTTTCACCTCATCTGCCACACCGTCCCGATCACGATCGGACACAACCCAGACTTTATCTTTGCGGGTTCCAACAAATAACACAGTTCCCTGAGGCGCCATTGCCATATCTCGAGCATCAGGAACAAGTGCATACAAAGAAATTGAGAATCCGTCCGGCATGGTGATATTTTCCAGTACCTTTTTGAGGTTCTCGGCTTTTTTGCCTTCTTGCTCAATAAAGGTATGGTCCGCCATGGTTTTACCGGAAGTCGCAAACACACCTACATCGGCGGCAACCGAGGCCGACACCGTCAGACCAGCAACAAACGCCGCAATTTTCGTCAACTTTATTTTAGCCACAAATTTTTCCTCCAGATTTATAATATTCTAGGTAACATGTGTTGGACATCAACGATGCCTATAATTAGTTTGCTATGACAAACGCTTATTATCAAGCTATTCAAAAGACTAAAAATAGTTATTGGTCCATATAGACGCATGTTCAGACGCATATTAGACATTCAGTTGGCTTTTGACGTTGCATTGCTCGCAGCTATTGAATAAAGCCACTTTGTTGTAAGCTACGTAAATTCTACCGTGCACAATAATGCCCCACATAACCATTAACGATAAAGGAACGCCCAGTGTCTGGTCCAACCACTGAGACTATATTTCATGCCTATCCACAGTCCCCTGTTGCTGAAAAAGTAAGAGTTGCATTTGGCATTAAACAAATTGCGTGGCGCAACGTTGAAATTCCGCGCCTGCCACCTAAACCAATGCTGACAGCCCTTACTGGCGGATATCGTCGAACACCGGTTATGCAAATCGGCGCCGATATTTATTGTGACAGCCAATGCATCATTCGCGAACTCGAGCGACGCTATCCAGCCCCATCAATTATGCCCACGGCTGAGCATGGGTTGATGTGGTGCCTTAGTCGTTGGACGGATGGCGCATTGTTCGATCAAACAGTAAGGCATATTCTGGGCGCAGCAGGCGACAATCTCGACAAGGATTTTGCAGCTGATCGTGGACGGCTTTATTTGGGTGAAGACTGGGCAGAAGCGTTGAAACAGGCCAACGCCGATCTACCTCATCTTGTAGCTCAGATGCGTGCACCATTTTCATGGCTCGACGCTCAGTTGGCCGACGGGCGCTCTTTTCTACTAGGAGATGCACCTGCCGCTGTTGATGCACAGTTCTACCACGTCATCTGGTTCTTGCGCGGTCGATGGGCCGATGGGCCATCGTTTCTTTCTGAGTTCACCCATTTGGTACGTTGGGAAGAAAACGTTTGCGCCATTGGTCATGGCACTTCAACCGACATAAGCCCGGAAGAGGCGATATCCATCGCTAAGAGTATGGAGTCAACTGCTGCAACCGGTGTGGCCGAGCATGAACCGCAAGGTCTGGAGGTTGGCCTGCCGGTGACAGTCACACCTGATGTTAACGGCGGTGAACAACCGGTGGTTGGAAAAATTCGTTTCGCTAACGCAGAAACCGTTGTTATCGAACGCACTGCCGAAGACGTTGGTACCGTTTGTGTTCACTTCCCACGATCGGGTTATCGCGTTGATGTTGTTTGATACTTGAGTGAGCCGAGGTTGCTCGTACTGCATGAAGGCAATGACAGCAGAGTATGCCTTAACATGCAAACCAAGACCCAACATACATATCGGCTTTTTACACGTCCTTTAACTCTAATTCACTGTTATCCAATCTTTGATTGCATTGACTAAAACCGGCGCTGCATTTTCATATTTAATTGTGCTCTCCGAGGAAGACATGCCCAACGTCCTATGTGATCCATCATTTTCGTACAGATCAAAATG
>Ga0114956_1004654_pt1 | contig 10395 bp, 6 predicted proteins | sample MaitaG_FD_87304 | JGI IMG/M metagenome (GOLD analysis project Ga0114956, IMG submission 87304) | Marine algal microbial communities from Maine, USA - Maine_Asex2 metaG | ecosystem: Host-associated > Algae > Red algae > Unclassified | place: Maine, USA | collected 2015-01-05 | reverse complement strand
TACTTTGACTGGACAAACGCTTTTTGAAACCGTTGTTTTGGACCACAATTTATCCATTCCTGTTGGTGATTGGACAGCAGGTACTTATGTGATTTCGCTTGTGTCAAATGGCACGACTTTACAAAGTGCAAAAGTAGTGGTGATTAAGTAGGGATATTGTGCGCTCTAGTGTTTGAGACATCGTCTAGCATACCCACAGTGCGACCATATTGGTTTTTTGTCATTTTGGACGGATAACATGCTTGCCTATAATCCCATGTGTCGTAGAAAACAAGGTCCAAGACAACTAATTGGCAAACCATTGGCTTCTTGGTATTTAGCCAAAGCAGCCTTTGTAGCAGCACCATTGGTACCATCAATTGCACCTTTGTAATACCCCGCTTCTTGAAGAAATATCTGAATTTTTTTCATTAAAGTATTTGTTCTATCTGTTTTACAGACAACTTCTTGCCACAGTGTAGAACCGCCTTTTTGAACCAATTGAGATTTGGTGATTGTTTGATACTCAGCAGGAATGACTTCTTCTTTCTTAGAAGCTGGAGCAACCAATATTTGTTTGGTTACCGTTTTGTACTCAGCAGGAATTTCAATTTCTTGCGTAGTTTCTGGTTTTATCAATAATTGCCTAGTAACCGTTTTGTACCCAGGCGAAAGAGCAACTTCACGAACAGTTTCTGGTGTTTTCAATACATACTTAGTAACTGTTTTGTACTGTGCAGGTATTTTTACCCAACACAAAACCCAACAATCGTCTGGATTACTTGACATACAGTTCTCGACTCTTTTGTTTTTGTTAATAAACTTCCCGGATTCAGGAGCCGTTTGAATACGCACTGTAACTGATTCATAAACAGCAGGAATACGTATTAATCTAGTAGCATCATCAGGTCCCAAAACTTGCTCTGTAACTGATTCATAAACAGCAGGAACAATAATAATTTTAGTTGAAGCTTCTTTTATTAAAACTTGTTCAGTAATGGTTTCATACTTTGCAGGAGTAATTATAATTTTCTTAGATTCTTCTCTAACCAATACTTGCTCAGTGATGGTTTGATATTGATTTGGAATTAAGCATTTTTGATAGCATTTACCATACTCTGGATTAGGTGGGAAATCTTCTTGTGCTTGAACAGCTAATGTACATAATAAAAGGGAGTACAATCCTACTAAAAACTTAATCAAGTTGGTATATTTCATAAGTCTAAATGGTTATTATATGACTCGTGTTTTTTCTTTTACGCATACCGTGAATATAACACTTTATTTGATTTTAGAAAATTTTACAATGAACGAATACGGCACAATACAACACACCATACGTGCATTTTAATTTGATTTTTTATTTTCATTAAGGCTTGAGGGCACTTCTGTTCAAACAAACAATTCGCCAGCAATGAAGTCGGCTTTTAATCTGCCTTGAGTGGTCAGAACGATACAATCATCCTGAATGGTCAACCATTTTTTTTGTTCAAACGCTTCCGCTTCCAGAACCAACTTATTCCAATCGTTTTCAGAAAAATCAGTCAAGACTTTATCTTTTCGTATGCCCCAAATGGTTCTAAGCCCCAACATCACCATTTCATTAAAATGATCATTTTTAGAAAGAATTTCGGTGTTTAGCGGTAAAACATTTTTTTGAATGGAATGAATATATTTGGCGTTATTGGCAACATTCCACATCCGTTGATTGCCACTAAAAGAGTGCGCTGCAGGTCCCAAACCCAAATAGCTTTTGCCTTTCCAATAACTGCTGTTGTGGCGAGCATATTTGTTGTTTTTAGCAAAGTTAGAAATCTCATACTGTTCAAAACCATTGGCTGGAATTGCTTCCATCAACAACAGCATTTGGTTCCTTGCTTTCAGCTCATCAAGAGGTGGTTCTTTTTTTGTTTTAATAAAATGATCGAGTGCTGTCTGTGGCTCAACGGTCAAACAATAAGCAGAAAGATGATTGATGTTCAGCTTGAAAAAGGTCTCTAAATTGTGCTGCCAATCTTCATTCGATAAATGCGGAAGCCCATAAATGAGGTCTATGGTCAGATTGTCGAAGCCGTGGTCTTGAGCACGTTTGATGCAATCATTCGATTGTTGTGCATTGTGCGCCCGATTCATCCATTGTAGATCTTGTTCCCTAAAAGATTGTACCCCAATGCTCAAGCGATTGATGGGCGTGTTTTTTAGTTCTTCAATTTTATCAAGCGTAAGATCGTCTGGATTGGCTTCGAGGGTGATTTCTGCCTCTTTGGAAATGGGGTGGACTGCTGCCAAAGAAGCTATTAATGTATTGATTTCGGCTGCCGAAAGAATAGAAGGGGTTCCTCCGCCAAAGTAAATGGTTTCGACTTCCTGCCCATCAAAAAAATCTTTTCTTAATAAAATTTCTTGATGAAGGGCTTCAACCAATAGCATTTTGTTTTTGAAGTTGGTAGAGAAGTGAAAATTACAATAATGACAGGCTTTTTTGCAATAGGGGATGTGTAAATAAATGCCTGACATTCAATATGGTTGATTGGAGATGGAAGATGGAAGATGTGAGATTGTTGATGGATGATCAGTAATCACACCATCCATCAACAATCAATCATTGTCCATCAATAAGGTTTTTTAGAAAACTCATAATTGGGTGTTGAACTATCGTAACGGCATTTGCGGCAATCACAAAATTCTACGTGAAGGGGACCACGTTCGGTAACCCGAAAATCATCGGGAATTCCTTTTTCTTTCTGAGGTCCCTGTTGTCTTTGATTCCTTACTTTTTTTACCTTACGCTTTTTAATTTTTGGTTCTTCATAATAATAACCATCTTCAAGCGGTTCGTAGTCCTCGTAATAAACGACCTTTCGGGTATTTGATTGATTGGAACTGCGTCTGTTGTTAGACTGTATGCTTGCCGAGGGTTGTCTGTCGTAACTTCTTCTACGATCAGCATTTTTGTTGCCTTTGTTGTTTTGTCTTTGCCATTTTTTATATTGCTTCTCTTTTTCGTGTTTTATTTCTTCATCGATTCTTTGCTGTTCCTTATCTCTTTTGCGATTGGCTTTTTCGTACCAATCTCTACAAGTACAAGGCTTGGCATGAAGAATTTTAACAATCACCTCATCGGTATTTCTACTAATGCCCAAACGTTCTCCACTATTTTCAGATTTACAAATACAATGTGGCATGACCTCTATGCGTTCCCCCAAATAATCTCCATATTCATCGTATGCAATAATCAGTACCTCTACATCGCTGTATCCAGAATTGAATAAACCCTTATTGTATAAATTTACATCTACTTTAGAACGCCCCAATAAGCCACGAACATTTTTGTTTTCCAATTTTAAATCATCCAGCATATTTAGCTGATAATCCCGATCAACTTTTCGGTAATATTTATTGTCGTATCCCCAACGGTCGTTTTCATTATATCGCCCAGGGCGAACTTGTCGATAGCGCACACTTTCATCGATAGTTTGAATGGTTCGTGCCCCAACAACTCCATTGACACTGGTTGCATTAACAGAATTTCCACCAAAAGCAGATTTTATTTTACCTAAGTTTAAACTGGGCACTTTTATCTTATCAGAAGGAGCCATTGTTAAAACAACAAGGATTAACAAAGCTAAAATAGGCAGTATACGTGTTTTCATGGCGCGAGGGATTATCCAAAACAAAAGAGAAACTACTGGAGATATATAAAAAATTATGCCAAATAGATCTTTATGGGTTTCAAAAAAGGTTAAAATGCTCTGCATACTAGGATAAACTAGGCTTATGCGAACCTTTTTTTAATAAAATAAAAGTTTAAAACCAGTTGGTTAGTAGCCATATTTTTCTTTTAAGTTGGTGGTACTACTATAATCTTGACGGGTTCGCTTTGCCAAGTCAATAGCCATATCTGCTACCTCTACTGCTTCTTTGGTTTTACCCAACTTAAAAAGGATGGCAGCCAAGGTATCATTGCTTTGATACTGATTTCTCAGTAATACGGATTTTCTAGCCCATTGTTCCGCTTCTGCCAAAAATGTTTGGTTGTCTGTATTCTCACAAACAGTCCACGCAATTTGATTTAAGAAATTGGGATCTTTTAGTTCATTCTCAGCCATATAATCGGCTGCTGTTTGGTAATAGGCATCCCATTCTTCTTTAACAGAATAAAGTGCCAAATGCATTTGTAACAATGCCAAGGGCTGTAAGGCAAATTCGGCGTGTTTCATTGCCTCAATAGATTTTTCAATGGTTGATGCGTCCTTTTTCTTTTGCGCATCTAAAAATACTGTTCCAGCAGCATTTCTGATTCTCAGATTAACTGCATCGGCTCCATACTTTTCATAAAATACTTCTTTGTTTTCACACAAGATATCAAACAAAGGACTGTTGATATCATCGGCAGCCGAAAAAATCAATTCTAGATGCTTGTCTTCTTTTAAGAGCTGCTTTTTATTCTTTTTGATATACAACTTAGCAGGTTCTTCAGCAATTTCACCACCAATCGCCATATAGTTGATGTAATCGTACACGAAATCCATATCCTTAGAACCCCCTTTTTTATATTGAGCAGCGTACTCATCTAATTTGTCTTGATTGAACAAAGCTTTCTTTCCTTCGGTTAAAAATGCACTAGCGGGACGATATCCTTTAAAGCGGTGAACTTCGGTTCCATCGCTGTTGTAGTAAATCAAGGTAGGGTAGGCAGTGATTTTAAATACAGATTTTAAGCCAGGACCTTCGCCCTTTTCCATATCTACTTTGTAGTTGATAAAATTTTTGTTGTAAAACTCTCCAACGGTGACATCCTTAAAGGTTTCTCTGGTCATTTTTTTACAAGGACCGCACCAAGTGGTAAAAGCATCGACCACTAAATATTTGTTTTGTGCCTTTGCAGCTGCTTGGGCTTCTGCCCAAGTGCCATGGAAAAAATCCATGCCTTTGTCCTCTTTTGGTTCAGCCGTCTGTTGTGCCGATGCGCCTATAACCAATAACAGCATGAAAGCGGAAGCGAGTTTGGCGATGATGTTCAATTTCTTTTGCATTATATATATGTGGAATTAAAAGTCTAATTTAAGTTTGGACGCTTTATCTTAATGATAATTACCCTATGTATGTTTTTTTATTTGAGGATATGTCGTTGATTTATCATAAAATTAACAATCATCGCCTTTTGTGGAATGGGTTTAAAAACAGAATGACGATACAAAAATAATGATTTTTACTCAATGTCTAAAATTGTGGGTGTTTCCTTGTTTTTCTAAAACAATCCTACAGTAATAATAAAAAAAGCCTCACAGCAAGTCCACAAATTAATTTGTGGGTTCGCTGTGAGGCTTTGAGTCTAAAATCTAATATTCAATATTAGAATCCAGCATCTTATTTTTTAATAAATTTATCTGCCAATGTTTCGTCTCCTTTGGTAATAGAAATGAAATACGCACCACTAGCATAATCAGAAGCATCAATTTCCAATTGGTTGTCTCCTTCGTTTAAGTTCACATCTTGGTTGGAAATCATTTTACCAGTAAGGTCAAAAACCTGAACAGAAGCTCTTTCTGCAAGGGTAGATTCTACCTGTACCAATAAAACATCTTTAACTGGAACTGGCTGAAGGCTTACCAAAGCCCAACCCTGACCAACAGTTACGTTTTCGATTCCAGAAGCTGTTTCACAAAGAGACTTAAAAGACGCATTGGTTTCAGCAAAAGAACCATTGTTTAATTTATCAGAAGGGTGATTCGTTTTGCTGTTAAAATTGGTACCAGATGTATTAATGGGGCTACCGTTTTCAGAACCAACTACCTCAAATTTAGGATTTGCATTTTGATCTAAAACTTCAAAACAAATGGTGGTCAAATCTGTCCATTCACTATTGATTTTTTGACTGCATTCGTTTACAAAGGATGCTTGTAATAAAGTAGAAATTAAGAAATCACCTGGAATCAAACCATCGAAGCTGTGAGCTACATAAGGATTAAATGTACCACAAGTGGTGCTTTCGTTGAAACCTTTAGATTCGTAACTACCAATAGCAACATTGCCAGAACGACCTTCAAACCTCAATACATTGGCGTCGTATTTGAATCGAATAGATGAGTTGCCCGGAAGAACCGTTTCGCCATCGGTTGTGTTCAATTGAATGTTTACACAGTATTGATTGCTTTGGCAGTTAGAAGCTTCTGCATTTTCCACAATCTGAACATTGATGGATTCAGCCGAAACAGCCATTGACATTAATGGCAAGAGTGCCAAAGCGAGGAATTTTTTGAATATCATAGCAAATGTATTTTATTGTTTTAATTATCTTTTTCAAATATAAACTAATTTCACGAAAATAGGAGACAGAAATTATCTTTTTGTCTTCCTTAAATGATTACACTTTCAAAGTTACATCAAAAGTATCAATGAAAAGTACGTAGAAATACCTGGTTTTGTAATATATGTACGTTTTTTTTAGATGATTGGTTTAAAAGAGACCGCCTTCGGCTTTTAGACCGTTCGCTTTGCTCACTTTTGGACCGCCTTCGGCTTTTAGACCGTTCGCCTTTGGCGTTGCTTTTGGACCGTTCGCTGGCGCTTTACTTTTGGACCGTTCACTGCGTTCTCTTTTGGATTGCCTGCGGCTTTCCCTACTATGTCGATTATCAAAAGTGATGCGACAGCAAAAGTCTAAAAGGGAGCAAAGCGAAAAAAGCAATACAGTCTAAAAGCCGAAGGCGGTCAAAAAGTAAGCAAAGCGAACGGTCCAAAAGCAACGCCAAAGGCAAGCGGTCATAAAGCGCAGCGGTCTAAAACCCTATCTCCACACTCCCCAACTTAGCCTTGTTAAAGAACCAATTGTCAAAGTCAGATACTTGGATGATTCCATCTAGGTTGGCATCGGGTGCGGCATATACGTTGACGGCAGCAGGATCGATGACCCATTGATCATAATCGGTGGTTTGAACGGTTCCATCAATATTAAAATCACCAGAATACATAACTGCTTTGCCTTCATTTGGCAACCATTTGAGTTGTTCTGCACCAAAAGCCATAGCAGCTCCTGTTGTAAAATCATAAGTCATTGTTTCCGATGCCAACAAAGGAGTCGCTGATAAAACATCTAAGTGATTGCGGTGACGGATACAGAAATAATATTCTTGGTCTTCTATTAAAGTAACAAAAAGAACACCATTTTCTCCATTGACGCCCTTAATGCTTCCATCGGAATAGAGAATTGCTGCCACCGTTTCCACGGTAGTGGTGCCTTTCTCTCCAGTCAAAGAAGGTGTTCCCTGCCTTGCTTCAACCAATACCCAATCAACCATCTCTGTAGGGATGGTCAGTAATTCTTCCTTGCCATCGTGCAAATATGGAGCTTGATCATAAGGGTGTTCCAAAGGAATTAAATTTTGTAAAATAGTGCTCATTTGACCAGCCGTTTGGTAGGCGCCTTCTAATAAAATAGATGCATTTAACAAATGTCCAACTTGTGGTAAAACTTGAATCATACATTCATCACAGACAGTAACAAACATGTCTTCGGTAATGACAGGCGGCTGAAAGTCAAAATAAATAGCTGCTGAATTGTGTAATTCGTACGGCTGTGGCATGTCTTGTTTTAATCTTATGGTAAAATTCAAAAAGCCGTGGCTCAAAATTTCATTGACACTGCTGTCTGGTAATTCTATATTGGGAAAATCCCATCTTAGAACATTGTTCCCCAAAAGGCTAAAGGTAAAATCGTGACTGGCAGTTCCTACTTCTATGGTCGTAAGGTCTAAATTACTATCAAGCGTATCCAATACAAAAATGTTGAAAGCAGTATCGGTTCCTGTATTCTGAAAACGAATTTTATATTCCAAATAAACATCAGAGTTGATGTAATGGGCATCTGTAATACCAGAAGGAACCACTTGTTTGTCGTTCGGGTCAACAGCAGCGGTTACTTCCACACATTCAATATCTCTACTACTCAGCCTTCCTGCTGTTGGTGTGTTATTGATAAAACCCGTTGAGGAAGGGTCGTTGGTTGTATTACACAATTCGATAACTGCTGTTGGATATTGATCATAAGGCGCATTTTCGTCGGCTGCTGCATCTAAACGATGGGTTTGTCCGTTGGCGAATCTTTTTACAGTCATTACCTCATTGCTTCCCAATATAAAATCTCCTTCGGCTTGAATTAAATTATCGGCATAGATGGAATAATCTCTTGGGACCATCATTGGCAATCCTTCATTGATGATGTCGAATTGGATAGAGTCTCCCAGACAGGTCGCTTCTACTCTAAGAGAAGAACCATCGTAGTCGCTGGTAAAATAATTGCATTCGTCGCCAGGGGTAATGTTTGCAGTAAAGCATGGGGTTGCTCCTAAAGGAACGGTCAGCGGAATATAGGCAAAAGCGAAAATAGAGCCTTCTTCAAAAACATCGAGCGAACCAACACTAAAGCTATATGTGTGGTTAATAGCGTCATAGGTATAATCGGTGAAAGCAGAATCTAAAACGATGTCTGTATTGCTCATGGTTAAAGTGACCACAGCACTGTCAATGGGTAGGGTACCAACATTTCTATAACTTATGATTACAAAATTATCGTCAAATCCTTGTCGTAAAAATGGAACCAAAACGTCTACTTCTGCTCGTACACAGTATTCATCTACATCATATCCAAAATTAGCATTGACCGTGTCTTCAATATTTAAGTAGGTATTAACAGAATCGACACAAGTTGGTGACCAAAGATCATAAGGATAATCGTTAAAAGCCGTCTGTATGGCATAATCACCTTCTTCTGCTAAATTAAAATTATAGCTTCCATTTACACCAGAAAAAGTGGTATAGTGATTCGCTGTTATGGGTTGATACAAAATCCCTTCTTCTCCAGCATCATATACACAATTTTGATTCAAATCAAAGAACATATCTCCATAAATATTGGCGGTTGGTATCTCTGAGCCTTGCGTGATGTTTATTAAGAAAGGAACCAAGTTTTCACCATAAACAGGTACAGGACTGAAATTGGATTGTTCGCCAAAATTATATGAGAAACTTCTTTGCTGACCCGTAAACAGCCAGTTGTTGCTGTTTGCTAAAGGAATCATAGAGCTTCCTCTGGTTTTTTCCCCAGCCTCTATATCAGTTGACATATTTAAAGAAATGGAACTGCTTTCATACAATAAAGTGAAATTGGGGTCCATTTTAAGAAACTTCATGTTTTCAATTCCAAATATATTCTGAATTCCATTTCCGTACATAAATGCTAAATTCCCATCGTTTAGCAAACAAAAATCGTGGGGCGTAAAGTTGTAATGCCCACCTTCAGCAACAAAGCCGTCCAATGTATCACCATTTTCATTAAGCTTGGTCATTTCTGAACGTATATTGGATAAGTACAATTGGATGCTTCCATTTCCAATGGTTGAATCAAGAATAGTTGTTATGCTTCCCCTGTTTAATACATATAAAAAACCGTCTTCATCGACTTCTATTTTAGTAGATTTTATGGACGTATTGATGGCTTGAACATTATGCCAAATCTCATTTCCATTTTCGTCATGTTTGATAATAATGCCTCTATTATAATTGTGAAGGGAACCAGAAATATAAATTTCATTGTTGGGACCGATTGCCAATCCATTTAACAATGCTACTGATGAGGAACTGAAAGTAAAATCGCCTTCAAATTCTTCTCTAAGAACAGTGCTCCATTCAATGACACCCTCTTCATCAATTTTTGCCAGCCAAGAACCATCAAAATAACCAATCCCTTGGTAATCGTAATTAAAAAAAGGACCGTGATTAGATCCTAGAACAATGAATTTTCCATCAGCAGTCGGCAGCACATCTATAATATTGGTAGAAGAGTAATAATCAAACGTATTGTTAGGAACGATATCGTACTCACTGAATTCAAAAGAACCCTCAATTTGTCCTTTTATGTCAAATTTGATTCCCCTAAAATATTGACTGTCATTGAACCCATTCCCCTCAATTACTCTAGTAAATCCAAGATAACCTGTGGGGGTGATTTCTAAATGAAAAGACACGATATTTTCAAATTCAGGTGTACTGCCCAAAGGATATTCTTGTGACCATTGTACATTTCCTGCTAGGTCCATTTTGGTAATAAGGACATCGACATAATTGGGCAAAGTAATACCAGCCGAATTGGCATCGCCCAAATTAATTTTACCCCAAGTAATAAAACCACCATCATCGGTTTGTAGTATGCCCTCGAATACTTCTGTTAATTCATTGCCAGTATCGTTAATTTCAGGATACGACTGAAACGTAGATTGAGCAAAAGCAGCGGTGCTGAACAGAACTATGAGTAAAAACGAAAACAAATATTTTTGGCTTTTCATTGTAAATGTTTTATTGATTTTATAATAATAAGGTTTGAGTTGAGTTTTGGTTTTCATATTTTATTTTTTTATG
>Ga0114956_1004646_pt1 | contig 10404 bp, 11 predicted proteins | sample MaitaG_FD_87304 | JGI IMG/M metagenome (GOLD analysis project Ga0114956, IMG submission 87304) | Marine algal microbial communities from Maine, USA - Maine_Asex2 metaG | ecosystem: Host-associated > Algae > Red algae > Unclassified | place: Maine, USA | collected 2015-01-05 | reverse complement strand
TTTACTTCAAGCTGATTAAGTGCGCAATACTTTTCTCTTTTTATGGCTTTCATAATACAAAAAAACGCATTAAAAAATATGGAAATATTGACTTAAGGCAATTTCTACTCTAAAGGTGTAAAATTTCTAAATTGATGAAGTTGTAATTATTTTAAATTTTTACTGATAGTAAAATGAAATTCTGCCCCTTTACCATCTTTTGGTGTTTCCAACCATATTTCACCTTTGTGCATTTCAATTACTCTATTACAAATTGAAAGACCAATTCCACTGCCCTTTTTAGTAAAATCTGAAGTTGCTGTTTTAAAAGGTTCAAACACAATTTGACTATGGTCAGCATCTATTCCTAAACCATTATCTTTTACAATGAAATAAAAATTTTCTGAATGTTCAATACAGGTTACCTTTATTATTGGAGATTCATTTGATCTGAATTTTATTGCATTAACAAATAAATTTTGAAACAATGTTTCTAATTGAGTGCCATTTACCCAAATATTTTCTGGAATATTTTCAAATTCAAACTTAGCTTCGTTTTTTGAAACAATGTCATCTATGCTTTGTTGCAATTTTTGAAATATACTTTTTAAGTTTACATTTTCAATTACAAGTTCATCCTCTTTATTTAATGAATAATATTTTAAAACGCTTTCAATTAAATTATTCATTCGTTTTGTTCCTGTAGTCACAAATTCAGAGTATTCTAACAACTCCGACTGTAATTCATCATTTTCAATACCTTTTAGTCTTTTGTCAATTAATTGCGTAAAGCCAGATATAGTTCTAAGTGGTTCTTTTAAATCGTGAGAAACAATATAAGCGTAAGCACTTGCATCTTTATATAATCTTTCTAATTCAATATTATTTTCATTTAAAGCATTTGTTCTTTCTGTAACTTTTTGCTTAAGTTTTTGATTGAAGAAGCTTAACTCTTTGTTTTGTTTATTTACAATTTCTTTATAGTCAGAAATTTTATTTTGGAATAAAAAAATGTTTAAAAATTGTATTGCGAATGCTAGTGTACTATTTGCAAATATTGATAAAAATAAACTTGTGTTTGTCGTATTGTAAAGAAAGTAAAACAGCAAAGTTATATATGCAGTATAAGTGAAACCAAAATATATGTATTGTACTTTAGTTCTATTAAACAAAACAAAAGGAACTAAACTTAATACAATTAATAAAACTTGAAAGCCAATATTAAATGAAAATGAAACTGCGGCAGTAGCAATAATTAAAATTGAACCAATAAAAACAAAATGTTTTGAAACATCAACTTTGTTATTTCTATTTAAAACTAAAGTAAACGTTGACCAACATAGAGTTAAAATTGGAAGAAGTAAATATTTACTTTCGTTAAGTGAAAAAAGAATTACAATTGCCAATAATGCTGCTGGCAATAGAATCATCATTAATTTATTAATATTAATAAAAATTATTCTTTCCCATCTTGTGGTTTTATTATTAATACCAAAGCTTTTCACGTAGTCCATCATCATCTGGTGTTTAAAAGAGTAATATTTAGACCTAAAGGTTGCTTATATTTACGGTAGAAACATTAAAAAGATTTATAAAGTGTAATCTTTTTTATAATCTGAAAAATACTATTGATGGATTTTGTTATTAGCTAAATACAGCTTTGCTTAAATAGAATAAGCCAACTATGGTTATTAAACCTATTATATTAATAACTGTGCTTTTAAGCTTTAATATTTTTTGTAAAAGATAATCGAATAGTAGAACAACTACTCCAATACCAATAAAGTACGGTATTAATTTCATAGTAACATCACTTTCTGTATCATTATAAAAAATTCTTCCATAAGCCCAGGCAAAAAACCCAATTAATCCATAAAGTGTAATAATAAAACCTATTGCATTTAGTAGAGAAATTCTATAATTCATTTGTGAGTATTATAAGACCATTAAATTTACATTAAATTTGGCAACTATAAATAAAAAATAAACATTGAATAAACTATTATTTAAAATTGAAGAATTAATTGAAGATGAAGAAATAGTTGGAATAATTCCTGTTTCACCAAAGCGGCTTAATATGGCTTTTGTGCCAAAAGTGTTGAAGCCAACTTTGTGGCAAAATATTTTAATAATTCTTTCAAGCTTAGCTTTAAGTTTTATGCCGCTTACTGCAGTTATTTATATTTTAATTAAGCAAAGTATTTCTCGCTTTTGGTTAATTCCATTTGCGCTTTTTACAATTACAGGATGTTATTTTTTTATGAAGAAAATGTTTGAGAACAATGTTAAAAAGTATCCTATACCACTAATTGCTGTTTGTACAAATCAAGTATATTTTTTTCTGTTTAATACTGTAGCTGCTGAGCATCATTTAAAATTGCCACTACCTTTTTCTGCTAACAAAATGAGCCCTATATTTTGGATAAACAAAAACGAAAGAAAAGATACTATTGGACCAGAATTTGAAATTAAAGATGCCGACACATTAGTATTAAGTGGGCAGCTAAATATGACAGATTTTGAATTTTATTCAGATCATATTGAAGATGACGCATTGATGACAATGGAAGCTTTTAAGAAAGCTATGAATTTATAATTTTATTATTTGGTTTTTACAGCAATTACTTCAAGCATATGTGGGCATAAAATTGAAGCTCCTTCGATTTTTTCTAACTCATCAAAATCTGAAAATGCTAATGCTACTTCGTTTTTAGTTAAATATCCCATTTCGCCTAACTTTGGTAAGTAGATATTAAAAAAAGTGCGCGGCCATTGCCATTCAATACTGTTAAAAGCTACACATTTTGACAAAGGTCTTATTTGCAATAATTCTAAACCAGCCTTACTTAACATAGCAGGTAATCTTCTCCCAATGTTAATATCACTGTCCGTATCTAAAAAAGATTGCAAAGCCTTTTGCATTCCTTTAGTTAAGTTAGGAAGGTTAGGTTCTATCTGAAGTGTTGACCAATCGTAGTATTCTTGCATTGCAACTACTCCACCAATTTTAAGTGAAGTAACAATATCATTAATAATTTTATCTGTATTTGATGCCCAAGATAAAGCCCATCTGCTATAAACTCTGTCAATACTATTTTCTTTTAATTTGATATCTTCAAAAGAAGTGCATTGTGTTTCTATGTTTAGTTGTTGTTGTTTATTTTGTTCATTAATAAAATTGATGAAAGCTTGCGATTTATCAACTGCAATTACTTTTCCGTTTTGCCCTACCATATAAGCTAGCTCAAAAGTGCAAAATCCTGGTCCGCTTCCTAAATCTAATATTGTTTGTCCGAAGCCAAATTCTGCGGTTTTCCATGCTTGCCGTGCTTCGCTTGACCATATTTGATGTTGAATTCCTAATCTGTGTAATTCAGCTTGTTCTGTTCCTAAAATATAGGCGTTTGATTCCATCTTTAAATTTAATTAAAGGTGGAATATTTTCAACAACAATTAAAAGAAAATTAAATGAGAATTTTAATTTAGAGATGGATTAGTAAACAACTCTTTTAATACATTGTTTTTTAAAAAGCCGCCTTTTGTACAATTGGTTAATACAATTATAGTTTTTTCTTCATCGAGCATTCTTATAAAATGTGAACGATAACCATTCCACCAACCACCGTGATAAACAGTTTTGCTTCCATCCTCTTTTTCACTTATTCTCCAGCCTAAACCATAATTATCCAATTTATTCAAGTTTTCGTGCTGAGGTGTAAATGCTAATTGTTGGGTTTGATTAGTAATAATTGTCTCATTTAATAATGCGCTATCAAACTTTAGTAAATCTTCAACTGTAGTGTAAATACCTTTGTCGCCAACAACTCCATTAAAATGAGAATTTGATTCACGCCATTGCCTGTTATCGTGTCCATAAGTTGCATTAATAGGTAATTCTGTAATCCCCTTTTCATAGACAAAACTGTTAGTCATATTTGCAGGCTTAAAAATATTATCATTAACAAAATCGCTAAAGGACTTACCACTAACCACTTCAACTATTGATGCTAACAAAGCAAAATTGGTATTTACATAGTTATACTTTTTTTCTGGCAAGCCATATCGCTTAATTTCATTTTCCAATAGCATTGTAACTACATCAACATTGCGCATTGTTTTTTTCTTATCCTTCCATAGCTTTTCAGAAAAATATAAATATTCTGGCAAGCCTGATTGATGACTCAGTAAATGTTTTACCTGTACATTATGAAAAGGAAAGCCAGGAAAGAAACTGCCGACAGAATCTTCGAGATTAATTAGTTTTTGCTGTTGCAATACCATTATTGCTGTTGCGGTAATTGGTTTACTTACTGAAGCAATTTGAAAACTTGAACTATCAGTGAGTTCCTTTTTATTTCTAAAGTCGGTATAACCAAATGATTTTTTATAAATCACTTTACCTTTTTCAGCATAAAGGACAACGCCATTAAAACGATTTTGCTCATTTCTATTACTAAAGTATTCACCTATTCTATTGTAAATTGCAAAATTAGATGAGTTATCATTAATGCTATCTTTCAAGGGAACAGTTTCAGCTGATGAATCTATGCTTTCAATTGTTTCAATTGTTTCAAAAATTATTTCATCTGAAACATAATTTACATCACTTGCTTCAAATTCTAAACCTGAACCTTTTCCTAAGCCTAAATCTTTTTCTATTTGAGCATCTGCATAAAAATCAAATGCACACAATGAAATGAAAAAGGTGCTCAATGCTACAATAAATAATGCTATAACTTTAATACTTGCTTGTTTTTAATACCCAATAATCAATGCAAAATTAATACCATTTAGTTACTTATTATATACGAGGCTAACAATAGTTTTGTTAATAAAAAATGCCTTTGATTATAATCAAAGGCATTAGTCGACATTTAATATTTTTATAGCGTGAGCGTTTAACCCGATATTTTAAATTATATATTTTTATTTTGCTTTTGTAAAAGCACCAAATTAACGGGTAAATAAAATACTATTCGCCTGTTTTAGGTAGTCAAATTTTTTGGCTACCTGTTTCCTTTCTGGCGGACTCAAATCCATAGGCATTTAAAAATTTGTGTAATGGAAGTTCTAAAATAATATTTTCATTAAAACAAGATTAAAAATGTATTAATGAATTCACTAAATTTCCATTACTGGTTTAATAATAATATTAAGTTACGCTAAAAAATTTAAACTGTCAACTTAAGCAACAAATAATATTCAATATCCATAGTTTTCTTTCCATTTTTGTTTTAAACGTTTACGCATTTCTGCTTCACGCGCATTATTTCCAGGTTCAAAAAAAGTAGTTCCTTTAATAGAATCAGGGAGGAATTCAAATTCAACAAAATTGCCCTCATAGTTATGTGCATACTGATAATCTTTTCCATACGCTAAATCTTTCATTAGTTTAGTTGGCGCATTTCGTAATGCTAAAGGCACTGGTAAATCACCTGTTTTGTTTACTAAATCTATTGCATTATCAATTGCCATATATGATGCATTGCTTTTTGCCGAAGTAGCTAAATATATTGTTGCTTGCGAAAGCATAATTCTTGCTTCAGGATATCCTATTTTATTTACGGCATCAAAAGCAGCGTTAGCTAAAACCAAGGCATTTGGATTGGCGTTTCCTATATCTTCACTGGCGTGTATTACTAATCTGCGTGCTATGAATTTGGGGTCTTCACCACCTGCAATCATTCTTGCTAAATAATAAACTGCCGCATTTGGGTCGCTACCTCTTATTGATTTTATAAAAGCTGATATAATATCATAATGTTGTTCCCCAGTTTTATCATACAAAGCCATTTTTTGTTGAGCCATTTCCATCACCAAATCATTGGTAATTACTTTTTCTTCAGCTTCAATAGATTGAATCACTAATTCAAAAACATTTAACAACCTACGTGCATCACCGCCAGAAAGTCTTAACAGTGCTTCGTGCTCTTTTATATTGATGTTTAGCTTACTTAATTGAACATCTTCTTTCTTAGATTTATTGAGTAAAGCCAACAAATCACTTTTGCTCAAAGGTTTTAAGGTATAAACTTGGCACCTTGAAAGTAAGGCAGAAATTACTTCGAAAGATGGATTTTCTGTTGTTGCCCCAATTAAAGTTATTATGCCCGCTTCTACTGCACCTAAAAGAGAATCTTGTTGAGCTTTATTAAAACGATGAATTTCATCTATAAATAATAAAGCTTTTCCTAATTTTTTTGAAGTATCAATTACTGCTCGTACCTCTTTTACGCCGCTGCTAATTGCACTTAGTTGAAAAAATTGAAGTGCTAAAGCATTTGCAATAATTCTTGCAAGAGTAGTTTTACCTACACCAGGTGGACCCCAAAAAATAATTGACGGACAGTTACCTGTTTCAATAGCTTTATACAATACATTTCCTTTACCTACTAAATGCTGTTGACCTACATAGTCTTTTAATGTTTTGGGCCGCATTCTTTCAGCTAATGGCTGTTGGTTATTATTCACAACTCAAATTTAATAAAGTAGTTCAACAATATTTTTGCTTTAATATTTATAATTTAGCACACAAATGGCGATACGAGTATTTGTTACAGGAGGTACTTTTGATAAAGAGTACGATATGATTAATGGACAACTATATTTTGATGATACTCATTTACCAGAAATATTTGATTTGGGGCGCTCAACTTTAGCTATAAAAATACGTACACTAATGATGATTGACAGTTTAGAAATGACTGATACGGATAGAAAGAATATTTGTAACAACTGTAAATCAATTAACGAAAAGCAAATTTTAATAACACATGGCACAGATACAATGGCAAAAACTGCTGCTATTATTGCTGCTGAAAATTTAGATAAAACAATAGTGTTAACAGGCGCTATGATTCCTTATAAATTTGGTAGCTCAGATGGCTTTTTTAATTTAGGAAGTGCATTAGCTTTTGTGCAATGTTTACCTGCTGGCGTTTATATAGTTATGCATGGTAGGTGTTTTAATTGGGACAATGTTGTTAAAAATAAAAAGACAGGATTTTTTGAAGAAATAAATAATTAATATGAAAACTATAAGTGTAATAGTAATTTTTGCAAGCTTTTTTTATTTGAAAGGTTGTAGCGATAGCAAAAATGAAAACTCAAATACAAACGCTAATACAAACCCTACAACAACTGAAGAAGTAGATGCTGTTGCAGATGCACCTGAAGCAACTGATTTAGTAAGCAAAGTAGCAGGTGAAGCTTGTAATTGCTTAAAGCCTTTACAAACTTTACAACAAGACTATAAAAATGGAAAAATTGGTGTTGCTGAATATTCGGATGGAATGAGAAGTATTACAGCAGATTTAGGTGGATGTGTTACTACTATGCAAGAAAGCTTAGCAGACGAAGGAGACAAACTATTAGCACAAAAAGAAGTGTTAAGAAAAATGGGTGAATTATGCCCTGATGTTTCAGGAGTAATGTTTCAAGGAAATTAAACTTAAAGAAGAATAAAATAGAAAAGGAGTACCAATGGCACTCCTTTTTTTGTTTCAATTTAATTAATCTTCTATTCATCTAACTCACCAAATACTCTCGAAAGTAAATCGGTAACTCTTGCCACAGGATCCTCGCGGATTTTCAATTCTTCTTTTTCAATTAGCTTGAATAAGCCTTCTGTTGCCATATCTGTTACATATTGAGATAAATCTACATTAACAGGATCAACGAAAGGAATTGTATTATATAACGTTGTTACATCTTCCCAAGCATTATCTAAACCAACTGTATTTAATGAATTTTCAACATCTGGTTTAAATGCGCCAGTTAAGGCATCAAAAGTATTATCTGATAAATACATGGTTGCTTCATTATCGGCACCAAATAAAATATCAAATCCATCTTGAATAGTAATATCTGTTATAGCATCTTTAAAAATTGGTGTTGCTTTTGAAGAAGCATCTTCAGCAGTACGATTAAGCTTTACAATAAACTCTTGCACTAATGCTTCACCAACGCCGCCTGGAATGTTTTCTAAAACATTTCTTACCACTTCAGCTTCAGGTGGAATAGGAATTCTAATTAAGTCATTTCCCAAAAACCCATCTACTACAGATGCAACACCAACGGAGTTATCTGTTCCGATGTTAAGCGCTTCTTTTAAACCTTCTATTACCGTAGCATTATTAAGTGAAGGGTCTTCAATTCCTGTAAAAAAATCATCACAAGCTGTTATAGATACAATGAATGGAATAATAAATAAAAACCTTAAATATTTCATATGTTATAATTTATAAACTAATTAAATCAAAATCTAAGCCAAAATAATGAATTATTTATTCAAGAAATCCACTACATCTAAAGAATTGCCTGATTCATAAAAATCAACAGCAATATAATTAGGTAGCTTACCTGTTTCTGACTCGCAAAGTTCAATTCGGTTTAATAGATAATTGTATTGATTTATAAACCTTGCAGAGTCTATTTCACCAATTCCTAATACTGGATTTGTAATAAAGTGATTTAAAACGAATAAACTATTTTCAGCATTACCACGATTATAATCACAATTAAAATCACTTTGAGCATTATTTGAAAAATGGGTTTCAACTGCTACTTGCCACATATCAATATACCAATCATCAGCATTACTATCAGCAGATTCTGTTAAAACTACTAGTCTTTGATTATTTTCAATCATAGTTGCTAAGGTTGGCCACTCTTCATTTTCATTGTGTAAAGGATACAAATAGGGAGTTAAACCTGCCTCTTCAAATGATTGTTTAAGTAAATTGAACGGAACATAAGTTTCTAATATAAAAGTGATCACTTCATTTTCATTAGCCGCTAAATATTCTTTAAATACAGCTAATTCTTCTGAAAATAATTTACTACCTGCTAATGATAAACTATGATAAAGCCAGATACTTTCAGCTGGTTCTTCTAACCATTCATCAGGATGATAAATATCTAACATAAAAGCCTTAACACCATCTTCCAGTTGTTGATTAATGCTGTGCGTTTGATTTGGTAAGGAGTAGGCACCTGGCTCGTCTGAATAATTATACGCATTATGTGTTGTTAAATAAGCAACTTCATCATACTTTTTATCACATAATATTTCTGAACCATTGCATTTTTGCAATATTGGTTCAATTGGTTCTTCCTCTTTACAAGAATATAGTGTAAAAATGAGGAGTACGAATACAAAACAAATCTTGAATGAATGATGCATAATATTGAGTTGATTCAAAGTTAAAAATTAGTTATTGATATTGTTATAAACAATGTTGAATTCAAAAGTTTCTGCAATCAGTAAAATAAAAGTAATTTTAAACAAAATCTGCAATAGCCTTGTATCAATTTATAAAGCCATTCCTCTTTCTGCTGTCTGCTGAAAAAGCGCATTATATAACCCTTCAATTATTTGAATGGAGTTTAAAATTTCCTTTTTTAAAAGATATTGTTTTAAAAGATATAGCGATTAAAAATGAAGGTTTTGAAATTGAACAATTTGGTATACGCTTTAAAAACCCGATTGGCTTAGCAGCAGGCTTTGATAAAAATGCTAACTATTTACACTTAATGGATAAGTTAGGATTTGGCTTTATTGAAGTTGGTACAGTTACGCCCAAACCACAAATAGGCAATGCTAAACCAAGGTTGTTTAGGTTGGTTAAAGATAAAGCCCTAATTAATAGAATGGGCTTTAACAATGAAGGTTTAGATGTTATGGTGGAGCGATTAAAAAAGATAAACTTGGATATTGTTATAGGAGGTAACTTAGGTAAAAACAAAATTACGCCAAATGATGAAGCTGTTGAAGATTACAAAAAAGGCTTCGCTGCTTTATACCCTTATGTTGACTATTTTGTAATAAACGTTAGCTCACCAAATACACCTGGCTTAAGAGATTTGCAAGACAAAGAACCACTAACCAAAATTATTAATGCGCTTGCTGATTTAAACAATGCTAAGGCTTACCCAAAACCAATTTTATTAAAGATTGCACCTGACTTAAGCAATGATCAATTGGAAGATATTATAGACATTGTAAATGATTGTGACTTAAGCGGCTTAATAACAACTAACACAACTATAAGTCGTGAAGGGTTGACAACCGATAAAACTAAAATTGAAAAAATAGGCAATGGTGGATTAAGTGGTGCACCCGTTTTTACAAAATCGAATGAGGTATTAAAATATTTAAAATTGAATCTGCCATCAGAATTTCCTATTGTTGGTGTTGGCGGAATTACTGATGCAGAGAGTGCTCTGAAAAAAATGGACTTAGGTAGTTCTTTAATTCAAATTTATTCGGGGCTTGTTTTTTATGGACCAACTTTGGTAAAGGATATTTTGGCTGCTTTGAAAAGTGAAAATATAGCAATAAACTAAACTTTATTGCTTCACTATTTTAATTGTTCCTTTTTCACTATCTGTTTGCAGACTTAAAAAATAGATGCCTTTTGATAA
>Ga0114956_1004645_pt1 | contig 10406 bp, 12 predicted proteins | sample MaitaG_FD_87304 | JGI IMG/M metagenome (GOLD analysis project Ga0114956, IMG submission 87304) | Marine algal microbial communities from Maine, USA - Maine_Asex2 metaG | ecosystem: Host-associated > Algae > Red algae > Unclassified | place: Maine, USA | collected 2015-01-05 | reverse complement strand
TTTCATTGGTATTAGAAAGGATATACTGAACCTTAACTGCTTGGTTTGTGGTAAACAAAGCTTGCGCAGTTAATGGAGCAATGTTAAATGGATTGACAACAATTTGAACACTATCATTTAAAAATGGTAGACTTTGATTTTCAGGTGGATAATCTTCTTCGCAACTTGCTAATAAACAAATTGTCCAAAAGCAGAAAAGTATAAATTTAAAATAATCTGTTTTCATTAATTATTAAGCATATCAAAGTAAACTAATATTAATTTTTTTAGAAGATGTTCTTGTTCAACCAAGTTAAAATCAGGGTGTTCGGCAATTTGCAGATAATGTGGCCAACCATCTTCATCAACATGAGTCAACTCGTAAACTCCTTCTTCACTTAACAATCTACACACGGCAATATGCATTAAATCCTGTTTCTCTTCTTTAGTAAATTCTTTATCTGTCTGCCCTAATTCTTGCACGCCAATTAAAAACAACATCGATTGTAAATCGGGCTTTCTACCAAATTTACCTTTCATTTCATATAGCAAGTCTTGCCAGCGATGGGCAATTTTAATTTCTATATCCGTTCTTTCTTTTTTCAATTGAATTATAATTATCTATACTTCTGCAAATAAATAAAAATAGATGCAAATAATATATCGAACGCTAAATTATGTTATTCCTTGTTTAATTTTCTTTTTAGTTGCTTGCAGTCCTAAAGAAGAAGGCACCTTAATTGGCACTTGGGTTAATGAAGATTTAGAAGTAGCAATTACAAGCTTTAGAGGTGAAGAAGGGAAAGATTCGCTTTTGACCGTAAAGCCTAATGAGTGGGAAACAAAGTTGCGTATTCAACCTATTCAAACTACTTATAATGAAGATAATACTTGGGAGTCGAACTACTTTGATTTGAATGGCAACAATGTTTTTAAAACTAAAGGTACTTGGTGGAGTAGGTCAGATACTTTATTTATGCATCAAAACAACCCTAAAGACGAGTTGAATTATTACTTTTTTACTATAAAAGGAAATAAAGCAAATTTTAAAACAACAATTGATTGGGATAGCGATGGAGAAGCAGATGATGAATATAATGGTTGGCAGAAAAGGATGAAATAGTATAAGCTAATTTAAATGAGCTTTTATTTTTAAAACAAATTTTTCTAAACTTTTGAATTGCTTTTTTATAAAAGTAAATACCACTATATTTTTTATAGTAATTATTTGAAGCGAGTTTTGATTGATTTCTATTGTTTTTAAATGGCTAAACAATATGCCTACTGCAGCTTGCCTTTGAATGCCTGCTTGATAGCGGCAAATTATTCCATTAGGATAAATTTCAAAACTACAATAATTGCCATCTTGATTAAAGGAAATCCATTCATCAAAAGCAGCAATGCCAGTTAGGTAGATTATTTTTTCTGAGCCAGTGCCGCCCATTTTTAGCTTCTCAATAAATGTAAAACGACCATATTTTTTTAGCTCATCAGCATCCATATTGCCACCGTGGTCAATTTTTAATTCTTCCAAAATTAATTTTTTGTAGCCTCAATTATTTCGCTTAAAAAAGTATTGAAATCAAAAGAATCTTTATCAGACAAACCAAGCCTCACCACTATCATATTTTCATTCGGAACTACAAAAACCCGCTGCTCTTGAAACCCACTACACCAATAAACGTTTTCATCAATATCTTTCAACTTTTTACTTTTATTAATCCACCAATGTGCACCATATTCACCTTTTGATGGTTCATAGTTTGTATAACTATACTCAACCCAACCTTCAGGTAAAAGGCGTTCGCCATTCCAAACACCATCGTTTAAATATAATTGACCAAAACGTGCCCAATCGCGTGGTGTTGCGTAACAGTATGATGAACCTACTAGTAAGCCTGTTGCATCGGTTTCTAATACTACATTTTGCATACCTATTTTTAATAATAATTCATCATAAAAAAATTGATAATATTCGTTTTGCGTACTAAATTGTTCACTAATAATTTTCGATACAATATTTGTTGTACCCGATGAGTAATTCCAAGTACTGTTTGGTTTATAGGCTAATGGCTTATTAATAGCAAATGTTGAAAAATCTTTTTTAGTATAAAGCATTATTGTTGCGTCTGAAATTTCTTTATACGTTTCATCCCAAGTTAAGCCCGAACCCATGTGTAACAAATCATTTATTGTAATTTCTTTTCTATCATCTTGTTCCCATTCTTTAAATAAATTACTTTTATCAATTGAAAGTTTACCTTGCTTTACTAAAATTCCAACAGCTGCACTAGTAATACTTTTTGTCATTGACCAACCTAAAATTGGGGTCTTGTAATTAAAACCTTCAGCATATTTTTCCGCAATTAGCTGTCCATCTTTTAAAACCACTACTGCACGCGTTTTCTTTATCTTTTCATTATCATTATCAAATGCATTGTTTATCGCCTTTGCTAATTTTGCATTGCCTGATGGCGTAGTATTGCTAAAGAAACCGTCATTTTTATATTCTATATTTAGAGTATTTTTGTTTTCAATTTTTTCGCTTTCAATCGGCAATAAAGTACAGCCTAAGCCTTTTTTAAAAACGGCTTTTCGTGCACCAAAACCAAAAAAAGTTGAAGTAACTGTGTTATCCTCAATTTTTATTTTTGCGTAATTAGTTGGAAAAATTTGCAAATCATTTGCTTTAATTGAACTTAAAGATCTACCCGAAATAAAATAGCAAGAGCATGCTTTTTTTGCAGAATAACCATTTAAAATGGGTAAGCGAGGCTTTACATAAAAAATACCTGCAACAATTATCAATAAGAATATAAGCAGAAAAATGATAGTTATTTTTTTCAATTTAGTTTTTTTAATACAAACAAAAATCAGGCAATGGCTCTTGATTGCCTAATGCTAAAGCAAAATCCAATGGCAAATTATATGCTGTAAATCCGCTATTGATACTGCCTTTAAACACTTTGCCTCCATAACCTGTAGGATGCATCCAAGCTCTTACATAAACTTCTTCATCAGCTACAATTTCTATAGGTCCGCCCGATCGAGTAAAAGGTTGTTCGTCAACATGGCTGTGATTTAATATTCTTCTATAAATCAATTCTCCATCTAAGCTTACTATTTCCCACCAATTGGCATATTGATCACAATCAACATCAGGACTTAATATTGTTGCAGAAAATGTATATGAATTATCATCACCAGAAAATGAAACATCAGTAATATCTGCTAAAATTGAATCAATTGAATTTGATAATGTATCCATTGAAATGGTGTCAATTGGCATTTCGAGGGTATCTATATTTGCTGGATCATCTACACTTGGCATATCCTCATCACAAGCAACAATTAACATTATAACAAACAGAAACGATAAAAAAGTTATTAGCAAATTATGCCTCATATAACAAATGTAATCAATCAAAGTTTAAATTTGTGTAATGGCAAAGTATAGATTATTAAGTAAAGAAGAATTAAATGAGCTTGAAAAAGAGTTTATTGAATACTTAGTATTAAATGGAATAGATGCTGATAAATGGGAAGCCTTAAAAAAAGATAAGCCAGCAATAGCAAATAAAACTGTTGAGTTGTTTAGTGATGTAGTTTTTGAAAAGATATTAAGACAAGCTAAATTTATTAAAAAGGTTGAACCTCAAAACCTTATATTTATAAAGTGCAATGAAAAAAATATGAATATGATTGCCTTAAATAATATTGGTGATCAAACTGCTTTTACTAAATATCAAATTTTCGACTTCCATAAAATAATAGAACATGCAGAGCTTGTTAAGGGAAATAAAGCATACACTCAAGATAGACAGCAAGAGCTTTTTATGATGTTAGAAAAAGGATTTGAAATTGATGATGGAGAAAATTATAACAAATTAGAATTACTATTAAAAGAGAAATAATAATTAAAAGATATTATTGCATTTATTATTAAACTATTTAGTTGATAAAATCAAATTGAAAAATTCTTATAGTAAAGTTAAACCATCTTTAATTTGAATATTAATGCAAAAACCGAACTATTAGGTAAATATACTTGTTTAAAAAGGTAAAAAAGGATATATTTGATTATGGGTAAATATAAGCTATACAATGAAAACACTTCAATACCAAGTCAGCTTTCTGATGTAGAAGTGCTTTATATGGTAAAAAACAACGAAATTAATAGTAATCATTTAGTTGCATTAAAAAATGAAACCACATTCAGTGATGATGAAATTTCTAAATGGTTAAATATCAATGTAAAAACTTTTAGAGCTTACAAAAAAACTTCTGCTTTAATAAAACCCGATATTCAAGAACATACTATTAAATTGTTGTCATTAATACGGCACGGTACTGAAGTATTTGGTTCTGTAAATGCTTTTAGTCAATGGTTAAATACAAATCATCTTTTTCTCGATTTTAAAAAACCCGCAGATTTTCTAAACACAATTAGCGGCATAAAATTCATAGATAATCGTTTATACGGCATTGAATATGGTGATAATATATAAGTTCACTTAATGTTAGTTTATAGAATTGCACGGCAAAAGTACTCCAATGATTTATATGCAAGTGGTTATGGTGCAAGATGGAACAAAGCCGAACAATTTGTAATTTATACTGCTTCAAGCAGATCATTAGCGGCTTTAGAGGTTTTAGTGAATACCTCAAAAGCAATGTTATTGCAACAATATCACGTTATGGAAATTGAACTTGAAATTACAAACAAACATATAGAGACAATAAAATTATCAACTTTACCAAAAGATTGGCAGCAGTTAGGCAATTATCAAATGCTTAAAAATTTGGGTAGCGAGTGGTATTTAAAAAATAAAAAATTAGCCTTAAAAGTACCTTCAGCAATTGTACCTCAAGAATTTAATTTTGTTATCAATTCAAAGCATAAAGATTTCAATGATAAGGTATCTTTACGGCATTCAACTCCTTTTATATGGGATAATAGATTAGTATAAATGAAATAATTGAATGAAAAAATTAATTTTATCGGCAGCTTTAACTGGTGCTGCAACTAACAGAACACATTGTCCGCACATACCTTACACCCCAAAAGAATTAGCTGCTGAAGCAAAAAGAGCTGTTGATGCTGGAGCAAGTATTGTTCATATACACGCAAGGGAAGATAACGGACAACCAAGTTGGCGCACTGAAGTATTTGAAGAAATTCAATCAGAAGTTCGTAAACTATGCCCTTTAGTAATCATTAACTATTCTACTGGCGCTATTGGAATTTCTAAAGAAGAAAGAGTAGCACATTTACCTATTACTAAACCAGATATGGCTGCTTTCAATATGGGTTCAATGAACTATGCTATCTATTCAAAAAGTAATAAGCAATTTTTTTGGAATGGTGTTTTTGAAAATTCATTTGATACCATGCAGTTTATGGTTAAAACAATGACCGACAATAGCATTTGCCCAGAAATGGAATGTTTTGATACCAGCCATATAAGAAATGCAGAACCTTTGAGAGATATGGGTTTAATACCAAATAACGCTTGCTATAGTTTAGTTATGGGCGTTATGGGCGGCATTCCTGCTACTACAGAAAATTTGATTCATCAAATAAGACAAGTACCCAAAGATGCATTTTGGCAAGTTATTGGCATAAGCAGAAAACAGTGGCAACTTGCTGCAATTGCATGTACTATGGGTGGCAATTTTAGAGTTGGTTTAGAAGATAATTTTTACTTACCAAATAATGAAATGGCTAAATCAAATGGCGAATGTGTAGAGTGGGGCGTAAAATTGGCAAATATGATGGGTCGTGAAATTTCAAGTATCGAAGAAACACGAACAATGCTAAACATCCCATTAAAATAAAAATATATTTATGTTTGAAGCAAATACTTTTAAAGATAAAGTAGTTTTAGTAACAGGTGGAAGATCGGGTATTGGTTATGCCATAACTAAACAATTGCTTTCGCTAAATGCAAAAGTGATGATTTGTTCAAGAAAAGAAGCGCCATTAAAAAAAGCTGCAGAAGCATTAAATGAATATGGAGAAATTAAATATTGTGTTTGTGATATAAGAGAAACAACGCAAATTCAGCTGCTCGCAAAATCAATTAAAAATGAATTTGGTAAACTCGATATATTAGTCAATAATGCTGGCGGTCAATTTCCAGCTTTAGCCGAAATGACAAATGATAAAGGATGGAACGCCGTTATAAACAACAACCTTAATGGCACTTTTTTTATGACGAGAGAAATGGCAAATCAATTTTTCATTCCACAAAAAAAAGGAGTAGTGGTTAATATTATTGCAAACATTTTACGAGGTTTTCCTGGTATGGCACATACAGGAGCAGCAAGAGCAGGCGTCGAAAATTTAACCAAGTCCTTAGCTGTGGAGTGGTCTTCTTTTAATATACGTTTAAATGCAGTTGCTCCAGGCATTATTGAATCTTCAGGTTTAGAAAATTATCCACCTCAGATTCAAGCTATGTTTCAGCAAGCGAAAAAAGAAATTCCAGCACAACGTTTTGGAACCGTAAATGATATTGCCAATTCAGTTTGCTTTTTAGCAAGTCCCTTGGCCGATTACATTAATGGAACAACACTTTACGTTGATGGTGCTCAGCATTTAAATTACAATAATGCAGGTTTGTCAGATGTGCTAAGGTCTTTTTTGTAACTTGAATTATACCAGCTCACTTTTCTATACAATTACTTTCAAGGTTAAATTCTACACTTATATTAATAGCTACTCTTAATTTGAATATATTTGCAAAAATTCATTTTAATCTAAAAAAGAATTTATAACAAGGATCTATGGAAGCAATAAATATTAAAAAAGAAAACGGATATGCAACAATTCAAATAGATCAAGGCAAAGTAAATGCAATAAACAAAGCTTTGGCTCGCAATTTAAAATCTGCATTCGAAGATTTAAAGGATGATGATTCTGTTAATGGAATTTTGTTGACAGGTAGAGCGAATTGTTTTTCTGCTGGATTAGATATAAAAGAATTAGCTACAAGCGGTATTGAAAGCGCAAGAACATTTTGGGAATATTATCACGGCATGATTAAAGCGATGATTACTTACCCAAAACCTTTTGTCTGTGCAATTACAGGTTATGCGCAAGCAGGTGCTACAATAATTGCTTTATGTGCAGATTATAGAGTTATGGCAAAAGGTGAAAAACACGTTGTTGGTATGAATGAGTTTAATATGCATTTGCAAATTCCAGAATTATTGGCGGATATTTTTGCCTATTATATAGGAGAAAATAAAGCTTGGGAATATGTACAAAAAGCACAATTATTTAATAGTGAAGAAGCTTTAGCTTTAGGTCTTGTAAATCAATCAGCAGCTGTTGAAGAAGTTGAACCTATAGCCATTGCTCATTTAAATAAAATGATAAATGTCTATTCACCAGTTTACAACAAATCTAAAAATTATTTTAGAAAAGGACTTCAAAAAATTGTTGATAGAGATTTAAATGAAATGGTAAATGTTGTTGTAAAAGATTTTGAAGACCCTCAAGTCCAACAGATGGTTCAATACTTTATATCCACTTTAAAATAGAATAATAAAAATATGGAAGCGTATATATTTGATGCCATTAGAACAGTAAGAGGAAAGGGCAATAAAAAAGGAGCATTAATTGGTGTTACACCTACGGAGTTGGCAGCTCAAACTTTAATTGCATTAAAAGAAAAACACGATTTAGATTCCACCAAAGTTGAAGATGTTATTTTAGGTTGCGTTGGTCAAGTAATGGATCAAGCTGCAAATATTGCTAAAACTGCTGCTCAACATTCTGGTTATGGAGATCATTTATGTGGCGTTAGTTTAAATCGTTTTTGCGGTTCAGGTTTAGAGGCTATTAATCAAGCTGCTGCTTATGTTAAATCTGGTTTTCGAGAATTGATTGTAGCTGGTGGCGTTGAAAGTATGTCACGTGTAAAAATGGGAGCTGATGGAGGCGGTATGTTTATGGACCCTGCAGTTGCCATTCCAGGGCACATTGTTCCACAAGGCATATCCGCCGATTTGATTGCAACAAAATATGGTTACAGCAGAAAAGAGTTAGATGAGTTTGCTTATCAATCACAAATGAAAGCAACTAAAGCAGAAAATGAAAATCGCTTCACTTCAAGAATAAATGTTAAAGATATTAATGGAATAGATATTTTAGAAACAGATGAAAACATTCGTCCTTCAACTTCAATTGAAGGCTTAGCTGCCTTAAATCCTTCTTTTGCAATGATGGGTGAAATGGCAGGCTTTGATGCTACTGCTATTGATAGATATCCTGAAATTGAAGAGATAAATCATGTTCATCACGCTGGCAACTCTTCAGCCATTGTTGATGGTGCCGCAATTGCTTTAGTTGGCAGCAAAGCAATAGGAGAGGAGCTTAGCTTAAAGCCAAGGTATAAAATTAGAGCAGCAGCAATACAAGGAACTGACCCAACAATAATGTTGGTAGGTCCGGCGCCAGCCTCAAAAAAAGCATTAAAACAAGCTGGTATGAACAAAGAAGATATTGATTTATTTGAAGTAAATGAAGCCTTTGCTGCAGTGCCTATGTTATTTATGAATGAATTAAAGGTGCCTTTTGATAAGATAAATGTAAATGGTGGAGCTATTGCAATGGGACATCCATTAGGCGCAACAGGCTGCATGCTAACAGGTACTTTAATGGATGAATTAGAAAGACAAGATTTAAACACAGGTTTAATAACACTTTGCATTGGCGGTGGCATGGGTATCGCTACAATTATTGAACGTGTTTAAGCGCAAACTTTAAAAATTATAATGGATAATCAATATTTAAAATATTCAATTGATAATGAAGGTATCGCTACAATACTCATTGACCAGATAAATGAATCTGCCAATTTATTTAGTGTCGATTTTATAGACGCATATTATAAAGCTGCTATTGAAGCAATAAATAATAGTGCTGTAAAAGGAGTAATTGTAACATCGGCTAAAAACACATTTATGGCTGGTGGTGATTTGCGAATGTTATCAAAACCAGTTGAAGATGCTAAGCTGTTTTTCGAAACTATTTTAGCTATACATCATAAACTAAGAGCAATTGAAAAAAGTGAAAAGCCATTTATTGCAGCTATAAATGGAACAGCTTTAGGTGGCGGAATGGAGTTGTGTTTAACGTGTAATTATAGAATTGCTATTAATAGTCCAAAAATAAAATTGGGTTTTCCTGAAGCAAAATTAGGTTTATTACCTGGCGGCGGCGGCACATCAAAAACACCTTATTTATTAGGTTTGCAAAAGGCTTTACTATACACTTTACAGGGCAAAGAAGTTAGACCACAACAAGCTTTAAAAGATGGTTTGATAGATGAAGTCGCAGAAAATAAAGCAGACTTACTTTCAAAAGCCAAGCAATGGATATTTAAAAATCCAAAAGTCATTCAACCTTGGGATAATAAAAAACATAAAATACCTGGCGGTGGAATTTGGACACCTAATGGCGCACAAGTGGTTATGGGTGCCAATGGAAATGTAAGCAAACTAACACACGGAAACTATCCTTCTCAAAAATTTATAATGAGTGTGGTGCACGACGGAATACAATTACCTATTGACCGTGCATTAGAAGTTGAAGCCAGATATTTTACTAAAGCAGTGCAAAGCCCCGAAGCAAAAAATATGATTCGCACTGGTTTTATGGGTTTACAAGCAGCAAAAAAAGGAAAAGCAAGACCGAGCGAAGAACCAAAATATGAAGTTAAAAAGCTTGGAATTTTAGGAGCAGGAATGATGGGCGCAGGTATTGCTTATGTAAGTGCAAAAGCTGGTATAGATGTAATATTGAAAGATGTAACTATTGAAGGTGCGGAGAAAGGAAAGTTATACAGCGAAAAGATTTTAGACAAAACAATTGCAAAAGGTTATTCTACTAAAGAGAAAAAAGATAAGCTGCTTTCACAAATAACAACGAGTGATAACCCAAACCATGTGGAAGGTTGCGACTTGGTAATTGAAGCTGTTTTTGAAAGCCCTGAATTAAAAGATAAGGTTACCAAAGAAACAGAAAAGGTATTAGCTACCGATAAAATATATGGTACAAACACTTCAACAATTCCAATTAGTTTATTAGCTAAATCATTAGCGCGACCAGAAAATTTTATTGGTATTCATTTCTTTTCACCTGTTGACAAAATGCCATTGGTAGAAATAATTGTTGGTGAAAAAACAGGTAAGAAAGCTATTGCGGCGGCAGTAGATTATACGGTCGCAATAGGCAAATATCCTATTGTTGTAAATGATAGTCGTGGCTTTTTTACTTCGCGTTGTTTTGGCACTTATGTAAGTGAAGCTTTGTTTTTATTAGAGGATGGTGTGCCTGCCATTATGATTGAAAATATAGCTAAGAAAAAAGGAATGGCAATTGGTCCATTGGCTGTGCATGATGAAGTTAGTTTAAC
>Ga0114956_1004641_pt1 | contig 10412 bp, 4 predicted proteins | sample MaitaG_FD_87304 | JGI IMG/M metagenome (GOLD analysis project Ga0114956, IMG submission 87304) | Marine algal microbial communities from Maine, USA - Maine_Asex2 metaG | ecosystem: Host-associated > Algae > Red algae > Unclassified | place: Maine, USA | collected 2015-01-05 | reverse complement strand
TGCCGTAATAGTTGTTTCAAATCCGGCAACACCTATAACAGCTTCTGCTGATACTGTGGTTTGTTGGGATGGATCGGTTGCGGTTCCTTTAACCGTTACTAGTACGAATACTACTTATACATATTCTTGGAGCCCAGCTACTGGATTGGATATGACAACAGGTGATTCTGTAAATGCGAATCCATTAGTGCCTACGCAATATGTAGTGATCGGTCAAGATCCTACGGGTTGTGGTAATACTGATACTATAAATGTAACGGTTCAACCAGAATTCTGGACTACAGCTACAGCTAATCCTGCTTATATCTGTAATGCTGATACGGTAACACTAACGGGTATGGACTCTATACCACCTTTACCTTATTGTGCGAGTGGTGCAACTAGTACTGCTGATACCAAGATTGATACTGTAAGCATTAACGGAACAGTTACGGGAACTGCCGGAATACCGGGAGCTTCTGAGCAATACACTGATAATACAGCAATTGTTATACCTGTAACAGCAGGTACTGCTTTCCCAATAGCAATTACGAAGGGGTCTGCAAGTACAAATACTTATGCAGCTTGGACTAAAGTATTTATTGATTTAAATCAAAATGGAGTTTTTGATGCAACTGAAGAGTATACTTCAGCAGCAGCAGGAGCTTTTGGTTCAGGTAACTTTACAGTTTTTGATACACTAACTATACCAGTTACTGCCTTAAACGGTCCAACGCGTATGCGTGTAGTATTGCAAGAGGGTGGGTCTGCCACTGCAACTACGGCTTGTGGTACATTTACTTGGGGTGAAACAGAGGATTATACTGTAGACATTTCTGGTGCTACGGCACCGCCGGCAGGACCAGTATATACGTACACATGGATGCCAGGTATGCTGAGCGGTCCTACTCAAATCGTAACTCCTGCTGCAACCACTACCTACGCTTTAGCGCAAACCGATGTATTTGGCTGTACGGCCGTTGATACGGTGGAGGTAGCTGTTGGTACGGTATCTGGTATTTTGGCGCAGGCTACTGCTACGAATACATCTTCAACTACAGGTTCGGCTAATCAAATGTATCCTCAAGGAGATGGTACGATGGTAAGCTATTATGATCCAAGTTGTAACTTAATTGCAACAGTTGATGATGGAGCTGGTGGTAATGTATTGGGTAATACCATGAGTGAGGTTACTGTAGATCCAACGGTACAAGTTTATCAAGGTCAGCCGTACGTGCGTCGTTGGTTTGAAATCACTCCAGACAGCGATGGCCCAGCGGATGTAACCCTATACTTTACAGATGCTGACTTTGCAGATTATAATACGGCCAGCGGTGCGTTTGATACAATAGCTACCAATGCTGGTGGTGATACTACAGCCACTATCTGTATCACACAAGTAAGCGGCGGTACCTTAGGAACAGGTACTGCTACAGTACACGGTCCGTTAACTGCTACTTGGGATGCTGTGAATATGCGCTGGGATGTAACCTTCCCTGTAACGGGCTTCAGCGAGTTCTACTGTCATACGTGTAATCCATTAAACTCAGCCTTAGCGGTAAGCTTAACAGAGTTTGGTGTAACCAAAGAAGGTAGCGTAAGCTTAGCGTCTTGGATTACAGAAAGTGAGCAGAACAACAGCCACTTTAATGTACAGCGTAGTTTAGATGGTAACGAGTTTACTACATTAGGCACTGTAAATACAAAAGCCGTTGATGGAAACAGCAATGGAACCTTGAACTATGACTTCACGGATGTACGTCCAGCAGTTGGTCATAACTACTACAGATTGCAAATGGTTGACCAAGCGGGCAAGCAGACGTATAGTCAAATAGTAGATATCGTATGGGGTGCAGATGGTAGTGTAGTAACGATCTATCCAAACCCAGCAACTGATAAGTTGAACGTAGATGTATCGATAGACAAAGTAGCTCAGATCGAGGTACGTTTATTAGACATGAGCGGTCGAGTGATTAAGAGTGTAGTTCAGCAATCAGCAAAAGGGATGAACAACGTAAGCATAAACTTGAGCGATATCGCAACGGGAGTTTATGGAGTTCAGATTTTAGAGAACAACAACTTGATTCACTCAAGTAAAGTGAACAAACGCGATAGATAATAATTAGAGTAAGTCTAATTACATAACCTCAGTGTAAGCCCTCCACGTTAATTACGTGGAGGGCTTTTTTTACATTGTCGAACTAGTAGCCATTTATGCTCGAAAGGAATTAAGAACATATGGCTTACTAAATTTTTTGGTACTTTTATATTTTTACCATAACTTTAGTAGTTCATTAAAAATTTTTTTAGATTATGAAGAAAATATTACTACTTTTTGTGGCCTTGTTCTGTTTGACGGCAACGTCTTTTGGACAAGCACCACCATTCTCTAGTGCCTGGGGAGGTACAGGTGCTAACGGTTTCCCTTTAAACACCACCACCTCTAATAAGGTGCAGTGGATTTATGGTCCTGGCGAGTTTAGCTCAATGGGAGGTGGAACTGGTACTGCTGCTTACCAAGGTTTAATTGATACCTTATGGTACAGAGTTACAACACCAACAGCCAATATGACGGCTGGTTTTGAAATATCTCTTGGCCAAAATGTAGGTACACAAACTTCATGGGCCAACGCAACTTTCATTACAGGTTTGACAAGTGTACAGGGTCCAGGTGCTTTGAATTTTGCAACCTTACCAACACGTACTTCCTCAGCTCCTAATAATGGAACTTGGGTTGGTTTTCCATTAGCAACACCTTATTTGTATGATCCAGCACTTTCACTAGTAATTGAGGTGCGACAAAATGGTTATTCTACTGGTACAACTACTCCACAGCTATCAACTAACGGTACGAGAAGAATTTGGGGTGGTTATGCGGCAACCACTGGTTCTTCTGGAACAGGTCAGGCAAATATGGGAATGAGTTTATCTTCTCCATTAAATTGTGCAACACCTACGATGGGTAGTGCAAGTTTTATTGGTCAAGATTCAGTAACCTTATCATGGACAGAAAATAATGTGCCTGCTACTACTACTTGGCAAATTGAGTGGGGTCCTTCTGGATTTTCACCAACCGGTACACCACAAATTACAACAACAACAAACCCACATGGTATTGGAGGTTTGACACAAAATACTTCTTATGATTTTTACGTAAGAGCATATTGTGGTCCTGGTGATTCAAGTTATTATCACCCAATATTGAATGTAACAACTTTAGCAACATGCCCTTGGCCTACTGATTTAACAGCAACGAATATAACATCTTCAAGTGCTGATCTGGCTTGGACAGAAAATGGTACAGCTACTACTTGGGATATTGAAATTGGTATTTCAGGTTTTACACCTACTGGTACTCCTGTTATTCCTGGAGTTACGACCAATCCATATTCATTAGTTGGTTTACCAGGAAACACTTGTTTTGATTATTATGTACGAGCCGCTTGTGGTGGTACGAATGGTAATAGTGTTTGGACAGGTCCTTTTACCTTCTGTACTTCAATTCCTCCATTAGCTTGTCCGGGTACAAGTAATGCGAGTGTAATTTATACTGAGAACTTTGATAATGCTTTTACAGGTCAGACAAACATACCGAATGCTGCAGCCGCAGGTTGGACGAATACAGCAACTGGAAACCCGCGTTGGGCTTTAGAAAGTAATGGTACAAGTTCCGGTAGTACGGGTCCTACGGCTGGTGCTCCTAACGGTGCCAATAATGGTTATGCATACTTAGAGGTAAGTTGTGTAAGTGGTGGTAGTGATACACTAACATCTCCTGCTATTGATTTAACAGCTATCACTGGTGCAGCAGAGGTAAAATGGTTTAACCATATGTATGGTCCAAACTCTGGTAAGCTAGAAGTATTTGTAGACAATGGTTCTACATTGACAAGTATATATGTAGATTCTGGTCAAACACATACAGGTTCTGACGTAACTTTAGATCCATGGGATTCTGTAGTAGTTAGCTTAAATGCATATGTTGGTCAAACAATTAATTTACGTTTTGTAGGTACTGCTGCTAATCCAGGTGGATGTAGCGGTGATCGTGGTCTTGATGACATAGAAGTACAAGGTTGTGTATCTTGTGCGATACCAACGGCTTTAGCTGTATCCAATGCAACAGCTACAACAGCTGATTTGAGCTGGACACCAGGTGGTAGTGAAACGGTATGGGATGTTCACGTTCAGGCTGCAGGTGCTCCTGCACCAACGCTTACTACTGTGCCTACGGATCCTGGTGTAACAACCAATAATCCCTATGGATTAACTGGTTTAACTCCTTTCCAATTAAACGACGTTTATGTACGTGCAGATTGCGGTGCAGATTCTAGCGCATGGGCAGGTCCAATTCAAGTATTGGCTTGTGCTCCTTTAGCGGGTACGTATACAATAGATCCTTCTATTCCAACAAGCGGAACGAATTTCAATACCTTGAATCAGGTAGCGATTGCCCTTGATTGTGGTATTAGTGCACCCGTAATATTTGATATGGCAGCCGGTACTTCATTTAATGAGCAAGTAATCTTTGATGAAGTAATTGGTGCAAGTAAAACGAACACAATTACCTTCAATGGTAATGGTGATACTGTTTTCTTCGCTGCAACCGTATCAGCTGAGCGTCATACAATTCGTTTGGATGCGGCTGATTTCTTTAATTTCAATGATTTAGTTGTACAATCTACAGGCGCTAGCTTCGGTTTTGCAATGCATTTATACAATGCTTCTAATGGAGGTACAGATTGTAATACATTTACAAACTGTACGTTCAGTGTTCCGTTAACAAGTACGTCAAGTGCGTTCTGTCCAATGCCATGGAGCGGTTCGTTGACTTCTCCTACAACTGCTCAAACGGCAGGTAATGGTGCGGATAGTAATATTGTAGACTCTTGTAACATTATTGGTGGATTCTATGGATTGACTATGTATGGACCATTTAGTGCACCATATGCAGTTGGAAACCAAGTATTGAATACGAATATTGAGGATTTCTATTTCTATGGTTACTATCATTTGTATCAAGATGATTTAATCTTTAGTAAAAATGATATATCTCGTCCTACACGTCCTGTACTAAGTACATTCTATGGTGTCTACGGTAGCGGATTAGGAAATAGAAACTTGTATGAGAAAAATCATATTCATACTAATCGTGGTTCTAATCCATCTAGTAGTGGTACAATGTATGGTTTCTACTTCTTTATAGATGCAAGTAGTGCAGCCAATGAGAATATCATTGAGAATAACTTAATAGAAGATATTCAAGGTGGTGGTACGCAATATGGTATATATTCTTCTACAGCACAGAACTTAAACGTTCGTCATAATACAGTAGTATTAGATGACCAATTAGGTGCAGGTGGTATTACAAGAGGTATTGTACAATTTGGTACTACAGCTGTTGGTCAGAAAATACAGAATAACAATATTGTATTGAACAGAGCGAGCACAAATACACACTATGGTTTGTATGTACAGTCTAGTACAATTACAGAATCTAATAATAACGTTTATATAAACCCAGCTATGGGTGGAACAAACTATTATGGATTTAATGGTGGTAATCAAGTAGATCTTACAGCATGGCAGGCCTCAACGCCAGCAGTAGGTGTAGGTAATACGGATGTTGATCCAATATTTGTAAATCCTGCGGCTGATGATTATGAGCCAGGAAATAGTGCAATGGATGATTTAGGAGCGGCACTAGGCGTTTTGGATGATCACATTGATGCTCCTCGTTCGGCTACAACGCCAGATATGGGTGCCTTTGAGTTTACAGTTAGCTGTCCTCAACCAGATACTTTAGTAGCCTCAAATGTCACCGTGAATTCAGCCGATTTAACATGGGTTGAAATGGGATCTGCTACACAGTGGGAAGTTGAGTGGGTTGTTCAAGGAAATCCACCAACTGGTATGGGTACAGTAACTACTACGCAACCAGTTTCTGCTACAGGTTTAATTTCTGGTACTGCTTACGATTGGTATGTACGCGCAATTTGCGGACCTGCTGATAGTAGTAATTGGGCTTCTGGTATGTTTGTTACACCTACGGGTTGTGACTCTGTCACGAATGTTCTACTTTCAGGTGTAACCGCTAATACGGTTACAGTTGCTTGGACAGATACTAATTCGCCAGCAGCAGGCTTATGGAATGTAGAAATCGTACTTCAGGGTTCAACACCTACAGGTAATGGTGTGCTTACAACCTCAAATCCTTATACAGATACAACTTTACTATCTAATACATGTTATGACGTTTATATACAAACAGCTTGTGATACTAGTACAAGTTCATTTAGTTTCGTAAACGGACCGCATACGTTCTGTACGCCATGTGCTACAGTAACAGCTGCGCAGTTCTGTATGGATGGTAACTTCACGAGTGGTGTTCCTGCTTGTTGGACCAATACTGGTGGCGATGCTCAGAATTGGAGAACAGGTACGCCTGGATACGCCATGAATCCTACACTGGATCATACGAATGGTACAACATCAAATAACGGATTCCTTTGGGTTGATGGTTCTGGTGGTATTACAAATTCTGTATTAACTTCTGTTCCAATTGACAATGCTGATGTAGCTGCCATGACGAATCCGATGTTACAATTCTTTGTGAAGAGTCATAGTACGCAGGCAGGTGCTGCGGATAATGCTACTACAGATTATAATGAGTTCTGGGGTAGAATTAGCTATGATGGTGGAGTAACATTTGTAGACAAAGTGTTTATCAATAGTGAACTAGGAATTGATTGGAACTTATTCCAAGTAGAGGTTGATAAAACACTTCTAGGAACGAATGATTTAATCTTCCAATTTGAAATAGCAGAAAGCGCAACTTCAACCGCTGCTTTCTATAATGATATAGCGTTGGATGACGTTTGCCTAATAGATTCTACTTGTGCGGGTCAGTTTACGGCTATATCAACTGTAAATGGCAATTCTGATTGCGAGTGTACTGACCTTGCTGGTTGGACACACTATGGTGATCAAACGTCGCAAGAGCTTAACTTATCAGTTCAGAAAGGCGCATACAATGATCCAAATATCTCTCCTTTCATAGTAAATGTACAAGGAGCGGCAACTGGAGCAAGTGGTAACTTAGGTACGATTGGTGCATCTGCGCCCTATGTAACAGCACAACACTGGTATGTAATGAATCGTTTCTGGGATGTAGATGTAGATGTAAATGATGCATTACGTCAACCTTCAGCGGCTACGGACGTACGTTTCTATTACTTTGATGCTGATTATACTGCACTACAAACTACAGTGGCAACAGCAGCGTTTGGTCCATTAATTACAGCTCATACTGACATGTTAGGTTGGAAAGTAGCGAATGACAAGGATCCTAATCCAGCAAACAATCACGCAACTGTATTAGCAGCAGACTTTACTGCTTATACAAATGGTGCGGTGAGTCCAACCACTTGGGCATATACACCTGATCCAAAAGGTGTTCTATCAAATCAATTAGAATACCAAGTAGCTACCTTCTCAGGAGGTGGTGGTGGATTTGGTTCTGGAACAACGAATGGTCCTTTACCAGTTTCTATTATTGACTTTACAGTTACTAAAGAAGGTAGCATTAGTTTAGCAGCATGGGCTACGGCTAATGAGGAGAATAACAGTCACTTTAATTTACAACGTAGTTTAGCCGGAAACGACTTTGCTACATTAGGTAAAGTGAATTCAAAAGCTGTAAACGGTACAAGTACTGTTGAGCTTGGTTACACGTTCACTGATGAGTCGCCACAAATAGGTCATAACTACTATCGTTTAGAGCAAGTTGATCTAGATGGTCAGAAGAGTTATAGTGAAGTAGTAGACTTAGTGTGGGGTGCAGATGGTAGCATAGTCGCTATCTATCCAAACCCAGCAACTGATAAGTTGAACGTAGATATATCGATAGACAAAGTAGCTCAGATCGAGGTACGTTTATTAGACATGAGCGGTCGAGTGATTAAGAGTGTAGTTCAGCAATCAGCAAAAGGTATGAACAACGTAAGCATAAACTTGAGCGATATCGCAACGGGAGTTTATGGAGTTCAGATCTTAGAGAACAACAACTTGATTCACTCAAGTAAAGTGAACAAACGCGATAGATAATAATTAGAATCTTCTAATTAGTAAACTATATAGTGAGCCCCTCACGCCTTGGCGTGAGGGGCTTTTTTATTATCTCGTTTTTAATAAGTGTGCTAAAATGCTGTAAGTCTCACACGGTTATTATGCTCATTCTCAAGAAAAGCAATATATTTGTTTTACGATTCGTTATGCACAGAGGAGCTATACATAAGAGTTTGGTTAGGTTGAAACAGAATAAGCAAAAAGGCTTTGCTGTTTTGGTAGATCCTGATAGCGTAAGCTTGCCGCAAATCGAAAAATTAGCTCACCAATGCAATGAGGCTAAAGTGGATTATCTTTTTATAGGTGGTAGTTTAATGACATCGAATCATTTGAACGAATGTATTATACGCTTTAAAGAAAATAGCGCCATACCCGTTTCATTATTCCCCGGAAGCCCTTCGCAGGTAAGTAAAGAAGCTGATGCTTTGTTATACTTATCGTTATTGTCAGGACGGAATCCAGAGTTATTGATTGGTGCGCACGTGGTATCGGCACCGATTGTAAAAGAGAGTGGATTAGAAATTATTTCTACGGCTTATATAGTAGTGGATGGGGGTGCTCCTACCACAGTTTCTTATATGAGTCACTCCTTGCCCATTCCGCATGACAAAAATGATATTGCAGTTTGTACCGCTATGGCCGGTGAGTTTCAAGGAAAAAATATAATCTATATGGATGCGGGTTCAGGCGCACAAAACCCAATCAGCGAGCAAATGATTAAAAGTGTAGCAGAGAATATAGCACTACCTTTAATCGTAGGAGGAGGAATTCTTACGCCTGAAAAAGCATATAATAATTGCAAAGCAGGAGCCGATGTCATCGTAGTTGGCAATGCAATTGAGAAAGATGCTCAGCTAATTTCTGAAATGTCTGAAGCAATTCACAGCGCAGCGGTTGTAGCGTAACGCCTGCGCAAACAATCAATCTCATTTTTAGTAATTACAGTTTATCTTTGTGCATATGGATAAACATGAATGGCCCTTGTGGGAAGTTTTCATAAGAAGTAAAGCGGGTTTAGATCATAAACACGTGGGTAGTTTGCACGCAGTAGATGCCGAAATGGCAATTGAAAATGCTCGTGATGTGTATACACGCCGACAAGAAGGAATTAGTATTTGGGCAGTAGAAAGCAAATACATTCATGCTTCTAATCCCGATGAATCTGATTCCTTATTTGATCCAAGTAATGACAAAGTATATCGTCATCCTACATTTTATGAATTGCCTGATAAATTAAAACACATGTAGTTATGGAAAAATTAGTTTCATATATAGTACAACTTGCAGATAATTCATTAATCTATGGTCATCGTTTAAGCGAGTGGACCGGACACGGCCCAGAGCTGGAAGTGGATATGGCATTGAGTAATATCGCTTTGGATAGCTTGGGTGCCGCCAGAAGTTTTTATCAATACGCTGCCTCGATTGAAGGCGGTGAAAAAACCGAAGATTCTTATCCCTATCAGCGTGACGTACTAGCCTTTAAAAACGTAATACTGGTTGAACAACCCAATGGCAATTTTGCTGATACCATTGCTCGTAGTTTTTATTTTGACTGTTTTCAATATCATTTTTATACAGCTCTACAAAAAAGTACAGACAAACGTATTTCAGAAATAGCGGCAAAGTCTATAAAAGAGGTTTCCTACCATTGGCGATTTAGCAGCGGTTGGGTAATAAAATTAGGCGATGGCACAGAAGAGAGTAAGCAAAAAATGCAGGACGGCTTGAATCATTTTTGGGATTATACGGGCGAGTTATTTTCTTCAACAGAGCTTGAACTCGAAATGCAAAAATTGGGAGTAGCTCCGAGGGTAGAAGACCTAAAACAAGATTGGCAGAACAGTATAGATCAAATTTTAAATCAAGCGACTCTTACAATAACAGATGATACAGGCGATTGGCATCACAAGGGCGGAAAAGAGGGAAGACATAGTGAACACCTCGGTTACATTTTGGCAGAACTCCAATTTGTCCAACGCGCATATCCAAATAGCGAATGGTAAGTGAGGAGAAAATTTATTCTTACCTCAAGAATGTTTGTGATCCTGAGGTGCCTGTTTTATCCGTTTTAGATTTAGGAATTATTCGAGGAGTAAAAATTTCTGAAGAAGGAATTACCGTAGAAATTACACCAACTTATTCGGGTTGCCCTGCAATGAATACAATTGCAGCCAATGTGAAGTTTGAATTATTGGCCCAGGGGTTAAAAAATATTACAGTAAAAGAAGTTTTATCTCCACCTTGGACTACTGATTGGATGAGCGACGAGGGAAAACGAAAACTCAGAGAGTTTGGTATTGCAC
>Ga0114956_1004639_pt1 | contig 10416 bp, 6 predicted proteins | sample MaitaG_FD_87304 | JGI IMG/M metagenome (GOLD analysis project Ga0114956, IMG submission 87304) | Marine algal microbial communities from Maine, USA - Maine_Asex2 metaG | ecosystem: Host-associated > Algae > Red algae > Unclassified | place: Maine, USA | collected 2015-01-05 | reverse complement strand
GATCCAAGCTGGGAATGACGATCCAAGCTGAGAATGACGATCCAAGCTGAGAATGACGATCCAAGCTGAGAATGACGATCCAAGCTGAGAATGACGATCCAAGCTGAGAATGACGATCCAAGCTGAGAATAATAAAAACCCGAAGAGAATGGCGACCTAGCTAATAGGTGTCCCAAGGTATCTCTGCTACAAACCCAGAACCAGACAAAGTTACATACGCTTTAGAAGGATCGGACTCTAAAACACAAATGCCACTAACAATATTTTCATCTAGCTTAGTTAGATAGTGAATACCATCAGGCGTAAAATTTACAATCCCAGAGCGCCCGCTAGAGCCAGCACAGATTCTATCTGTTCCAACCAAGGTTAGTGAATTTAATATAATTCCACCCTCGGGGTCAGCCAATAACTCACCCCTATGCATCGAACCAAAATAGCCTGCAATTTCACCAGGGCCAGACAAACCCCATTTATAAACACGGCCCTGATTAGATTCAGCAACGTAAAGCTCATCACCAGCAGCTGACAAAGCCACCCCAGAAGGAGCATCAAGAGGATACACAACTTCTTTTATTTCTGACCCATCAGCCGCAGCATAAAATAATCCGCCGCGATCACGTTGACGAGCCCGGGTTTTACCACGATCAGTAAACCAAAAACCACCAGCATCATCAAAAACTAAATCACTAGGACCACGAAGCTTGAAACCATTAGCCTGCCTATACAGAACCTCTAACTTCAAAGTATCCGGATCAAAAACCTGAATGCAGCCACCAATATAGTTCTCAGCCTGGTCACCGGGAACCTGATCGCCATCAACTTCAGTCCAACTACTACCACCGTTATTACAAATGTATAGCCGACCATCAAGGCCAAAAGAAATACCTTCAGGCCCACCACCACAATCTGCAACATGAGTAACTTGGCCGTCTAAAGTAACACGACTAATAACACCCTTAGCCATTTCAGAAACAATTAATGACCCGTCGATATAGCTAACAATTCCGCTAGGAAAACTTAGTCCACCAGCAACATATGCGAAATCCACCATTTTTTACTCCACACTTTATGCGTTAACACCAAGATACAACATTGCTAACAGCCAAACACCAAGCAAAAGACCGCCTGCCACACGCTCAAACTTGCCTCGCCAAACCATTATAATGAAAGTCATTATTGAAACAGCCAACATAATCACAATACCAGAATATGCGGTACTAGGATCAGCCAAAACTCCGGTACCGAGCAAGGCAATAGAACCACCGACAGCCAAAGAGTTAAACATGTTAGACCCTAACAAGTTACCCAAGATAAGATCTGTTTTACCTTTACGTGCAGCCACAACCGCCGTGACAAGCTCAGGAAGAGACGTACCAGCAGCGACCAAAGACAAACCAACAAAGCCTCCAGAAAGGCCAGCATAATCGGCAATGCCTATTGCACCCCAAACCAGAACTTGCGCAGCAGACATTGTCCCAACAAGCCCAATCAGAGTTCTAACAGCCTGAGAACCCAAGGTTGCATTTGAATCAATCTCAACTTCTTCTAAATCAACTTTTTCATTTCGACCACTGCTAACAATCCAGAATAAGAACCCAGCCAGAACTGTTAGAAGAATGATACCTTCAAGCTTGTTCAGCCGACCTACAGCAAAAACTGCGAACAATAAAGTTGCAGTCAGAGAGAGCGCTGCTTCTTTCTTTAAAATGCGCTGCGAAACATTAAGAGTTCCAATAAGCGCAGCCACTCCGAGAACTAAAGACAAATTTGCAACATTAGAACCAATAATATTGCCAACACCTAAATCATTTTCGCCATCTAAAGCAGCTAACCCAGAAACCAAAAGTTCAGGAGCGCTGGTACCAAAACCTACAACTACAGCACCTATGATTATTGGGGAGATTTTAGATATATGGGCTACGTTGGCAGCACCTTCAACAAAATGGTCCGCCGCTATTGCGATAATACCAAGCCCAATTAAAACTTCGATTATTGCAACTATCAAACTAGGTTCAGTTAAAAAACTCACCCGATCAATCTAACTGGTTATAACCCGGAGGCGGCGCCATTGCTGGGTCATCATCTAAATCGTCATCAAATAATAAATCATCTTCATCTATTTTAGAAAAATTGTCACCTAAGTTAATTGGTTCATCAACCGTGATTTCTTTTTTGACAACATGGAGCTGAGAAGATTGTGGAGGAGTATCATCAAGCCCATCAACAAACTCTAACTCATCATCATCTTCAATAAGTTCAACTGGATCTCGATATTCAACCGGAGTCTTACGTTCCGGCTTTGGCGCACTGCTATAAGCGCCAGGGTTTGGAATATCTGCCAAAGTACGTCGGCGTGGCTTCTTCTCTTCAATCACAGGCTGAACAGATTTAACAGGTGCACTCTGAACTGGTGTTTGAGCCACAGGAACTTGCACTTTTGCTTGGGCAGGCCAGCGACCAGCCTCTAGATCGTCTTTAGTCATCAAGACTTCACGGGCTTTAGAACCAACAGAAGGACCAACAATGCCTCGCTCTTCCAAGAGGTCCATCATTCGTCCGGCTCTGGCAAAGCCGATACGAAGCTTTCGCTGCAACATAGAAGTTGAGCCAAGCTGAGACTTCACAACCAAATCAATCGCCGTTAGAATAAGCTCATCATCGCTTTCATCACCCGTTGTACCCCCAGGGATTCCGCCAGGCCCAGCAGACCCTGTTGCTTCCTCACCAATTACACGGGTGTCGTAGATATGTTCTGGTGACTGAGCCACCCAATGCTCTACAACATCTGAAACTTCTTCTTCAGTAACCCATGCACCCTGATATCTGACAGGTGTACTTGAACGTCCATCATTTAATAAAGCGTCACCCCGACCAACAAGTCGCTCTGCACCAGGCTGATCTAAGATCACACGACTGTCAGTCAAACTCGAAACAGCAAACGCCAAACGTGCCGGAACGTTTGCCTTAATTAAACCAGTAATGATATTAATAGACGGCCTCTGAGTAGCGATAACAAGATGTATCCCCACCGCACGTGCCTTCTGAGCAATACGACAAATTGACTCTTCAACGTCACGGGCTGCAACCATCATTAGATCTGCAAGCTCATCTAAGACAATGAGAATGAAGCTTAATTTATCTTCTTCTTCAACCTCATTGTTATAGCCAGTAAGATCCCTGACACCAAGTTCACTAAGTAAATCATAACGACGTTCCATCTCTCTAACAGCCCAAGAAAGAGCGTTAGCTGCCTTTTTAGGATCAACAACAACATCGGTTAGTAAGTGAGGTAGACGCTTGTACTGGGTTAGTTCAACTCGTTTAGGATCTACAAGAATTAACCGAACCTGATCTGGAGTTGAACGCATCAATATTGATGTCAACATCGAGTTGATACAACTTGATTTACCTGAACCAGTTTGACCAGCAACTAACAGGTGGGGCATCTCAGCCAAGTTCGCCATTACAGTACGGCCGTTAATATCGCGACCTAAAGCCACTTCCAAAGGATGCGTGGCAGCACTAGCTTCTTCAGAAACTAAAAGGTCACCAACAGTCACAATTTGGCGACGGACATTTGGAACTTCAACCCCAATAGCTTGTTTACCAGGGATTGGAGCAAGGATACGAACATCAGGAGTAGCCATAGCGTATGCAATATCTTTATGCAACGAAGTTACTTTTTGCACCTTCACACCTGGACCAAGCTCAAGCTCAAATCGACTAACTGTTGGACCAACGACAACGCCAATTAATCTAGTTTCTACATTGTGTTCAGCTAAAGCGTGCTCAAGCTTACGGCCAGTAGCTTCAACCGAAGCTCGGTCAACATCTTGAACTTCAGTTCTATCAAGTACAGACAAATTTGGAAGATGCCAAGTACCATCTTCGGGCAGCATTGAGTACATAGACGAATCTTCAGCAGCCACAGAAACACCAGGCACTTCGATTAATGGAGTTGGAGCTTCCGTCTCCCAGCCAGAAGAAACACCTTTTTCTGAATTAGATTTTTCGACTTCCTCTAATGCATCAGGTTTACGCAAATCTATATAATCGTCACCTGGGTCAAGATCATCTTCGTCTTCAAAAACTTTTTTATAGCGACGACGTCGACTTTCTGGTTTTTCATCTCTATCAGCCCAACCAGAATTTGAGAACCACTCATTCACGCGATCTTTTAGAGGAGCTAAACGTTCAGCAACAGCATCAGCATATTCGCCAACTGATACTGAAGTTAACAAAGTTGCAGCTACAGCAAACAAGGTGAAAGTAATAATTACTTGGCCCCAATCGCCAAGGTAACGGCTTAAGGTGCCACCAAGATAGACACCAAGCCAGCCACCACCACCAGAAAGCGCATCAACCGGAGATGACCAGAATGGGCGTCCCCCAAGAATGTCTAATAGGGAAAAGAAGCCAATCGCTAAACAAGCCCAAGCTAAAATTTCGCTTGGATAAAACCGTCTTCGTTTTTTCTTACGGACATTTCTATTACGCAAAATATTCCAGCCAGCAAACAAAGCAATCGGCGGAACAATATAGCGTGCCAAACCAACAAATCGTCCTAAGAAATCAGCTATAAAGGAACCAAAAACGCCGGTCGCTGATGTATACAAAGCAACACAAAGAACAAAACCAACAGAAAGCAGTATTAAACCCGCTACTTCACGGTTCTCTTGACGTATTTGAGCTTTTGTTCCACGGCCACGAGCGCTACTCCGCTTTTTAGTCGGTTTCTTAGTTGTCTTCTTATTCACCACAGCTATAAACACTAGCCGACAATTAGGTTAAATCAGAAACCAATGACAAAATTGATTACCAAATTAATTGAAGCCTATGAGAGGCATTTCATTCAAGTTACAAACACAGATTAGCCTTAGAACAAATTTATTCTTGGTTAGAGTTAATCTATACGGTGTTTCAAAGTTAGATAAGATGAAATTACAAGAAAAACTAAAAAATAGAACTCAAGAAAAAATGCCTCCCGGGTAAGTTGTCCAACACACATTCTTGGCACAATCTGGCCCCCACCCTATGCTGCTCGCAATCGGTTTTTTGTTTGGAGCGATCGGAGGCATCATAGTCCTTACTCTTACCAAACATAAAATTGTAGCAGTATCACAAGACTCAATTTTTGTATTTAAAGCATCAGTTTGGATGGCTGCCAGGCCAAAGGCCCTCGATGAATCATTTCCTAGAACTGTACTGAATTATTCCAGTGGATTATGGGGAAAAACGACCATAGGTGACACACGGTTCTGGGTGAATAAAAGGTTCCAAGCTGATATTGAAGCAGTCAACCAAGGACCTCAAGCCAACCCACAAATTATGCAAGGCTCACCACCGGCTCCCCCACCTCAAGGGCAAATATTCAACCCGGGCCCTACGAACTAAATAAACCTGGATACATGCTAATGACGGCAAATATCAAGCAACTAACCCTATTGTAAAATCGTTTTAACTAGCCTGTCTACTTCCCCAGCCATATAAAGTGGGGCTTTAAGAATTTTAGTTCCTGTTTTGTGTGAATCAGAAAGCTCGATGCTTCTCTTACCAGACAGAACTACGGCCAACTTTGGGCTGTATTTGTTAATAAATGTAGCTAAACTTCTAGTCTTACCACTCATCCCTGACTTAACTTCTATGGGCACTACTTGATTCTCAACTGAGTGCACAAACTCAACTTCCGAAGCTCCTTCACGCCAAGAGAATAGATCCTTTACACCGCTAGTTAGTAATTCTTGTGCAACGAAATTCTCAGCAAAAAACCCCTTGAATGATCCATAGTTGTACTCCAGGATTGTTTTTGGTTCTAGTCTGCTGGTCGAACCAAGAAGCCCAACATCGAACATTAGGAGTTTGAACCAGTTTTCTTTTTCGTACGCCTTAAGTGGATTGTGAGCTTGGTTTACTACTGGCACTCTCAAAATCAATCCAGCACTTTTCAGCCAATCTATAGGACCAATCAGTTGATCGTAGCCCCGAAGACCAGGAACAGAATCTTTAAACACAAACTTACTTGCTGCCCCATCTTGGCTACGCTGCAGTTGCGCAGGCACGTTCTTCCAAAGTCTATCAAGATGCATAGAATTGATTTTCCCAGAATGCTTCGCCATATCTGCTAGATAAGCTATGACGAGGTCTTCTTGGATGCCACGCACGACATGGAGTTTTTCTACCAGTTGAGCTTTAGATTCCACAAAAGCATTTACCGCTTCAGGCAAACCACCAACTACGAAGTATGTGAGGAGTTGGTTCCAAATTTCAGAATGTGTAAGTTCAGATGGTCCTCCATCTGCCGGACCTACAGTGCTGAGAAAGTTGTTTGCAAGGTCCAGTCCATTTGCACCTAGGAACTCCCGAAAGGAGAGCGGAAAAAGATCAAGATGAGTGACTTTTCCAACAGGATATGATGTTTCACCAAGCGCTACCCCCAGAAGCGAGCCAGCTGCGCACAAAGAGAGTTGGGGAATTTCTTGATAAAACTGTTTCAGAGCTGTCAGAGCTGAAGGGCACTGTTGCACCTCATCGAATACTACAAATGCAGTTTCGGGATCAATCGGCTGATTTGTTGCGACCGATAAATCATTCAAAATTCTTTGTGGAGAAAGGTCACGTTCAAAAATCGAATTCAATCCAGGGGTTCTTTCGAAATCAAAATAATGGAATGACCTATTTTGTTTGTCTACAATATCAGCCCCAAGCTGCTTTAGAAGGTGAGTCTTTCCTACCTGTCGTGCACCATGAAGCACCAACGGCTTCCGGTTTTCACTATTTTGCCAACTAAGCAATTTTTTGTAAAGATCACGTTCCATGAGGAACATTATAGACTATAAATACTAATTTATGTATTTTATAGGCCTTAAATGTTCAATAATGTAAACTATTATAGCCTTATTGTAACTATTTGAACGAATCAACCAAATATAGGACTATTAATGAGGAGATAATTTATTTTCTAATAAGGACGAGTGAACGGAGTTTATAAGAATAAACGACTGAGATTCCCAATCGGCGTGCAAGCACGGGTTGGGAATGACGACATAAGTTGGGAATGGCAATAAGCCTTCGTTAACAGCACTAATTAGTCAACTTCTAGAATTATTGGAACAACCATTGGTTTACGTCTTGTCTCGGCATTAATAAATTTGCCTAAAGAACGACGAGCTATTTTTTCAAGATCTTTTGGTAAACATTTCTTCTTGCCAAGCTCTTTAACTAAATCAGATCGAACTTTATCAGCAGCTTTTTCGTGAATTGTTTCGCCAAGCTCATCAGAAACCCAGCCTCTACTAAAGATTTCCGGATCACCGGCAAGAACAGCATGGCCATCAGATTGCATATCAACAGAAATCACAACCGAAACAAATCCATCTTGACCTAAAACATTTCGCTCAGACAAAAGCGAATCGTCAACTGTACCGACGCTACCAGCCATATAAATATAATCAGAAGGAACGTTGGGGCCACGCTCAATACCAGCGTCTGTTAGAACAACAGAATTACCATCGCCACAAAGCAAAACATTCTCGTCTTTCATGCCCATAGCCTTAGCCAAATCAGCGTGACCAGCCATATGCCTATATTCACCATGAACAGGCACAAAGAACTCTGGGCGAATAACTGAATGATAAACACGAAGTTCTTCAGCCTTAGCGTGACCAGTAGTATGAACTAAAGTGTCTGCAGAGTGGATAACCTGAGCACCACGACGAGCCAAACCATCCATAACCCTAGAAACACTAACTTCGTTACCAGGAATAGGGTGAGAAGAAAACACTATACAATCATTTTTTCTGATATTAATCCAACGACTGTCTCCTCTAGCCATACGAGACAACGCAGCCATATGTTCACCCTGAGAACCAGTAGAAATAACACAAATTTCGCCATCAGCCAAATTATCAATATCTTCAATATCTCTTAACTTATTTTTAGGAATATTTAGCAACTTGAGTTCTGAAGCTAATTCAACATTGTTTTTCATTGAACGGCCAAGAGTTATGATCGTACGACCAGAAGCAATAGCGGCGTCTGCAATTTGTTGGACCCTGTGTATATGGCTGGCAAAACAAGCAACGATGACACGGCGACCTTCAACATCTTTGAAAATATTGCGAACTGATTTACCAATCAAACTTTCTGACTTAGAAAACCCTTCAGAAATAGCGTTAGTTGAATCGCAAAGTAAAAGCCTAACGCCTTCAGACTTACTCAAATGCCCTAACCCAGCTAAGTCAGTTATACGACCATCAATAGGTCTAGTATCAATCTTAAAATCTCCGCTATGAAGAATTACACCCTGCGGGGTATGAAAGGCAGTCGCAAAACCATGAGGGACAGAGTGAGTAACAGGGAAAAATTCTAAATCAAAAGCACCAACTTTGATACGGTCGTTGTCTTTAACTTCAACAAAAGTAGCCTGATCGATAACGCCTTTTTCTTTAATACGATTTTTTGCAAAACCAAGAGACAAAGCAGAACCAATAATTTTTAAAGGCATTTCACCAAGTAAATAACCTAAAGCCCCAATATGGTCTTCGTGACCGTGAGATAAAACAACTCCAACCACATTGCCCATGTTTTCTCTCAAATAAGAAAAATCTGGCAAAATTTTATCTACGCCAGGCATTGTGTCTTCAGGAAACATAATGCCGCAATCAATCAACATTATTTGACCGTCAACTTCAACAGCTGCACAGTTACGCCCAATATTTCCTAGACCACCTAAAAAGGTTACTTTAACAGAAGAGTTACTCATTTAATTTACGGGCCTACCTAATCCGGCTAGAACTTTTTTAGCTTCTTCTTCAAGACCGGCTGGCATTGGACCCATAGGAGCACGAGCGTCACCAACATCTATACCTAATACATTCATCATTGCTTTACTAGGTAGCGGACTCGGAGCATCTTCAGTTGACCAATAATCATATGAAGACTGCATTTTTTGATTAATCTCAATTGCTTTAGCCAGGTCGCCAGCCATAAACGCTGCAATCATCTCGCCCATTTCTTTACCCGCCCAGTGAGTAGCAACACCAACCAAGCCAACAGCACCAACAGAAAGCAAAGGCAAAGTTAAATCGTTATCGCCAGAATAAACCTCGACCTTGTCACCAAACCCGGCAACAAGCCTAGCTGTCAAAGTTGGGTCACCGTTAGCGTCTTTATAAGCAACAATGTTTTCTAGCTCTGCAAGTTCAAACAAAGTTTCAGGCGACATCGCCCGCCCAGTTCTACCTGGCACATCATAAAGCATTATTGGTTTATCGCTGGCTTCAGAAAGAATTTTAAAGTGATTTAGGAAACCGGCTTGAGAAGGTTTGTTGTAATAAGGAGTGACTAACAACAAGGCATCAATATCAACCTGTTGAATAAGCTTAATATTTTTTACAGCAGATGCAGTATTGTTACTGCCAGCTCCGGCCACTAATGGAACACCGGGCACAGCTTCACGAACAGCACGAACAAGGTCAACCTGTTCTTCAATTGTGATAGTTGCAGATTCACCAGTAGTTCCAGCGATAACTAAACCATCGTTACCGTTGTCTACTAGATACTTAGCGAGTTTTTGGGCTCCATCTAAATTTAAGGAACCATCTTTATTAAAGGGTGTAACCATTGCAGTTAACACAGGACCAAAACGCGACATTGCTTCTCCGATACCATCGATAGCTTAAGAATGATTGAGTCTACCAGAAAACCTAGTAATGTAATCTTTATGACAATTTCCCCGCCAACGATCACTGTGATCATTCCAGCCCTTAATGAAGAAGCCCGCCTTGGCCTACTTTTAGACAACCTAGCTAGCCAGACAAAACAGCCAGACGAAGTTTTTGTTATTGATGGCGGATCAACAGATGCAACCAGAGAAATTGCGATCTCTAATCCAAATGTAGAGGTTAAAGTCCTAAAAAATCCGCATCAACGAGTTCCTCATGGCTTAAACATAGGATTAGCAAAAGCCAGTTCAGATATTGTTGTACGAATAGACGCACACTCTACAATCAACGACCAATATCTTGAATTGATAGCCCAAAATTTTTCGGAAAACCCAGAAGCTGGTGGTGTTGGCGGCGTAAAAATTGCTAAAGCAGAAACTGAAACAGGCAAAACAATAGCCAAAGTTCTGTCATCAAAATTAGCGGTTGGCGGATCAAGCTACCATTACGCAACAGAAAAATCTGAAGTTGATCACATACCTTTTGGTGCTTACAGAAAATCTGTTCTAAAAGGACTAGGTGGCTGGGACGCAGCCATATTAGTTAATCAGGACTACGAACTTGATTACAGGGTCAGACAAGCCGGCCACAAATTGCTACTAGATCCAAATATAAAAATTAATTGGCATAGCCGAGAAACTCTAAGTCAGCTATTCCACCAATATCATCGTTATGGCCAAGGCAAAGCCTCTGT
>Ga0114956_1004638_pt1 | contig 10421 bp, 7 predicted proteins | sample MaitaG_FD_87304 | JGI IMG/M metagenome (GOLD analysis project Ga0114956, IMG submission 87304) | Marine algal microbial communities from Maine, USA - Maine_Asex2 metaG | ecosystem: Host-associated > Algae > Red algae > Unclassified | place: Maine, USA | collected 2015-01-05 | reverse complement strand
TGCTTGTCGCCGCTAGTGTCACAACGAGAGAAAATTCCGAGGTTGAAGAATTTATTCAACATTTTGGAAGAAAGAAACCGAAGTTAAACAAGCACACTTGTGCTATTGACCATCAACGCAGAGCAAAACGGATTCACAACATATTAAATTTTGGCGAGCGGTCTCGCCTTTTTCATACTAACGTATCGACATACAAACGTATCGGAATGGTCGCGACCAGCCGTCTGCCGGAGGCAGATCATGGTACGGTTCTCATTCCCCATCACGCTAGTAACTCTCTTGTTGCTATGTAATTCATCTTCTGCCCAAGTCGGCAAAGATTCTGGCCTTTGGGAGTGGACTCCCTTGGCACCCCACCATTCAGCGATCGTCGAAGTGCATTCGGGCGAAGGTTCGGGCACCGGCGTGGTGATCTCGATCGACAAAGATAAGAAGATCGCCAACGGTTACGAAGGTTACGTACTCACCGCATGGCATGTCGTTCAAGACGATGTTGATGCTGCGAAACCGAAAATCAAAGTCAAATTTCGTAATCATAAACGTGGGGCAAAAAACTGCCGCGTCGTTCAATACGATGAACACAAGGATGTGGCTTTAGTCTGGGTCTGGGTTCCTGAAGATATTGAAGCCGTCCCGATGGCCAAAGATCCCATCCAAAGCGGTGACAAATTGGAGTTCGCAGGGCTGGGCGGCGGATCGAAGCTGGATTGCTGCATCCGCCACTTTTCAGCGGTCGCATCCTCTCCTTCCTCACTGGAGAAAATTTTCGCTGACGTGCCGTTGCTGCCAGGCGATTCTGGTGGACCTGTCTTCAATGAAAAACACGAGGTTGTGGGGATCATTTCGGGAGGCTGGTTTTGGTGGAATAGCGGACTGATGACCAAGGACGGCAATGCTTCGATCCGCACAACGTGGCCAGCAAGAGCCAGCAATGTCGGCCCTTTGAAAACGCTGATGGCAAAACTGAACGAACCGGAAAAAACGCAAACCCGAAAGTTCTAATGTAACTTCATCATTCAAACTTCAATCCAACGCAGGCTTCGGCCTGTGTTTTTTTGTGCTATTGCCTTTGCTGCGCCGCGTCGTTTGGCTTGTGCCATTATCCAACGCTCATAAAATGAAAGCACTATGTCTAAGCGATGACAATTAAACCAGGCATCTTTTTGAACCCCGCATGAGATGCTGAACCTTAAACGCGACGCCCAATTCAGAAATTAGATAGCTACACAAGGACAACCAAATGACGCCTACTCAACAAATTGAATTGCTGCGAGCTGCCTGTTGTGTTGCCGGTATTGACAAAGAAGCCTCGGATGCCGAAATGAGCGTGATCGCCAAACTCGTCAAGAAAACAGGAGTCGGCAAAGCGTCGCTGCAAGCAATGATGGACCGATCAATATCTGACGAAGAGTTTTACAAAGAACAGTTCCACGTTCTCAAAGCCGACCCCTCTGAGTCAATGGCTTTCTTACTCCAAGTCGCGATGGCCGATGGGAAGCTGACCGAGGGAGAAATTCATATTCTTGAAAAGCTCTCGCAACGTTTAGATGTCTCCACCGAAGATTTCCAACGACTTATAACGCAAGTTAACGAGATGCTGTCGAGCTAAAGGTTCACTTTGTGTCGGTCGCACGGATTAGGCAAGATGTCAAATTTTCTGTACTGAAAATACATTCGGCCGAAAATCGAAGGGTTTCTTTTGTAGGCATTGCTGCGACAATGGAACTATTAGAAAAAATCGGTCTAAGTTTTCAGTCGTTCTACTGAAAATTTTTCAGCATTGTTCGACCACTTTGTTTGATCAAATCGTTTGCTGGGCCGGCCAGTCGCCTTCATTCGGGAAAGCATTTCCCAATCACAGGAGATAAGAATGACTTTCGTCATCCGTATCACGTTATCGTTGCTTGCCGTCATCACACTGGTTTCGCTGACCGCCGAAGCTGACGCTCAAATTTTTCGCCGCTTGCGTGATAATCTGCGCGGCAATTATCCTCCCCAAGGTCCCCCAGCGCCACGGCCTCAACGCCCGGTTCAAATCGCTCCTCAGCCACAAGGCCAGTACGGACAACCGCTGACGCCCTACTCACGACTGTCCGCAGCACAACGATCAGCGGCGGCAGCTCAAAACGCATCCCCTTCATCGGCTCCAAGACCTTCAAGGGTTTCAAGAAAAGATGCGGCGCAGCCTAACGCCAATCCAGAACAGGTTAACGTGCGCGTCGTAACGTATTACGATCCACGGACAGGGCGTACCTTTCAACGGCGCTATCTGTTGCCGGCCAACAGAGCCGGCGACAATCAAATGGATAATGGACAGACTGGCGAAGGTCAAATGGCTGGTCGTAACGCCCCCGACGCCGGAGGTAGAAATCTTGTTTACGATAAAATACCTAAACCAGCGGTACCCAACCCACGTCAACAGCTTTCGCGCTCTAACGCCGCCAACTCAAACGCCGCAAACTCAAGCGTGGCCAATGCAAACGTCGCCAATGCAAACGGCGCGAATTTAAATACCGCAAATAACGGACAGCCAAAATTCGTGATTCCACCACTCAGGAATGACCAAATGCAGTCTCGGATTTCACAAGCTCCTGTGAATAATCAACAATTGCCGATCTTAGCCGGCCCATCCGTCGTCGCTGCTAAACCCGCAACAGCATCACCCGTTTATCGCTCGCCAACGACTCAGCTGCCGCAAGCGGAACCGGGCATGGCGATAGCGAATGCGCCGATCGTCGTCCGCGAAGAAATCCGCGTCGACACATCTGTTGCACCAGCAACGGCGACCTCTCCAACCAATGCCTCCAACAACATCGGTTTAGCCAATACCGATGACGGCGGGCCTGTCGCTTACTCGGTACTGGAATCCGACGACGATGCGGTTGCGGAGACCAAGGACGCCGACGCTGCTGAATTCGACATTGAAATAAATTCGGCCGATGAAGTCGAAGAATTTTTCGGAAACTAGCATCTCTTGGATTACAGATTTTGTCGTCGCTAACAACAGTTTGATAATGGCATCACAACTGGCAACGATTTTTAGTTGTCCTCAAGAGCCTCCCTAATCAATTCGCCGGATCCTTAGACGCTACTTATTCAACCGTTCGATCGCGGTGGCGATACTTCGGCGAGCATGGTTGATTCGATGTTTTTCATCGATACGGACGTTGAGTATTTCGTTGGTTAGCATCGCCGCCGGTTTTTTAGCCATGTTTTTGAGCACCTTCTTCTGAACCGCGATTGGACATGTCTTCAGCGCCGGAGCCAAATCAGAAGTATCAATTGATTTCAGCATCTTTTTAACCTGCGCGTCGGGCATTTCTAAAAGACCGGCGATCAACTCACCATGTTGCCGCAAGCTCAATCTCTTGGGATCGGCGGCTTTCTGTTTCTCCGTCGGTGTCGATTTAGTTTTGCCCTGTGCTTGGGTAACCGGATGCTCATTAACTTGCGCGTCGCTCTTTAGCATGTGTTGGATCTGCAGGCGAACAGCGAACTTGAGATCGCTAATTTCGGCGGGGTGTAGATCCTCCAAATCGGCAATACCACGCATCACTTGGACTTTGCGAAGCCCTTCCATCGCTTTCAAACGCTTCGAGGCGAACTCGAATGACATCGTCGACAATATCACTGCGGCGCTACGTACCTTCAAATCTGAGAACAAGGGATTGAGCAACGTCGTTTTATAGTCCATCAAAAAAGCAAATGGTTCCTTTTCAAAACTTACCGTTGCACTGTTGGAATAATCAAGGTTTGGACGCGCTTCAAGGCCCACGCTTTTGCCGAAGCTTGTTCCGGAATTTGAGCCATCCATTCTCAATATCTGGCCTTGATCGGACACGCTCTCACGACCGGCGGATTCGCCAAGTCCATCCGCCTTTAATTTTTCGATCGCTGCGCGGAGGTTGGACGCCGTAACCCGCGTATGCCTCATCTCCATCACGATTTTCTGACTCAACAGCGGATCGAGATTGGCCAAAAATTGATTGGCAGTGTTGCTTGGGAGACTTTTCAGTACCACAGCCGCGTGGCGATAATTGGTAGTATTCATCAATCTGTATTCCTGCGAATATTGTTTTTAGAAGGAGCCCGGTTGTCCAAATACTGGACGAATCTTACGAGCCATTGAATTTTCGTGTTGCGGGTCCAGCGAGGATGTCTCCGATTCGCTTGTCCCCGAATTTGCCAGACTCAAGTTGTTTCTCTCGGCTATTTTCTTTTGCGTCGATTCACTCATTCGATCAGCGGCGGCTACGCGGCGTCCGATACCATCCGACGGATTCATGGGCGTCGTACGCGCCATCCGATCGACAAGATTGCGGGGCAGCCTCAGCGTGGTTGGTCGCCGGCGCGCCAATGGCTCCAGCGTGGTTGCTGCACCATTTGCGGAGGTCTCAGTTTCTGCAAACGCATGCTGCACCATCGGTTTTTTCGAAACGATGCCTGAAGCCGAAATGACTTGGGTGCCTGGACCATAAAGGCTATCTTGAGCGGTGGCGACCACCGCGCGTTTCTTACCCGGCAGCCGCAACGTCGCCGGTTTGGATTCGGGAATGTCACCGTTGGCAGATTTGAAAACGGGAATCAAGGTGATCGTTTTCTCGAACCCTCCGACGTCGTCCCACGGAACCCAGAACGAATAAGAATCGCCAATCCCCGACGCGCTGTAGTGCTGTTGAAAAGTGCTCGATTCAAAAACGAATTTCCGATCAGCTTTGCCCGAGGTATCACCGTTGGCATCATCGTATCCGTAGATTGTCAGCAGACCGTCAACTTTAACAGGTTCGTTATGCGCGTTGTGGAAGTAAAACCGTCCGCCAAAACCTCGAATCGAGGTGGTACCGGGCTTTTCAAAGGTCGATGGTTTCCAAATCGCAACCATTGAACTGGGTGTCGTAAACTCAGGTTTTTCCTCTGACAGAATTCCCTTGAACGCACTGGGCCCACGCAGTTTCGATTTACCAAGTCCTGCGCAACCAACACTGCAGATGGTCGCTGCAAAAATCATGGTCAACAGATAGCTGTTTTTCATAAGGTTGCTCATCAATCTGATTTCGTTTTCATCGCCTGTGCAGTGTTGCACGTCGCCGCTGCCATTCTGCAACGGTGGCTGCTACCTTTGTGATTCGAAGGCCGCTTGTCGACTCGGATAGACCGTCTCTTTGGAGAACGGGTTCCAAGGTCGTCTGACCGATCTGGTATTGTCTGAAACGTCGCGTTTGCTTCGTGACTCAATTCCACTTGCAATCCTGACAGCGGAATCGGTTGTGGCTTTTTCATTCTGCCCCAGTGGCGTGCCGTATTCGAACTGTCGCTGGTCTACCGGTGGTGTTGGATAATTGGGATTAGATAATTTTGGTGAGGAAAGTGCCGGTTCGGAATAAGGTTCATTGGCATTCGGATAAGAAGGGTAAGAGTCCGTGTTGACCGGTTGGAAACCTTGGTCGGGGTAGATGGTTTGGACAGCCCCTTCTTCAGGTCGGTAGCCGTTGTAGTCAGTCTTTCCATAGACTTCGGCAACATCGCAGAGGCACCAGTGCATCCGATCCATTTCGTCTTGGTTTTGGATCTCGATTTCTTCATCGCCGTCAACCAAATAGGGCGTCATTATGATCATCAATTCGGATCGCTGCGCGTTATCGCTTTCAAATTTAAACAGCGGACCAAGCAGTGGAATGTCCGAGAGGATAGGCACGCCGGTTTCGATGTGACTTTTTGTTTCTTGGATCAAACCTGAAAAGACAACCGTTTGGCCCGAACGAGCCATGACCGTCGTTTGCGCCGAGGTTGAATTGATAGGCTGCTGGAACACTGGATTGCCTGCCGCATCGACGGCCACTGGAACCCCTGGCGAACCGGTCGCCAGAGCCGATTTGGTCGCGTTGACGAACATCACAATCATGCCATCGGGGCTAACGCGCGGTGTCATTTCCAAAATCACACCCACGTCGACGTCTTCAACCGAGTTCTGAACACCGCCACCGATCGCCGATTGGCTGGTCCCGGTGATACGAGGTACTTGCTGACCGACGGCCACGCGGCCCTGCAAATTTTCTAAAGTCACGATGTGCGGCTTGCTGAGCACACGCAAGCAGTTGCGTGATTGCAAAGCGCGGATCAAGATGTTCACTGATTCGTTACCAGCGGAAAGCACAAGGCCGCTTTGCCCATTGGAATTGACGCGTCCTGTTCCAAAGTTCGTGAGCGCTTGTCCCGCCAGTGTTTCGCGGAAGGTCGCATTGGCGTTGGCGACCAGATTGGGGTTGTTAAACGGTAGTCCAATTCCACCGGTAATCGCATTGCCCATCAAACTGGTTCCGCGATCAAACAACAGTGAATCCTGAATGCCGACTTCGACGCCAAATTCTTCCAACGCGTTCAAGTCCACCTCGGCGATCAAAACTTTCACCTTCACCATCGGCGGTCGTCGGTCTAAACGGCGAATGACCGCCATGATCTCCGGCAAATATTCTGGCGTCGCACTGATGATTAGACTATTACTAACGACCTCTGGAATCACATCGACGTCGCGGTCGGCAAGATTCACACCCGGTGATGTTCGGGGGTCATCACCGTTACGATCCTGGCGGGCTTGAATCCAAGTATCCAAAGCCTCTTGAACATCCAGCACTGGCGAGTTGCTCAGCCGATGGACGACCGTTTGTCGTCGATCAACCTGAGCTTCGTCGAGTCGGTAAATTAAATCTTCGACGACCTGCAAATCTCCGGCGGGGCCGGTTGCGATAATGGAATTGGTCCGTTCATCAATGCTGAAACGTAAGTTGATCAACGAAGCGCCCGAAGTCGCACTGGCCGATTGCAGCGGTGTATTAAATGTACTGTTGTTGCCATTATTCCCGCCGCTCTGTTGCTGATTCTGTTCATCAGGAAACAGCGATTGCAACGTATCCAAGAGCGCTTGAGCATCCCCGTTTTCAACCGCGAAAACCTTGATCAATGTTTCGGCATTGGGCAACCGGTCGAGCTGAAAGATCAGTTCGCCGATCAAGTCCATACTGGATTCTGGACCACGAATCACCAGTGAATTACTATTTCGATCCGCCGTAACACGCACGTCGAACATGATCCCGCCGCTGACGACGGTGCCGTCTGCGGAAACGGCTTTTAGTTTCGCACCCGATGAACGAAGCGACGACGAATACTCATCCGCCTGTGTTTGCTGAGCCGTTTGTTGTTGGGCGTTTTGGTCCGGGTTGAAACCTTGTCCCGCGTTGGGAAGTTGACCGTTGATCGCATCCTGAAGCACGATGGCCATTTCTTCTGCGATCGTATTTTTCAGTGGAAAGATCCGTACCACATCGGTCGCCGCTCCATCATCAACGTCGATCGAACGGATCACCTTTTCGGCTTGGTCGAGAAACTGTTTCGCACCTCGAACGATGAGGATATTGCTGCGGAAATCCGCGACGGTCGTTACCGGATCTGGCGGAATCCTATCCCCTGCATCACCACTTCCAGAAGACTGCTGTCCAAAATAAACGTCCAATCGTCGCTTCGCATCGGCAGCGCTGATGTGTTGTAAACGGAAGGTGGCAAACGGTCCATCCTCGACGCCTAAAGGAGGCGCATCACCATCGACCTTGTTAACGATCGCACGGACCGACTGGATCGCTTGAGGGGTACCAAAGACGTAGAGCCCGTTGGGAGACCGCAGCGGTTTAATGATCGCAGCACCCTGAGTGTCGGCGTAATTTGCATCGTAGATCTCTTGAACAGATTCGACGATCTGTTCGGACAAGAGATTGTTCAACAGGATTCGTTCAACACCCGGCTTAGAGGATTGTTTCGAGATATCCTCAAACGCCTTGCGTACGATTGCCGTATCAGCCGGATCACCAATCAGAGTGACTTGACCGGTGTCGGGATCAACAACGATACGCACTTCGTCCTGAAGACCTTCAACGCCACCGGGTTGGCCGGGACGGATGACGGTGTCGGCGGGATTTAAATTGGTATCTTCAACTGCCGGTTGCAATCGCTGCGGCTGATTTTGATTTGTTGTTTCACCCGGCGTCTCGGGGACCTGTGCAACGCGAACGATTTTGGCTCGCGCTTGAAATCCAGATGGGGAATCCGCAAACTCAGTGGCTTGTGCTTTAGGGAAGGCTGTGAATTGATAGTCGCTGTCGTTCTGCGCATAAATAGAAGCCGGGAAAGCGGCAGCCAAAATCACGGCGATCAGCGACCGACGAGATGTCAGTAGCAACCGTTTGAGTTGTTTTCGATTCGGAATCAACATGATTTTGGGTCCTTGGTCCCCTGGGGCAATGTCTGAACGAGTCGGGTTCAGCCGCTGCGAATGCTACGCAAACAGCGTATAAATAAGCAGACAACGTTCTAGCTCAAGCGCGAATCTCTTGCAGTATCGAGAATCCCGTATGAGAAAAGATCGGCATATCCGTTAAAACAAATTCAACCGCCAATATCCGAATATCCGGAAAAGTCGCTCACGGAGCTTAAACTGGGTAAGCTTTGACGATTGGCCGAAAATCGAGCGCACTAAGCCTTATCTGTGCTGCTGCGTCTCACCGTCAGAGGATGACTTTGACAATTTGCCGCTATTGGTGGGATTTAAATTGGGATACGATGTGCTGTTCTACCGATCAGCTCTTATTTTTCGCTCAACTACAGGTGTGCTTTGTCCACGACATTCAAACAGATTCCCGAAAGCCGAGATATCAAGGGGACCTACTCCTTCATCAGTCTCGGTTGCCCCAAAAACACCGTAGACAGCGAGCGGATGATGGGGCTGTTAAAGTTGGACGGTTATCGTTTAATTTCAGATCCAGAGCAGAGCGATTTCGTCGTGGTGAACACCTGCGGTTTTATTGAACAGGCGCGGACCGAATCTTATGCCGCGATCGACGAGATGCTGGAACTCAAACGCGCCGGAAAGACCAAGGGCGTGATCGTCTCGGGTTGTTTGGCCGAACGGCAAAAAGAGGAGATGCTGGAGCAAAGGCCAGATATTGATTCACTGGTAGGCGTGTTCGGTCGCGAGGAAATCACCAAAATCGCAGACCGTTTGGTTGGAGATCAAGCGGAACAGCGCAACGTTTTTCAGCCAGCCCCCATCCGCGCCCTGCCCGACGAAGACCGATTACAGATAACGCCAAAACACTTTGCCTATTTGAAGATCTCCGAAGGCTGTGATCGTCTGTGCACATTTTGCGCGATACCAAAGATGCGGGGAAAGCACGCCACCAAACCGATGGAGAACGTGTTGGCTGAGGCCACTCAACTGGCAAATTCTGGCGTCCGCGAATTGGTCATCGTTGCCCAAGATACAACCTACTACGGAATGGATCTCTACGGCGAACCTCGACTGGCGGAACTTTTGGAGAAGCTCAACGGTGTCATGGGCATTGATTGGATTCGCCTCATGTATTTCTATCCGATGTACATCGACGAAAAACTGATCAATGTCATCGCGAAATCAAAAAAGATCCTGCCCTACATCGATATGCCGCTGCAACATGCCGACGATACGATGCTTAGGCGGATGTCGCGACGCGTCAATCAAGAACAGATGAATCAGCAGATTGATCTGATTCGTAAGCTGATCCCCGATGTGACGCTGCGCACGACTTTCATTACAGGTTTTCCTGGCGAAACCGAAGAACAATTTGAAACGCTGGTAAAATTTGTCCAGCGACACAAATTTGAACGCATGGGCGTGTTCACTTATTCACTGGAACCCGATACACCGGGCGCGAAATTGCCTGGTCATCTCGAAGAAGACGTCAAACTTGACCGGCAACGCAGATTGATGGAAGTTCAACAGAAAATCATGTTCGAACATAATGAAGGTCAGGTTGGAAAGACGATCGACGTGCTGATCGACAACGCCGTTGAGGATCAACCGGGCGTTTGGGTTGGACGCAGTGAAGGTGACGCACCTGACGTTGACGGCGTCGTGATCGTGACCCAAACCGAACATGCGCTCAAAGCGGGCAGCATTGTGCCGTGTGAGGTGGTGACGTTTCAAGACTACGATTTGATCGCAGTGGCGACCGGCAAACCGCGTTAATTCAGGTTAGATTCAAAATAATTTTCGGATAGTCAACATCCGCCCCGAAGATGACATCCAACATACTTTGTTCAGGACCGGTGTGTTGGATACGTTGAACCCAAGTGCTTCAGTAGCTGGGACAGCGACTGTACTATCGATAGTAAAGCCGTTGTCCCCAGCTGCTTACGCGATGCCGTACCCGAATTATCTCGGTAAAACGAAACTCACGATCAAATGCTCTTCTCTTGATTCGCCCTTAACGAATTTTGTTCAAGACCGGAGTGTCGGATACGTTCTACCCAAGTGCTTCAGTAGCTGGGACAGCGACTGTACTATCGATGGTAAAGCCGCTGTCCCCAGCTGCTTACGCCGATCGTGTACCCGACTT
>Ga0114956_1004637_pt1 | contig 10421 bp, 9 predicted proteins | sample MaitaG_FD_87304 | JGI IMG/M metagenome (GOLD analysis project Ga0114956, IMG submission 87304) | Marine algal microbial communities from Maine, USA - Maine_Asex2 metaG | ecosystem: Host-associated > Algae > Red algae > Unclassified | place: Maine, USA | collected 2015-01-05 | reverse complement strand
GCACACAACCAACCCGATATCGGCCCAATTGCGCTAGCTCGTAATCACGGTGTGTGACCCGCTTCAATTCGACGGTAGAGCCGCGCCAACTCAGGATCCTGCACGAAACCTCGTCACACCCCGACACGTCACGGCATCCCTGCTCACCCAACGCCTCCAAGCCGGCGCACGCACCCACCCACTGGCCAAAGCACTCATCGAATACGGCAAGATCCTGCGCACCCAACACCTGCTCCGATGGTTCACCGACCCCGCACTTCGGCGCCGGATCGGCCGTCAGCTCAACCGAGGAGAATCACTCAACAACCTTCGCCGCTATATCTTCTTCGCTCAACAAGCCAAGATTCCGCACCGAATGCTCGAAGACCAGACAACTCAAGCTCACTGCCACACCCTGGTCACCAACGCCTGCGTTCTCTGGACAACCCAGTACTACCAACGCTCCATCGACGAACACGAACAGGAGACCGGCACGACGGTCCCGGTGGAGGTCATCGCGAGATTGAGCCCTGGCCGGTTTGAACACATCAACCCGTACGGAACGTATTTTTTCGACCTTGAAAGAATCAGCGAGCCAATCGATCGATGACCACTCCGGGAGACCAACCCTCGTTAGACGAAGAATTCCTGTCGCAAATTTCAGAAATGATCAGCTGACCCGCCCTCGCGAAGCGATACGGCCAATGGTTCCGCACCCAAAGCGAAATCCACGAGATGCCCGAAGCAATGAAGGTGCCCGAGGCCCGGATGCGTGGCGAGCGATAGCTGCGAGAAGCTAAGAGAGCGCGGCCTCGAGGTGGATCTCCATCTTCTTAAGGTCGATTCGGTTGAGCAGGTTCGAGTACGCAAGCCACGAAGCCAAGGCGCTCACATCCTGCATATGTGGCGGAATGATTCCAGGAGGTTCAACGAGCCCCTCCTCAGCCAACGAAGCGATCGTCCCCACTTCTCGCACGGCGAGCTTTCCCGAGAACAGCAGAGGCAAGCGTTCAAGGCGGCCGCGCTGTACGGCGAGCCGAATGAAGTCGTAAACCTCAAGAAACCCAACGCTGTAAGACAAGTCCTTCGTAAACGGTCCGCCGGTCGGGGTGCTGCCTCGAAACACGCGTACCGACGAAACCCATGCATCTGATTCGCTGTGACCAAGATCGATGAACCAGCGGTAGACCTCGAGGAATGTCGCGCCCTGGTCCGCCATATCTATGGCGAGCATCCGCCGGGTCACCTTGCGCAGCCGTGCCGGCGTCGATGACATCGTCGTGATCTCAGTGAAGACGGCGAGGCCTTCCTGAGTCGAGGTAGTCGAAGGTGTGCCCTTCGCCAGAAAGGTGGCATAGGGCTGCGCTCTGCCGTTCAACGTTGTTGCGACGTGCACCCATCCCTCGTGCACCTCAAGCACACGGAGATCACGTTCCGAGAACATTGCGTCTTCCCGTAGCTTGATGTAGTCCCCACCAGCCGCGGCATCAGCCACGATGCCGTCATCGATCATGACCCGGACCTGCTCAGCACCACAGAGCCCCTCGAGTCGACCCTTCAGGATCTTGACGCCTTCAGCTGCGGTGAAGCATGGATCTTCGGGCGGTTGCCACGCACCCGAATCAATGTTGACCAGCGCCTCGTCCATGACCTGTCCGAGACTGGCCAGCGTTGGTCCGCCCTCATGGATGTGATCAGCGGGTCCGCCGTACAACTCAGCGGAGATCTGAGCGAACTCGGGCGTGCCGCGGGCCTGGACCATGTCGAGCACCCGCACATACTCGGCTGCTCGTGCGAGGAGGAGGTCACCAATGGCTGATCCCCCGAGGCGCTTCGCGAGCCGCGCTCGGAAGTCGTGTAGGCCGGCGCGGACATCGTCGGGATCGAAGCGGAGGGGGCGATTGTTCTGGTAGTAGTCAGCGTCTACCGCTGGCTGTTTCGTTGCCCCAGCGGCGAAGAAGTCGGCGGCTACCTCGTCGTCCCACGCGACAGAACTCAAGATTCGGATCGGCTTTTGCAGTGCGACGAGTTCGTTCGACAGCGTGCCAACAAGCTTCTTATCGATCATTGTCGAAGCAGATCATGAATCACCAAGTCGTCGAGGCTAACGAACAGGCTGAAGTTCTTCAAGGGGTAGCCGGCCTGAGAAGGCGAACAAGGCTGCTGCGGGTGAAGTCGGGAGGTGAGACAGAGTCGAAGGCATCGAAGACGGAAGGCGGGACCGAGATATCAGCGACATAGAGATCGCCGACTTGGTCGGCCAGGCGAAGGCCAATCTTGGGCGCAGCCACGGTCATCGTTGCGTCAGCGTTGACAACAACACCGGGTATGGATCCGTCGGTGACGTTCAGGCCAGAGGGAGCGTCAAGGGCGACGACTGCTCCAGCGCTTTCGTCAACGCGTTCAATGAGATCACGAACGCGGCCCCGTGGCGCGCCCTTCATGCTGTAGCCGATCAGGGCATCGATCGTCACGTCGGCTGGGCTCGGATCCTTCTCTACTGCCAAACCCATTCGTTGGACGACGTCGTATTGATGGGCGGGCACACCTGTTAGCTCAGCGGCTGGCTTTGCGAGGGTCACGGTTACATCGACCCCGCGGTTGGCTAGATGGCGTGCCGCGACCAGCCCGCCGCCGCCATTTCCTCCCGAGCCAGCAAGTACCGTGACGGTGTCGGGACTATAGAGGTCGATCACAAGTTGAGCGAGGTTGCGGCCGGCGTTCTCCATCATCTGGATCAGTTCGATGTGCAGGTCATCGATCATCACGCGATCGACCTCGATCATCTGCGCCTCGGTGAGCCAGCCAACGTCATCAAATGACGCGTCTGGGTAGCCGCTGCTCATGGCGTCTTTCCGTGGCTGTGGCCGACGAGCGGAATTGCGTGGGGTTCGCCGTTTGCCATCCACTGTCGTGTTCCGCGGTGGGCACGTTCGATCAACTGGGCGCTCTGGCTGAAATCTATCGGTGTGACCGTGATTGGGCATGGGGGTGGGATCAAATGCACGGGGACGGGGTAGGTGCGATGTGCTGTCTCGGCGATAAAGCGTTGTTGGATGAGCAGGTTCAGCCCGTGGAGTGCCATCGCAAGTGCACTGCGAGGCGGGGATGGCAGGGCGCACGAGTACCCGGTCGAAAGAACCCACACATCGGTCGCGCCTGCATCTATTGCTTGGCTGATCGGGGTGTTGTTCACGATGCCGCCATCGATACACGTTTGCCCGCCGATTCGGACCGGTGGATAGACGCCCGGTATCGCGGCGCTCGCCAAGATCGCATCGATGGCCGGTCCCTGGTCGAGTCGGAGTTCTCGGCCGGTCGAAACCTCAGTCGCCATGACAGAGAACGCTACGGCAGCATCTTCTAGCCGAGCGAAGGGCACGTGGTCCTCGAGCACGCGACGCAGTCCCGAGTTTGGGGTGAGGTGCGCCCGCCCCCCTACAAAGCCGCGGAGCCCAACAAGTGGTCGAGCGGGAAAGATCGTGCGGGTTCGCAGCGAACCCCACAGGTCGACGAGTCCGTCAATTGGTTCTCCCCCGGCCAACCATGCACCGTTCAATGCTCCTACCGAAGTCCCGATAACCATGTCAGGACGGATCCCGGCGTCATAGAGTGCCGTGGCCATCCCGACCTGGATGGCTCCAAGGCTGGCGCCGCCCGACAGTACAAATGCCGTTGTCATATTTGCAGCCCCCGATTGCTCGTACCGTCGTGGTTTGAAGCAGACACTGCTATGACTCGGGGCGGAAGAACGTTGCGAGCTGCAAGACGCCACCGACGACACCAAGCGCGGCGGCGATTCCAAGACCTACCCAGCCGTTCCAGGTATCTGTCAGTCCGAGTGCCGCATCGACTGAGAAGCGTCCTGGCCCTAGACCAGCGATGAGCAGAGCGGTGATGGCGACCATGAAGGTGTATTCCCAGCCTTCGTTAACGATCATGAATCCGTTCTTGCGGTGCACGCTCCAACCAGCGACCAGCATGACAGCGATCATGCCCGCCGCAGCGAATGCAGTCAACAGTCCAACGGCCAGCAACAGTCCGGTGCCTATTTCGGTTCCTGCAGCTGCACGGGCGTGTAGCTTGCCGGGCTTCATGCCGATGGAATCGAACCACGCGGCCGTTCCGTCGATACCTCCGCGGATCTTGCCGATTCCATGCAGGGCAAATACCACGCCAAAGATCACTCGAAAGATGAGCAGTGCCGTCGCGAATTGTGTGCTTGTGAGATCGGCCATCTTTACGACTCCTTGGGCGGTTGGTGTCTTGTTCCTGCGTACCAGAACGGCAGGGCTACGAGGAAAAAGGCACCAATCATGTTGCCGATCGCTGCCGGGAGAATGCTCCAGGCAAAGGCGTCGCCCCACGGTGTGGACTCACCCGTCAGTCCGAAGAGCGAGAAGTAGGCCATGTTGGCTGGGCTATGAAGAAAGCCAAATGCCACGAACGCCGACACGACGACGAAGATTGGAACGAACTTGCTGATGATTGTCTGGCCCATTATCGACAGGAACGCAGCCATGCCAACGAGCCAGTTGCCCAAGATCCCCGACACGATTGCCTGAGTGAATCCATCGGCTCCACCGACGCTCTGATAGCGCAATTTCTTGTCCGCTACCTCGAGCAGCAGCTCAGCCTGGACAGTTGGTAGGTCATGGGCGTAGTTGATGAGCGCTCCCATGACGAATGCACCGATCAAGTTTCCTGCTGCGGCAAGGAACCACAGCCGCAGCAGTCCACTAACCAAGGCCGAGACGCCACCACGCTCGTGGTACATACTCATGAACGCGCTTGGCACTTCGACGTTGACCTCGGTGAACAGCAATGCCCCCGTCAGGATCACAAGGAAGAACCCGACCGAGAAACCAAAGCCCTCCAGCAGCACCTTCGGCCCCTCGGACTCGACGCCCGAACCGAGGAAGATACTGAACAACGCACCCGCGACAATGAACGCACCCGCGAGCATCGACAGGACAAGCACCTTTCCCGCGCTTAACGAGCACGCTCTCTTGGCGCTCGCCTCCGCCATCTCCAACAGAACGGAGTCAGCCCCGAGAAACTGCTGAGACGGCTCTTGGTGCTCGCCTTCTGAAGGTGTCACTGGTTCACCCCTGCGCCAAGTGATCGCGAGCGTTGCGCCAGAAGTCTGTTGCGACCTCGACGGGATCCTTATCTGCTGGGAACTCTGACGCCCGCAGTACCGCACCGGTGAACGATGGCGCGTTCCACAGAGTGTCGTCTGCGTCGAGGTTTAGGCGATCAGGCCACCAGATACTGAGATAGAGGTACGGCTCGGTAATGCCATCATCGCCGGGTGAGGCCCCGTAGCTTGCCCGATGGTTCTCATCACCGGCCTCGATTGCCGGGTCGAAATGCCCTGGCCACAGCTGGGGCTCAGACGCGTCGATCGATGCTTCATCGGCGCGAACTCTTGCCAGAGCTTCGAAGGCCATGCCAAACCATTGGCCGAGCCATTGTGATGCGCCGGCGTCAATGTTCAGGTCGGCGTCGAGGTCGCCAGCCTTGGGCGTGTCGTGCTCTGCAGCTGTTTCTTCGTCGACGGCACCGTTGAGAAACTCGGCGGCTGATGACAATGAGCTGATGGTCGTTGACCGCGATTCGTCGTCGTTCTCGTCGATGAGGTCGAGTCCTTGCACTCTGATTCGTCGTCCGTCAAAGGGCGGCGTTCCAAAGCCGCCTTCGGTGGCGCGAAGTCCAAAGCGTTCCGTGACGCGATGCCGCTCTGGCGCGATCACATAGGCAGCGAGACGATGCAGAGCCAACCTGGTGTCAATCAGCGTCTCGGGAACGGGTGGTAGTTGATTCATGGAGTTTCCTTTGCGTTGCGTCGAGCCCAGCGGTTCAGATCAGGAGCCCGTCGGTCACGATCTCGACCAGGGCGGGACCGGCATGGCTGAGCGCGTCTTCGAGTGCGGCGTCGAGTTCTGCGAGTTCCGTGACACGGAAGCCTTTGACTCCACAAAGATCGGCCATCTTGGCGAAGTCGGGGTTCACCAGGCTTGTTTGCCAGACGTCCCATTCGGCGGCGCGCTGTTCCTTAGAGATCTTGGCCAGTTCGTTGTTGTTCAACACGATGTGAGTGATGTTCATGTCGTACTTGGCAAGTGTCGTGAGTTCCATCGCGTATTGGCCGAAGCCTCCATCACCGCTCAGGCTGACCACCTGACGGCTCGTGCCAACCGCAGCCCAGGCCCCCATGGCAGCCGGCAGCGCGAAGCCGATCGAGCCGAGATAGCCCGACATCAAGACGTCCTGGCCAGCTCGCGATTCGAAATACCGGCCAAAAGAGTAGGTGTTGTTGCCGACGTCAACGGCGATGACAGCATCGTCGTCAACGAGTCCAGTGAGCGCTGCGAGTGCCGCGGCGGCGCTGAGCCCATGGCCTGCGTTGTCTTGGACCCGTCGGGCCTTTTCGGCACGCCAGATTTTCCACCGCTCGGCAAGCTCGTCTCGCAGATCGAGACAGGCCCGAGACGCGGGAAGTCCGTCGCGAATCTGTTCGGCTGCGACTGCCACGTGTCCTTGCAGCGGAATGTCGACCGAATGGAAACGACCAAGCGCCATGGGGTCGGTGTCGACCTGGATCGTCGGCTTATAGTCAGCGATGCCAGTGTGATTTGAGAAACTCGCACCAAACACGATCAGCGCGTCGGATTCGTTCATGAACCAACTCGCAACTGGCGTGCCTGAACGTCCAAGCACACCACAGCCCAATGGATGGTCGTCTCCTACAAGCCCTTTGCCTTTGAAGGTCGTGACCACAGGAGCGCCGATCGTTTCGGCCAACGAAAGCACTTCGGCCATGTGGCCCCGAGCTCCGTTTCCAACGACAATCAATGGGCGCTCCGACGACGCAACCAGATCGATCGCTCGCTGCAGCTCAGCCGCGGGAGGCGAAATCTCTGATGCACCGGTGCGGCCATCTGGAACATCGGGCGCCTGATCAGGGTCGACCGGGTGGTGCTGTACTTCGTCAGGGAAGATGAGGTGCGCGACATTTCGTTCAACGATCGCCGTCTTCATCGCCAGTGTCGCAAGTTCAGCGTGGTCTGAGCCGACATGGACTGTCTCACTGAATGCGGAGACTCCAGCGAAAGCGGCTTCGAGGTCCGTGTCCTGGAACGCTCCGCGCCCCTTGACCGACGACGGCACCTGTCCACTCAGCGCAAGTACCGGGGCCCGGTCTTCCTTGGCGTCATACAAACCAGTGAGCAGGTTTGTCGACCCAGGACCAGCAATAGCGAAGCAACCGGCCGGGACACCCGTGAGTTTCCCGTACGCCGTTGCGGCAAAGGCCGCAGCACCCTCGTGCCGGATGCCGATATAGGTCAAATCGCCACGCTCTTCGGCTTTACGCATCGCATCAGCGAATCCAAGATTCGAGTGCCCGACCATGCCAAAGACATGTGTCAGCCCCCAATTCACCATCGTCTCAACCATCACATCGGAGACCGTGCGCGGCACAGGTTCCGGAACTGGCAACGCAACCCATACTCCGTCGTCGCGAACCTCTGTGGTGAAACAGGCAGGCGCATCCGAGAAGCCTTCGGGTGGTTCACCGGTCAGCGGTGAGTAGTCGAACCCGTGCCACGGGCACCGAAGCCACCCGTTCTCGATCGAGCCCTCACCCAACGGTCCGCCCTGATGGGGACACGCGTTATCGACACAGCCGAACTCGCCCTCATACTTGCTCACTGCGAACGTGCGCCGGCCAACCGCAACCGTCGTCACCCTCCCCTCGTCGAGCTCGTCCGTTCCTAGCAGGCGATGCCACTCAAGCTCTTCGTTGTCTTTGCGTTCGTTCATCGTGGGCATTCTTATACAAGTCCAGGCTGAAACGTGCAGACCGGCACCGATTTCGGACAATTCGACAAGATCGTGGTAACCACACTCCTGGCTGCCACGACGGCTGCCGCGTTTCGATTGCTGCGCCGACGTTTCGATCCCATCCCATCTGCGACAGAATCTCCATTGCGGATAGCCCGTTGCGAATTAACACGAAGGTCATTCATTGATGAACCCGCCAAACGTTCTTTCCAAGGGGCACGTCGGTCTCAGGCTTCGCCGACGCGGCGTCCATCTTGAGAAAGTTTGGTCAGTGAAGGATGGGGCGGTGACAGCATGACGGGAATCAAGATTGCGATATGGAGCGAGCTTCCAGACCGTGTCCCTCGCGCTGCCTATGTCGAGGGTGTCGACTTAGTGATGATCCGCTTCGATGACAACCACTCCGTCTTGTTCGGGCGCTGCCAGCATCGCGGTGCCCTCATGGCTGACGGACACATCTCGGGCGATGACCTCATCTGTGGCGTGCACGGTTGGGATTTCGGCTACCGCACCGGCATCAGCAGCTATGACAACAGCGAGCGGTTGCACAAGTTCTCTTCCTGGCTTGAGGACGACGACCTGATGGTCGATGCCGAGGAGGTCAAGGCATGGCAGGTCGACAATCCCCAGCCCTACGACCTCAACGCCTATCAAGGCAAGTACCAAGACCATCACGGAACACCCGATGAACCCCACGTCGCTCTCATACGAAAACTCGCCACCGAGGGTCTGTCAAAGGTGGGCCACCATGGCCCCGTCGTGGCCATGGGAGTTCCTCACAGCGAGCTACCCCGATGGGACGACATCCAATTCGTCACCGCCCAACTCGCCCGACGACCACTCCTTGACGATGCCGCGGTTGCGACGTCGGTCGTTATCGGCCCCAACGCCAAGAAGCCTCTCCACCTCGACATTCCCCTGTTCGTGAGCGACATGAGCTACGGATCGCTCAGCGAAGAAGCCAAAGTCGCCCTGGCCCGCGGCGCCGAACGAGCCGGCACAGGAATCTGTTCAGGCGAAGGCGGCATGCTGCCCGAGGAGAAGGCCGAGAACTCCCGCTACTTCTATGAGCTCGCAAGCGGCCAATTCGGATGGAGTCTCGACAAAGTCGCTGACGTCGGCGCGTTCCATCTCAAGTTTGGCCAAGGCGCAAAAACCGGAACCGGCGGCCACCTCCCAGGCAAGAAGGTTCGAGCCAAAATCGCAGTCGTACGCGAACTAGAAGAAGGCCAAGACGCCATCTCGCCCGCCACGTTCCCGAACCTCATCACCCCCGATGACTACCGCAACCTGATCGCAGAAGTCCGCGAAGCCTCAGGCGGCGTTCCTATAGGAGCGAAACTCTCAGCACAACACATCGAAGCCGACATCGACGCCTCGCTCGATATCGGCGTCGACTACATCATCCTCGACGGACGCGGAGGCGGCACAGGAGCAGCCCCCGAACTTTTCCGCAACCACATCTCCGTGCCAACGATCCCCGCACTAGCGCGGGCCCGACGCCATCTCGATTCGATCGGCCGCACCGACATCACATTGGTGGCCACCGGCGGACTACGAACCCACACCGACTTCGCCAAAGCACTCGCCCTCGGCGCAGACGCAATCGCGATCGCGAACTCGGCAATGCAAGCAATCGGATGCATTGGAATGCGAGCCTGCAATTCAGACATGTGCCCGGTCGGAATCGCGACCCAACGACCAGAGCTACGCGAACGACTCATTGTCGAAGACGCCGCCCAACGACTCACTCGATGGTTCGACGCAACCGTCGAACTCATGCAAGTCATGGCGCGAGCAACCGGCCACCAAAGCCTCACCGACTTCACCATCGACGACCTAACAACCTTCAACCGCGACCTGTCCCACCTGGCGGGCATTCCCTACGGCGGAGTGAGCCAATAGGCAACTCACCCGTTACACCGTTGTTCTGACAGACCCGGTCGCGCTTCTTGGGCCGACACTTCGTCTGGTTGAAACGCGTACTACCAGAATTTGTGCGCCGACACTCGGCTCCGATCTTGAAGATCGAGCCTGCGTCGCGACTTGCTACTGGGTAAGTTGGTCCCGGGACGCTTCGACAATCCGCTTGCGCAGATCGTGAGGGGCGGGTTCGTCGAATGTGGACTCGTATACGTCCTCCCATTGGACCACGATCGCCATGGCGAGGTCCGTTCGGCCACTCATGAGGGCGCCCATGGATGCGAACCCCACCATGCGTTGGGACAGAGCGGAGACAAGGCGACCGGCTTCGCCAATGGAGCGCAGTAGCGCCCAGTCCCTTTGCTCTTGTGCCCGGTTCCCCGCTGCAGTTAGCGCTGTTTCCACTCGTTCGAGTAGTTGCCGCCGAATGAGGCCGCCATCGTTGTCGACCCAGTTCCACCAGTGATGGAACGTGACCTCTTTTAGCGGCTCGCCAACCACCAACTCCAACGTTTCGGCAAGCAGCACCGACGCTTGTGGCCACGCCATTGTGGATGCCCGCTTGACTCGTCGTTCGATTTCATCCAGGTCTGTGTCAATAGTGATCGTGATCAGGCTGTTGTTGTTCAACATGCGGCCTAGACAGCTGCCCACCGAATTCTGCAGGTCGG
>Ga0114956_1004636_pt1 | contig 10421 bp, 6 predicted proteins | sample MaitaG_FD_87304 | JGI IMG/M metagenome (GOLD analysis project Ga0114956, IMG submission 87304) | Marine algal microbial communities from Maine, USA - Maine_Asex2 metaG | ecosystem: Host-associated > Algae > Red algae > Unclassified | place: Maine, USA | collected 2015-01-05 | reverse complement strand
CCATCGTCACGGCCCGCCGACTGCCCATCCAAACGCGATTTGGATGGGCTTTGGATGGGGATGGATGGGCTTTTGGATGGGGATGGATGGGCGTTTCCGCCCAACCAAACGCGTTTTGGTTGGGATAGCGTTGGGGAATTGGATGGGCGTTTCCAACCGATGGCGTAGTCCCCCGTTCCGCCCGTGACTGCCCAGCTGCACCTGGCCCGCCGGAGCGACAGCGTGTGATCCTCGGCAGGCTCGGCCGTTTCAGATGCACAGCGTCGCGACGGCGGAAGAACTGCTCTCCTATTGGACGCCGGACATGAAGTCGTCTGCCAATGCCGTGTCTGTATGTGAGACACAAGCCTGTTGACAGCGGGGGAAGAAATAACAGACCACACCTGCACGCTTTTGTGCGCGCGATCACTCGGCCCCTGATGATACGTTTCGAACGACACAAACTGCGCTGGCATACTGACGTTATTGTCTACCGATCGCATCCAAGAAACATCACCGGTGAGCTGCAGGAGCGGCGCCATCGACACCCAAACAGAAAGCAAACAACACAGAAAAAGCGCGCATCACGGCAGGTATCACGACTCACGCACAGCGCACGTGGTCTCAAATCACGCCACCGCCCACCTCCCCGTCCTCCTCGTCGTCTTCACTGCGGCTGCCCGTGTGCGAGCTGTCCGAGTCGTCGTCGTCGGTCGAGGATGTGCGGCAGCCGACGTCGCTGCTCCCCTCCCCGTCGCTCCCCCCCCCCTCGTCGCTCTCCACCCCATTACCCCCCGCAATGTCGCTGTCCGCGCCATCCTCTTTGAGGCCAATCGCCGCTGCCCCGGCGCGATCGTTGGCGTCGTCGTCGTCCACCACCAGCACGATTCCAGAGGCCCGCATGTTCGACTGGCCGTCGGAGGGGCGGCCGTCGTCGTCGGGGCCGACACCAAGTTCGTTGTTGTCGGGCATCACCCCCGTCGAGATGCCATCGCTTGCCGGATTGGGCGTGACGTCAGGGCTTGCCGCTTGAGAAGGCAACGCTGGAGGAAGACGTGAGGCAGCCCCCGTGCGCTTCATTAGGCGGGGCGGGCGGGCGGACGTCGTGGCAGAGGACACCTTGTTCGTTGTGGGCAGTGCCGCCGACGAGGCGTCGGGAGCGGTGAACACATAGCCGCCGGTGCTGGTACGGACCACAACGTCGGGGTCAATGGCGTCTGTGATGCAGAAGCCCGCGTGGATGCGGTTGTTCGCGTGGTTCTTGGCGAGGTGCTTCATCGAGTGGGCGATCTCATCGACCCAGTAGCAGTAGGTGCCGCTGCCATTGCCCTGGCGACGACGCTGGCGCCGGTCGAGCGCTATCTCAAACTCGTTACGCACGAAGCTCGCAATCAGCGAGTAATGACCGACGGTCATGTTGACGTGGTAGCGCCCGCCCGCGCCTGTGTCCTTCACGATGCGGTGGCTGCCGCCAATCTTTGTGAACAGGTTCTTGGCAGCGGCCACGACCGCCTTCTCGCCCTTGTAAGACGTGAGGAAGCTGTCGTTTTTGCACCACTTCTCGGCCTTGCTGCGCGGCATCGCCTTGTAGGGGAACCCGAGCACCTTAAAGTACGGCTTGAGTACGAACTCCCGCAGCTGCGCCACGGCGTGGGATATCGTGGCGACAATGACTGTGTGCGGCCGCTTGAGGGTCGGCACGGCGTCCTTGATGGCCGAGGGGAAGTAGATAAAGTCCATGAGGTAGCTGTGCGCGACACCCGATGACATCTCAAACGCCTTCATGGTCTGCTCGTTGATGAAAGCCGTCGCCGTCGCCGAGTCCATTAGAACCTCGCGCGTGACTCCAGTCGTAGCGACTAGGCTCTTGACGGCGCTACGGATTGGGCGCCGGAGCTGAGCAGCCCTCTCCTCATTGTCGGGAGCGAGCGCCATGGCGGCAACCTTAGCCAACTCACGGTCGATAACCGGCTTCTCGTCCTTGACCGCGCTGCCGCTGCCGCTGCCGCTGCCGCTGCCGCTGCCGCTGCCGCTGCCGCTGCCGCTGCCGCTGCCGCTGCCGCTGCCACCGTCCTTGTGCGCTGCGGGCACGCCGACACAGCTCTTGACGGCTACGCGCAACGACGCGACGGCCAGCGCCGTCCGCACGTTCCCCTGCCCTTGCGCATCAACGCGCTGCTCAAGGCGGCTCGCGCTGGCCTGCAGATGCTCGATTTGCACCTTTGACTGCTTAAGCGCAGCCCAAAGCGCCTCCGTTCCATCGCGAACGGCCGCGTCAACCTCTCCTTTGACCAGGCCCCAAGCAGCCGCGGCCTCAGGCGTCGGTGAGGACGGGTTAGGGGCTGCGGCCGCCCCGGCCCCGCCGCCAGCCGTTGCCGCACGCTCGGCGGCCGCCTTGCTCTTCTTGCTCCGAGGCGCCGCGGCCTTGGCCGACGGCGCGTCCGTCTGCCGCCGCTTGGTCCCCCCACCGGTCTTTGTGCCGCCGCGACGACGAGGGGCAGGGCTAGGTGGGAAAGCTGCAGAAAGAGAGGCCGGTGGCGGCGAGAGCGGCGCGGCCACCACCGCAGCCGCCGCCGCTGCTGCCGCGTGCTCCATCTCCAGATCAGGGGAAGGCGACAGGGCCGCCGGCGGAGTACGAGGCCAGAGAGCAGCGACTGGCTGTGCAGGCGTCCAGGGCTCCGCCACCGCCATTGCGGCTGACGGGCTTGTCATGAGCGAGACCGACGGCGGCGCGCTGCCGGGAGTGGAAGCTGCCGTCTGCACAACCGCTGACTCAGAAGGCCGGGCGGACGGGGGCATCGGCGTCATCGACATGGGGCGGGCGGGCGACGAAAATGGCAAAGTTGGGACAATGGAAGGTGAACCAATGAGCGGCGCCCCTTGGTTGGGCCCGAACGGGGCGCGCTGCTGCACGTCGGTCGCCCCGGCGTCGCCGCGCTCGGTGACCAAACCAGCCAGGTTCCAGACGGTTTGAGATCCGAGCGTGCCCTCGCCCGTGGGCGGCGGCACGGGGGGGGCGCAAACAGCCGGCAGTCCGCGGTTGCCGACGTTGTTGAAGGTGGGCACACCAGCAGCAGCCCGCGCAGCGCCGGGAGCCTCCAGATTTGGATACGATGCCCAATGGCCAAACGGATGGGCGAGGCCGGACGCATTGACGGTCTGCTCACCAGCTTGCGACCCGGGCAAGTGGGTGTGCAGCTGGGGCGGCTGCGCGGCGACAACTGAAGCCGACGCAGTCGTGGTGGCGGCGGCGGCTCGCACGCGGGCGGCTACCGCAGCGTCGCGGTCCGCCAGACGCCGCTGCTCCCAGGCCGCGTCATCAATCTCTTCCCGCCGCCGGTGCTTCCGCTCCCACGCCGCAAGAGACGCGGCCGTCTGTGGAGCTGCGGACATGCGCGGGGCTTGGTGGCTGGTACGGCGGCCGCCCATGATGGAAAGCGACGAAGCGAACAGGTGCTCACAACGAGTGGGGGGGGGCCAGTGTTTGGTGCAGAAGGGGGCGAGGGAGTCGGCAGAGGTGCAGGTCACGAAAACGGGGGTCGTGGTCAGACTTGTGTGATGGACGCGGTGGGCAGCAGACGCCACGCTCCTCCACCCCTCGGACACCCGTATATGTACCATTTCAGTGTCTTGCGCGGTCAGCCCCAGCCGGTGAGACCGACCCGCCCACGCTTGCCGCAGGGCCAGGCGGCGCGGCAAACGGGCGCACGCTCACCCTTCGTGAGACAACCTGGGTGGGGCGGCAGGGGGCACGTAGGGGCGCCCAAGCGGGAGTGCGGTCAGGGGCGCCTGTGTGCGAGGGGGAAAAGCGCGTGATCCGTCACAAGGCGCGAAAAGCGCCAAAGCAAACGGCGTGAATGAGGCACCAGAGAGGGGGTGCGGTCAGGGGCGCCTGTGGGCGCGGGAGAAAAGCGCGCGCACCAGCACAAGGCGCGAAAAGCGCCAAAGCAAACGGCGTCGATGAGGCACGACAGAGGGGGTGCGGTCAGGGGCGCCTGTGGGCGCGGGGGAAAAGCGCGCGCACCACCACAAGGCGCGAAAAGCGCCAAAGCAAACGGCGTCGATGGGGCACCACAGAGGGGGTGCGGTCAGGGGCGCCTGTGGGTATGGGGGAAAACGGGCGCACAGCGTCCCAGGGCGGGAAGCGAACGACAATACAAACGGCTCTGTCGTGAACGTGAGAACGGGTCGCTGACGGGCTCTCGTCAGTGGACAGAACTCAACACCCTCGCCGAGCATGGCCAGAGGAGCCGGTTTACACAACGCTGGTGACGTAGGCAGGGCAGGGAGGGGCGCGCAACGCAGCGCACCGCATGGGGCGAACAACAGTCCGTCTTACAAAGCACGACCGGAAACAGGCACGAAAGGAGCGCGCACAGATTGGCGGCGAGCGACGAGAGGAACGTTGTAGAGGCCGTCGACTCGGGCTCCTAGACCATCTGGGGCACGAAGGGGGGCAGCGAGCATCAGGCGCAGGTCTCAGCGCGCACCCCAAGCCGCCCTTCGATTGCCTGTGCGACGGGAATTGGGCAACGCAGCTCGGGCCAAGGTCCCTGGGACCCGCTGTTTGGGGGCGCGTGCACGTGCGCTTGCTCGATGCGCGTCACGTCGTCGCTGGACACAGGCCGCCGCTGAAGGACGGTTGATAGGTTTTACCGATCGATTGAACTCGGTAGAGAGCGATGATGTCTAAGTAGATAGGCACGTGCATTTCAATGGTCTCTCCGGGACAAGGCGGAACGACGCACGCCCTGGGGTCATCATTCAGCGGGTACAGTTGAAAATCACAGGATTTTCTCTAGCCCAATTACGAGCGATGGCGCAACTTCTTTCTGAATCTTGGGACAGATTCTCGAGGGTGTGAAAAAAAATTTCCCGATCGACCCAATCTAGATATTATCTGGGGCAGCGTCGCGTGTTGCAACGCGCTCGCGGTGTGTCTCGCAACGCGTTGCTGAACCAGACTCGTCCTCGGACATTCCCATCCAGCCCTTTCTGGATGGGAACTGCCGTCGTCGCCCGCGTGCGACCCTGCTGGGGACGGGGCGCGCTCGTCCTGTGTCTCGTCACGGCAAAGTGGTACCGCTGCGCCACGAGCACCGCTGGGTGCCCCCCCTCACGTGTATTCCGCTCCACCCCCGCCCCTCGATTCGCTACCACCACTATGGGCCGCTGACAAACGCGCCGCTTTCGGTCAAGCGGGTGGACGGCGTGCCCCGGCCAGGCGGGTGCACTGCCTGTACCCGCCTGACCCGCAGCACACGCCTGCCAGCCACAATGGCCCACACAACCTGGGCTCTGTCCGTCGTCGGTCGCAGTGGACTGTGCCCGCTCTCTCGTTCGTGGTTGCTGGCCCCAGCACAATGTACGTGCCATCATGCTGATCATTGTTCTCGTCTCTTGGGCTCGGCCGGGGAGGAGGGGGGGGGGTGTATCCGGCCGTCCGGCCGACAGTCTGCCGTTTGCGGTCACGGGCGCAGGGCCTGACTGGTGTTATGCATTTTTTGCATGCATCGCCGCTTTGCGTGTCCTGCTGTGCTGCTGCCTGATTCTGTCTACTGTATTCTGGCGGTCGCTCCCCAGCGTTTTTTCTCGCCGTTTGGTATCGGCCACTTTTGCTCTGCATGTGCGGGCAATGTCCGATGTTGGTAACATCCGTCTGTGGCGGCCGGCGACTCAACCGCGCCGTGCTGCACGACCTGCAGCCAAAGAGAAGCTGAGGGAGCTGCCCGAAGGCATGCCGCCCATCGCTTTCCAAGGCGCGCCCCTCGCGTGCCCGGCCAGAGGCTTTTCAACGGTACGTTCTGGCGAACGATGTACCTGTTGCAATCTATGTGCTCTTGAGGAGCTTAAGTGGAGTGTGGGTAGGCAGGTGCTGTTGATTTCGTGCGCGGCCTGCGTGCCGTACGGTTTTCCTGCGAGATTGGATTCTGACGAGCGCCAGAGTAGTGTCTCTCGGGTGCTGTTGTTACGATCTCATCTTTCCCTTAAGATGGCACTGTTCCTGTCTTAGCTTTTTCACCATGTCGGATGTCCCACCACCGCGACCCTTCCTGGTATGCCCTTGCGGATTTGAAGCCGAGTTCCTGGCCCCGCTGCGACGGCACCAGTTCGGCATCCATGGAGGGATCTTGGGTCACAACACACAACTGCCGCGGCGCCGTCTGAGTGTCTCTTCGACGGTCGAACACGGCGCCATTGGAGGCGGCCATGGCGGTGTTGGAGCCGGTGCGGGTACGGACGGCAATGTTGCTGACGACGAGTCGGACGCGGCGCCCTCGTCGGCACACTCGTGCACGTCCGGGGCGTCTGCCTCGCTGCCAACTTCTGAAGAGTCCGGTTCGACAGTGCACAGCGCAGTCGAGTCGCAGCTACGCACCCTGATGGAGCTGACACGTATCTTGGTTCCCAACACCGAAACCGGCGCCGCCGCAGCTAACGCGGTTCCCGAGTACCTTTATTCTTCGGTTGGATTGCATGTGCGCGCCCTGTACGAGGCTCTCGGCGACGCGCAGCGCGCCGAGCCGCTCGTCCGGCCCCGCAAACGCGCCAAGACGGGCCGTTTCAACACGGTCCGACTGCGGGCCCTTCAGAGGTTTGTCCTGCAAGTTGGCGGGGCGGGCTTGTCTGTGAAGGACCAGGAGTTCATGTACAATTTTTTGGACGTGTGGGACGGCACCAAGGCGGGAATGGCGGAGGACGCCGGGCATCATGCGACGCTGCGGCATGTGTTCCCATCTGTCACCGCCTTCAAGAACGCGCTGCGGGACGATCTCGACAACGCCGCCCTCGACGCTGGCTGGAAAAAGGTCAAGCTTGTTGAGGGCGGCGTTGCTTACGAGGCTTATTTTCGTGATGTATTGCAGGTCATTCGGGCGCTGCTGAAGAGGAAGCGTGGCAGCTTTCAGTTGTGGAGCGGCCTCACTGGGCCGGCGCCCTCAAGCGATAAGCGGGAGACGCCGATGGACGGTGACGCGTTCCGCCTGTGCGAGGAGCTCGTCATGAAGAACAGTGAGGAGCTCGCCTGTGTCCTGGGCCTGCACGTCTTCTCCGATAGCAGCCAGTTGTCTTGGTCGGGAGGTACGTTCACTGCTACTCTGTTGGGGGGTTCACTCTTTGCCGCACATCGCGCACTAGTTGGTAATATGTGAGCGACACTCGTGCCGTGTGCGTTGTGCACCAGCCTCTGACTACGTCCTGGTTGTCAGTCGCTCCCTTTCGTTCGCCTGGTTGATCGCCCGCGCTTAGCACACAAACTATACCCTGTCCGTGTTCGTCTCGTCAACGACGTGTCGGGCACTGTCGAGTGGGTGACCGTCGCTTACGTTCCCGTCGTACGGAAGCTCCAGGAGCCGGGCGCGGATGACAGAGCCAGGATCAGGCGGTGTGGCATACTGCAGCGGGTGATCTACGCGGCGTTTACGCATGTAATCGGCCGCAGCCACATCGGGTTCCACGTGAACGTCGAAGGCCATAAGGCCTTGGCCTTTCCGCGCGTGCTGTTGTACGTCTGTGACCAGCCGGAGGAGAGGGCTGTGCTGGGCTTAAAGGGCGGACAGTGTGCGCATCCATGCACGGCGTGCATGGCGAAGATTGATATGATCGGGGCACCGCAGGCAGCTAATGCCGAGGACCGCAACGTCATCAATACCCTGACCAACCAAGTCGAGGCATATGAGCACACGCGGCGGCAGCGGCAGCGCCAACGGCGGGTGGCGCTGGGTGCGCTCGACTCTACGTCGGGCGGTGTCCCAGGCCTTGCCGGCATGGCTGGTCTGGGAACGGCACCACACCTGCTGTATAAGATGATTGGGTTTGATGTCCTGCACGTACGTTTTCCATATCCATCTCCTTGACCTGTTTTTTGCATTCGGTATGCGCGGCTGTGCACGGCCCATCCTCCTTCTTCGGATCGACTTCTGACGCCATGCACGTGTACCTCCTTCCAGTCTCCCCCGCTTGTGATGGCTGCCTCGATACGTCAGGTGCTGGATCTGGGAGTCACCCGCATGTTGGTGCACCGCCTCGTGCGGGTGTTTCCGTATTTGTGCAAGGGGAAAAGACCACCGGCGGGGTCAGGGACAGCGACTCGTCGCGTCGCTTTTCGGCGTCTGCTGCGCCTGAGCAGACGGAGCAAAGCGTGCAAAACACCGCCTGGGTACGTCAGGTTCTCCGCTTCACCGTTGCTTCCCCTCTTCTCTCCACTACGTCAATTTGCCCTGTCCTTGGCCGTACGTGCGGTCACCCGCTCCCACATACCCGCTTCGCACAGCTATTGCTCTGTGTCTGACCGTTGTCCTCGTCTGTTCTGGACTACCCGCGCTTATCTGATTCTCATGCTTTGCAGGTACATTGTGCGTGCCACCGAGAAGCAGGCTGTGTTTACGGGCAAGCAGCAACGTGACGGCGTGGCTATTCTCGCATTCATCGTGGCGGGCTTGTTCGGCCCAGCCGGCGACGAGGACGCCGGTGGTGCTTTCGCGGTGGAGAATGAGGCAGAGCGCAGGACGGCTGCTGCGTCCGCATTCGCAGCGGGGTTTGAGGCCGACGAAGACGACAATGCGGCGAGGGTCGACCGGAACTTCAGGTTCAATTGGGCGGCGTACCACGACGAGTGGGGGGACACGCCCGTTGACGTGGCTGTGACCTCCATGTTCGCCGAGTACGCGGTGCTCTACGCTCGCATCGCGGGGCGTACGACGACCGCCGTGCCATCACCGATGACGATGGCAGAAGGGTTGAGCATTGGCGAGCACGCCAAGAACTTTGTCAACAAGTTTGTAAGCCCCATCCTTGGCCACATCGCTTCCGTGAAAGTCCACAAGCTGTTATGCCACGTCGCCGAGGCGATCCAGTGGCACGGCAACCTCCAAAAATTGCAACACTGCTGCCAACGAGAGCGAGCACAAGAGGGACAAGCCTCACTACTGCCGTACAAGCAAGAAAGAGCACACCTTCACGCGCGAGCTTGTGCGCCACGCGCACGGCGCGCGAGAGATCCTCGCCCGCCACGCCGACGCGGACAAGGCCGCTGCCGTAGCCTGGCAGGCCGAGCTGGCGCGACGTGCGGCTTTTGAAGACGCCGACTCGCTACAGCGTGCGGCTGGCGCGGCTGCTAGTGGCTCGGCGACAGGTGGGACAGCGGCATTTGTGACGGCGGCAGGTGAGGACGCACGAACAGGGGCGGCGGCGAGTGGGGCGGCGTCACGTGGGGCGGCGGCACGTGGGGCGGCGGCAAGTGCGGTGGCGCCACGTGGGGCGGCGGCAAGTGGAGGGGCGGCACGTGAGGCGGCTGCGGGGACGGCGCCGACGACAGGACGGTCGGTGACAACCCGTACACTGGCAACGGCTGGGGAAGGGGCGGCCGCGGCAGCCAGGCAGGCTTCCGTGCAGGCTGGTCGGGCGGCTGCAGAAGCAGATCAACGACGGAAGCAGAAGAGACGCATGTACAATGTCGCCAATGTGTCGGTCGGCACTCTGTCCAGCCGCCCCGACATGGCTAATGTCGGGGCGCTGCTCCGAATGGCGGCTCACCGCCTTGTGCGGGTTGTGAGCCGAACACCGATTCAGGCGCAGTTTGACTGTGGCACTCGCGCGCAGCAGCAACTGCGCGCCGTCAACGACTACCTGGGGGCGCCGTGGTATGATGCCGTCCTGTACCATCCCGGGGGTGACGTGGAGAGGGTGTGCATTGGCGAGCTACGCGCAATTGTGCGTGGGCCAAAGGGCGACGCCGTCATCCTGGCTGCAATGGAGGACGTTCCGGCGGAGCCGCTCTGCCCCTTTGTCGCGCGGGGTTGTGTACGCCTCAAGTGGCTGATCGCCGACGGCGCTTCGCGCATTACGCTGCGCCTGGTGCCCGTTGAGCACGTGCGGCGCCTAGCGTTTGTGATCCCAGACTTTGCGGACCTATCCGCTCGCCGAGGGGCCGATGCGGACATTCCTACGGTGCACAGCCCACTGCAGGAGCGCCTGGACATGCGCTTTTTTCTCAATGTGTTTTTCCATTGGGACGTTTAGTACAACTCGTATTCCTGTTCGTGTTCTTTCTTGTCTTTGAACGCACACACCTTCCCTTGTACTCCAAGGTACAAGGGAAGGTACAGCGGTGCACGTACACGGCGCCATGCGTTTGGCTGAAAAAGAAACAGCTGCCGCGTGCTTGCACCTCCGTTCTTCACGACCGCTGCGGCAGTGGGCGCCAGCGCCGCCGTCGCAGCCAATAAAGACCCGGGACGGAGGTTGTGACGTTCTCGCCGGTCAAACCCGGGCTGGCGCAGAGACGGGTAAACGATATGCTCGTCAGCCCGTCAGCGACGGAGACAGAGGCATACCAGCGGCGTTGGCCTCAAATCGTCGGCGGTCGTGCCCAAGGTGACTTTTTGGTTCCTTATTGGCGACACAATGGCGACACAATACAACACAGTGTCGCCAGAGAGTTG
>Ga0114956_1004634_pt1 | contig 10422 bp, 7 predicted proteins | sample MaitaG_FD_87304 | JGI IMG/M metagenome (GOLD analysis project Ga0114956, IMG submission 87304) | Marine algal microbial communities from Maine, USA - Maine_Asex2 metaG | ecosystem: Host-associated > Algae > Red algae > Unclassified | place: Maine, USA | collected 2015-01-05 | reverse complement strand
TCTCGTATTCTCCGTATATCACGTACGTACTGTCCATTTACGAAGCCGGGTGGGGGCGATGATTGTCGCTGAGTGCCAGTTGGTAGATTGTATTCTACATCGCGGGTATAATAGTCTTGCCCTAGTCTACCTTGCACATAAAGCCAGTCGGTGAGATCATAGCGGGCGGTAATGTTGCCATAAACGCGATCCCGCACATTGTTTTCGAAACGAGAGAGTGCAAAATAGGGATTGGTGCGATTGGTAAATCTGGAGTACTTTATTTCATCCCCATTCTCGTCAAATGCATTATCGCGCAGAAGGTCGAGTGGCATGCTTGAAGCCAATGTGTAAATGACCACTGGGCTAAAATCCTGCTCGGCAATGTTGGGAGGATTGGTTCGCACTTCGTGCGCGTAATTAATATTTCCTGAAACATTTAATTTTCCGGCTTGCTGCGTAAAACCAAAGTTTACGGTCTGGCGCTCAAATTCAGAACCGGGTAGAATGACATCACTATTTAAGTTTGATAGAGATAAGCTCATGCCTCCGTTGTCTCCTCCGGTCGAAACCTTGAGCGTATTGGTCCATTGAAAACCATTGCGGTAATAATCCCGCACCTTATTTGGTTGGGCAGTGTACGGTACTTCCAGACCATCAAAAAGTATCTGAGTCATGCCCGGCTCAATTTTTTCGCCAAAGCTCCATACACCGGAGGTCGGACCGGGAGCATTTGGACGCTGTCCGCCTTCGCCTTGCCCATACTCATATTGATAATCGGTAAAGTCGAGTGGGGTATCATGGGTATAATTAGTATTGTATTCAACCTGTAAGCCTGTTCCTTCCGCACGATTTTTGGTAGTCACCATTATGACACCATCTTTGGCTCTGGAGCCGTAAAGCGCGGATGCCGCGGCCCCCTTCAGGATACTCATCGATGTGATGTCGTCGGGATTGATGCTACTTAGTCCATCGCCACTATCGGATCTCCGATTGCTGCCCGGGCTGTTGCTGCCGCGCTGCACGCCAAAACTGCTGTTGTCGATGGGCACGCCGTTTACCACGATCAGCGGAGAGTTATTGCCACCGAAAGAAGATACCCCGCGGATGCGTATTTTACTACTGCCCTGCGGTCCTGATCCGAGACTCGATACATTGACACCGGCAACTTTACCTTGCAATACATCCATAAATTTTGAGCTGCGATTGGTGGTGAGTTCATCCGGCTCAATCTTAGAAGTTGCATATCCCAGGGTACGTTTATCACGCTCGATCCCAAGTGCCGTCACGACAATTTCGTCAAGCTGGCTTATATCGTCATTCATTGTGACATTGACCACCGATCGCCCATCGATCTCCACCTCTTGTGTATTATAACCGGTATAGGAAAATAGCAGTGTGGTGGCCTCATCTGGAACATCGAGCGAATAGCTGCCATCTAGATTAGTAGCTGTCCCAGTTGTGCTGCCTTTGACGATTACATTTACACCGATGAGTGGCTGATCATCTTTATCCAGAACTACTCCTGTAATGCTCCGGAACGCTAAAAGATCTGCTGCTGTTTTGCGTATTGACGTAAACGTATCGGTGGTACGTCTTTCTTGTGGCTGCAAGCTGATCACATTTCCCTCCTCCAAGCGACTTATTTGATTTATTTTTTTCTGGAGTTTTCGAGCCTTTCTCGCACCGATCTTTGAGTCCCTGAAGATGATGACAAATTTCTTGTTGAGTGATCGATATTTGAGTCCTGTCGCAGATAAAAGGCGATCTACTGCCTGATCTAAATTTTCGGCAGACTTGAAGGCGAAGTCGACCTTGATGTCCTTTAACATCCGGGTCTCGTAGGAGAAAAAGACTTGGTAGGTCTCGCTCATTTCTTCAAGAACCTCAACGAGCTGTTTTTCTTCTTCTGCTGATACCAATGTGGATTCAACAATTTCGAGGGAGAGTTCCGTGGTTAGGGCTGGAATTGTGAAAGTAGCAACGGCAGTAAGAGTGAGAAAAAAGATTCTAATGGATTGCATGATTTCTCTGTTTTAATAAGTAGTAGAGTATTTATTTGGTGTCAATTTATTTTCTGAGTGTATTTTATTTAGGTTGAATGATATAGCGCGGATGATGCTGAGTGATCTGTAGATCAACTAAAGTGCTCTCAAGCAGTGAGATTGCAGTTTCAAGTGAGGAGGTGGGTAGCGGAAAGGTGACTATGCGATCTAAAGCAGATTCTTCCTTTACTTCAAATTGTACATCGTAGAGTCTTTCCATTTGGGCAAGGACCAGTTTGAGCTTCAGATCTTCCAGAAGTTCTACACCTTCTCGCCAGCCAAGGTGTGTCTGTGCAGTTTCTCCTTTACGAAGGGTCAAAGCCTGAGTCTCCTGCTGGTACAGCACCAGATTACCCGGCTCCATCAATACCGTTGAGTCCAGGTCAGGAAAATACAGGCGTACCGAACCTTCCTCCAGGTATACACTGGTATATTGCTTGGTGCTTTTGACATTAAATTTTGTCCCCAAGACCTCGACGAGTGCATGTTTGGTTTCTACTTCAAATATTTCCTCGCTGGGTTTCTTCTCAACATCAAAATAAGCTTCGCCCTGCAGTGATACTCTGCGAGGTGACGAATAGGTTGCGATGGAGTTTGCATTGAGTAGCATCGAAGAGCCATCTTCGAGCGCAATTGCTCGTTGATCACTGCTGGTTTGCACCAGCTCCTCACCGGTATAATTATGCAGTAAAGCGAACCCTGCAATGATCAAGAGCACCACTGCTGCTGCAATTCTTGGCAATGCACGGAGCCAGACGGCTCTTTTACTCGGTTCATCTTCCAGACCTAATTCGCTTTCCAGTCGAGTCCAGGTCCGCTCTTTCGCAGCATTTTCATCCTTGCGAGGGGATGTGTGAGCGGCCCAGATCTGCTCCATGAGCTCGTCGCTTGGTGGCGTGGAGTCTGCAGATATAAGTATAAGAAGCTCATTTACTTCTGCCTCAGAGATGCTCTTCTGCACAAGCTTCTTGATCAAAAATTCCTTTCGCATATATTATAGTATCCAAAATTAAATTGCAAAAGGATTAGTGAGGGGTGAAAATATACTCGGAATAGCGTATCTTAAGACTGTTACCCAGCCTGTAGATTGAAAGTCTTGATAATGGATAGTTTATTGGAGCTGGCTCATGTCGCTAAATTGAAGTGTGGAAATCGAGAGAGTTTTCGTTTCCTTTACGATCGTTATTTTGATCGAGTCTATCGCTTTTGCTTATCCCTTATAGTACGACCTGAGGATGCAGAAGAAGTCACCACCGACGTTTTTGTCACTATCTGGCGCAGACGTAAAAATCTGCACGAAGACTGCAGCATAAAACCTTTGCTTTTTAAAATATCTCGCGATCTGGCTTGGAATCACTTGCGCAAAATAGCGAATCAAAGATCACGGCGAACTGAGTTTGTTGCAGGAGCTCTGGGGAAAAATAGGACAAGCCGGTCACAATATTATGATGATGAAATGCAGCAAACACTCGAGCAAGCTATAGGAGATTTGCCTCCGCAGCAAGAGAAAATTTTTCGAATGCGATTTCTTGAAGGGCTCGATTTGAATCAAATTGCAGATGAGCTTGCTATTTCTAAAAATACCGTGAAAGTCCATTTGGCCAAGTCCAAAAACTCTGTCAAAGGAATATTGCAGGGCCTATAATTTGGCCTTCGAGTATCTCGGGAAGCGATCTTAATACTACCTTTACCTACATGAAAGCTTCACTATACATATCCATTCTCCTATTGTGTGCAATGCAAGGGAGCGCCCAATCGACGATGACGACTTCTGGCATCGAGAAGGTAAAGGACATTGTTATCTACAAAGACTCACAATTTCATGCGGCATTTCCGTCGGTAATAAAAAAGACCGACGGATCATATTTTCTCGCATTTCGACGTGCACCCAATCGTACCATATTTGGAGAGCGATCCTCCAACCATGTTGACGCCAATAGTTATCTGGTATCTCTGGAGAGTAGTGACGGCGAAAATTGGTCACAAAACCCGAAACTTATTCATGCGCATCCCTTTGGTGGTTCCCAAGATCCGTGTATGATTCAGCTGCGCGATGGCACAATCTTATGTGCGTCTTATGGTTGGGCAGCTGTGCGGGAAGATGGAATTGAAAATCTTAAAGAGCCCTATCGCGCGAACAATGGATTCGTCTTCTTAGGAGGCTATCTTTTGCGCTCAGTTGATGGGGGAGAGACCTGGAGTGACCCAATCTATCCTCCTCAATTGGAAGCCGAAGATCACTTTAGTGCCCTCGGTGAGCCCCTTCGAACATACAATCGTGGGGCGATGTATGAAGGTAAATCGGGAACAATTTATTGGATAGCTTCAGCGCGCAGTTCGCAAGAACGAAATACCGACCATCTCCTCACGTCTGAAGACAAGGGCCTCACCTGGGAGTATAAATCGGTGGTCGCAGAAGACTCGGTAGGATCTTTTAATGAAGCGTCAATTATCGAAACTCCTGCCGGAGATCTCGTCGGATTTTTGCGCACAGCAGATCTGGATGATCAGGCTTATATATCGAGATCGACGGATGGAGGTCAACGATTTAGCTGGCAGGGTATGGGTTTTCAGGGTCATCCGCTCAATGCGTTGCAGCTGCCCGATGATCGCGTGCTGCTCACATACGGTTATCGTCACGAACCGTTCGGCATTCGGGCACGCATTTTAAATGCCGAGTGCACTGACTTTGCGACCTCTGAGGAATTTATCATTCGCAGTGATGGGGGAGGCTTCGACCTGGGATATTCCTGGCCAGTCTTGTTGGATGACGATCGTGTCTTGGTGGTTTATTATTTTAATATAGATGGCGGACTAAGGCACATTGCCGGATCAATTTTGAAGATCAAATAGAGACTAATTACAAAATAAACAGGTATGAAATTAGGAGCATTTTCAATTAGTCTGGCAGTAAAAGATCTGGAAAAATCCAAAGGCTTTTACGAATCGCTTGGTTTTGAGGTTTTCGCTGGGAGTCAAGAAATGAGCTACTTGATCATGAAAAATGAAGAAACCCTGATTGGGTTATTCCAGGGCATGTTCGAGAACAATATTCTCACATTTAATCCCGGCTGGGACCAATCTGCATCACCCCTTGAGTCTTTTGATGATGTCCGTGCAATTCGGCAGCATTTGCTGGAAAGTGAGATAGACGTGGTCGGAGACCCAATTGAGTCCGAGAGCGGACCGGCCAGTTTTACAGTTCAAGATCCGGACGGCAACGTTATTTTAATTGATCAGCATCGCTAGGGTGTGTCATTACAATTAGTCTGCAACAATTTGGCAGTCAGATAGAATTTAATTTTATTCAGCGTCTTTTTTATCTGAGGAGAAAGAGAAAGGGCGCAACAGATCAGTTGTGAGTAAAACAGACACATGATGAAGCGACAAATCATTGCCCTTGGGGGAGGTGGATTTTCAATGGAACCAGACAACCACGCATTAGACCGGTACATATTATCCCAGTCAGCGAGCGAGTCACCTAAAATCTGCTTCATCGGCACTGCAAGTGGAGATAGTCAGGATTACATCGACCGGTTTTATGAGTGCTATGAGTCAAAGAAATGTGCTCCGAGTCATCTTTCTCTTTTTAAAGGGCAGACCAAAGAAATTCGAGCGCTCATATTGGAGCAGGATATCGTATTTGTCGGTGGGGGGAACACCCGAAACATGTTGGTGCTCTGGCGGGAGTGGAAACTTGATATGATCTTGCTGGAGGCGTATCAGAATGGAGTCATATTGAGTGGGGTGAGTGCAGGATCGATGTGCTGGTTTGAGCAGGGTCTGACAGATTCAGTGCCAGGGGAGTTAAACCCGATCAGTTGTTTGGGTATTCTGGCTGGCAGCAATTGTCCTCATTTTGATGGAGAACCGGAACGGCAAGAAATCTACAAGAATTGTATCCTGGAGGGAAGATTGGAAGCAGGTGTCGCCTGTGATGATGGAGTTGCTCTGCATTTTGTCAACGAGCATCTGCAGAATGTGGTGGCATCCGGCAATGATGTTTCGGCTCGAATTTATCTAAGAGGTGAAGGAGGTAAACTCAAAAAAGAGGTCTTGCAAGCAGATTTAGTCTCATTGCAGAATTGACTGCTTCACGACATAGATCTGCTGTTGGGTTTGAAACATTCCTGATCAAGCTCCGTTCTGCATGCATGAGTGTTCGCATTCTCAATTCTGTATTAATTTTTAACCTGCTAACTGTGTCAATGATGAGTCAGACCGACGAAATAGATGTTCAGTGCGATCCGGAAACGGGATTGTGCACCATTCCTGAATACGAAGGAGAATTGGAGGAGGTTGCTTGGAAATCAGGAGAAGAGATTATTTATGTCGGTGATCCCATGTGCAGTTGGTGCTGGGGGATTAGCCCGCACGTAAATGCACTGCAGCGCTATGGCCGCGAGCAGTCGATTCCATTTACGATTTTGATGGGTGGATTGCGACCTGGAGGTGGACAAGAATGGGATGGAGAATTTAAAGAATTCCTAAAGCATCATTGGGATCAGGTGAGCCAGCGGAGTGGCCAACCATTTGGTTTTGATCTGTTCGATCTGGAGGAATTTAATTACGATACAGAGCCGGCTTGTCGTGCGGTGGTCACAGCACGGACTCTGGCTCCGCACAAGTCTCTCTCTTTTTACGAATTGGTTCAGCATCACTTCTACGTACAATCGCATGATCCGAATCAGGTAGAATTTTATCGTCCCATTTGCGACCAGCTAGAAATAAATTTCACCCAGTTTGCAGATAAATTTGCATCCGATGATATGAGATCGGCAACGCAAAAAGACTTCGGTCAAAGTCGTCAATGGGGCGTGAGTGGATTTCCAACCGTCCTATATCGGAAAGACGATCAGTTGTTTGCCATCGCTCGAGGGTATGCGGAGTTTGGAGAGATGAAGACGCGTCTCAATCTATTCTCGAGGAATAGTGGTAAGGTAAATTCAGTATCTTGCCTTCGAAATGCTAGTCCACTTATTTACAAGGCAGGTTGCTGACTGCCCTCCGATGGTATTTTTTCAATCCGTCATGAGAATTGCCACAGTGCTTTTCATTTTGTCATTGGGAGCATGCCAGTCAGATATTCCAGAAGAAATCGCAGAGGTAGATCTTCCAGATCAAGTGGATTTCAATTTTCATATTCGACCGATTCTGGCAGATCGATGTTATCATTGCCATGGACCTGACGATGAGACGCGAGCTGCCGATTTACGACTTGATCTTGAAGAATCTGCCTTTGAGGTCTTGCCAGAGTCAGGTGGACATGCCATCGTCCGTGGCAATCTTGAGAAGAGCGAAGTATGGCATCGCATAATCTCTGAAGATCCGGAGCTGATAATGCCTCCGCCTGAATCGAAGCTCAGTCTTTCCAATTTAGAGAAGGCGCTGATCGCCCGGTGGATTGAAGATGGAGCCGAATGGAAAAAACATTGGGCATTCATACCGCCTCGACGAACGGAGCTGCCGCAGGAATTTCCTGCGGAATGGGTGACGCAAAATTCGATAGATCGGTTTGTGTATGCGCGGATGGAGGAGCAAGGACTTGCCCCGACAGCGATCGCCTCAAAGGAGCGCTTGATACGCAGATTGAGTTTTGATCTGAGGGGATTGCCTCCCAGTTTTGAAGAGGTCGATGCATTTCTCCGAGACGAATCTGAGGATGCCTATGCAACGCTCGTGGATCGATTTATGCAAGGCGATGCCTATGCAGAGCGGATGACCATGGAGTGGTTGGATGTGGCTCGTTTTGCGGATTCTCACGGTCTGCATGCAGACGGAGTACGCGATATGTCCCCATGGCGGGATTGGGTGATTAAGGCCTTTAAAAACAACTATTCTTACGATCAATTTGTAACGTGGCAGCTCGCTGGAGATTTATTGCCCGAATCGACGACAGAGCAAAAACTGGCAACCGGATTTCATCGCAATCATAGTTTTAGCACCGAGCTGGGTGTTGTCAGTGAAGAGTACCGATTGGGCTATGTGGCGGATCGCACCAACACGACTGCGACTGCTTTTCTAGGTCTAACCATGGAGTGTGCAGCTTGCCATGATCATAAATTTGATCCCATCTCACAAAAAGAATATTATGCGATGTCTGCATTCTTCAACAATATTCCAGAGCTGGGCATGACTGGAACGGACAAGAATTTTGGGCCAATGATTTTGCTGCCCGATGAAGAGACCGAGAAGAAGATTGCTCAACTATCTAATCAGGTAGGAGCACTCGAAGAGCAAGCAATGATGAGAGCAGAAGAAATTGACCTCGTCAAAAATTACATCCGCCCCAGAGCTCCTAAACCGAAACACTTCTTTCCTCTGGACCACGTTGCCAATCCAAAAACGGATAAGATTTCGGAAAAATTAGTGATAGATGGAAAGTCTGCTGCCGTCGTGTATGGCGGTCATGAGGAAGGCAAGGGTCAAGTGGGAGATGCTGTGCGTATCGCTCACGATTTCGATGGCATGCAATTTTCTGGTGTTAAGAATTTTGAAATCTATGAGCCATTTTCGGTAGGCTGTTGGATCAAGACAGAAAAGAAGGGTAAGTACCAGACCATCGTCGGTAACATCGGTGAGAAAAACACAAGTTGGCGCGGGTGGGTTGTCTACCTGGACTCGCTCAATCATCTGCGCTTTCGCATGGCACATGCTCTACCCCATAATTTAATTGAGCTGGTGGTCGAAGAAGTAGTGCCGACCGACGAGTGGCATCATGTATTTCTTACCTACGATGGCTCGGCCAAGGCATCGGGCGCAGATCTGTACCTCGATGGAAAGAAGCTGGATGCAGCTGTTGTTGCTGACAATTTGTACAAAACAATTATACCTACAAGAAATAGAGACTATACCCTTTGGCCGGAAAAGCCGCTTGCCTTGGGAGCTGGAGTAAAATATCTTTACACTGATGTAGATGACGGAATTTACGAGGGATTTTTTGATCAGCTGAGAGTATACTATCGCGATTTGAGTGCAATAGAAGTTTCTCTACTACACGATATCGACCTGGGAAAGGAACCAAGCATTGATTTTGCCAGAAACGAAAAAGAGGAGTATTATTTAAAGACAGCAGATGTAGTCTACGGGAAATTGCAAGAGGATCTGGCTAGGCTGCGCAAAGAGAAATTGTCGATCGTAGATCCAATCAAAGAGTCGATGGTACTGCAGGAAATGGATGAGCCTCGTGCAACATTTGTGCTCGATCGAGGTCAGTACGATGCACCGGCTGAGCGCGTTTTTGCGAGTACGCCTAAATCGATCGGACCATTGCCTGATTACCTACCACCAGATCGACTTGGTCTTGCACACTGGCTATTTGAAAAAGATAATCCACTTACTGCCCGAGTAGCGGTGAATCGGTATTGGCAAATGATCTTTGGTACGGGGATCGTCTCCACGCCGCACGATTTTGGAATGCAAGGCGCTTTGCCTACGCACCCAGACTTGCTCGACTGGCTTGCAGTCGAATTTGTGGAGAGTGGTTGGGATCTGAAGCACCTTCTGAAGCTGATGGTGATGTCGCAAGCCTATCGAAGATCTTCTGAAGCAAGTGAGGATACCAAAGAACAGGATCCGGCCAATATATACCTTGCGCGCGGAGCAAGTTATCGCATGGCGGGAGAAATGATACGTGACAACAGCTTGTGGGCGAGTGGGCTATTGAATGATACGGTGGGTGGTCCAAGTGTGAAACCGTATCAACCGGAGGGTCTTTGGAAAGAGAAGAATGAATTTTCAGGATACCTGAATGACTATGTCGCTGATACGGGACAGAACCTTTATCGCCGTAGTATGTACACTTTTATTCGGCGCACTTCGCCGCCCCCAGCCATGACTACATTCGATCAACCCAATCGAAGCATTTGTATCGTAAAACGCGAAACGACCAGCAGCCCTCTTCAGTCGCTGGTGTTGATGAATGATCCACAGTTTGTTGAGGCCTCGCGGATCCTCAGTGAGCGTATGCAGAAAGAAGGAGGTGAAAATCTGGCTGGTCAAATCGAATTTGGATTTCGACTCGCTTGCGGCAGACAACCCAGAGCCGAAGAAATGGCCTTGCTCCAGGATCAATATCTGCGTTCAAAGGAAAAGTATCGGCAGGACGAAAAGTCAGCACATGATCTGCTGCAGATTGGTACGTCACCGGTCGATCAGTCACTTCCAATTGTTGAAACCGCAGCCTTGTCAATGGTGGCAAATACGATGATCAATTTTGATGAAGCGTATATGAAACGTTAATTAATTGAGAATTGAGAATTGAGATTTGACAATTGACAATTGAAGATGGTCCACGTGTAAATGAACTATTTTTTCCAGACTGAGTGAATTAATTATCCATTATTCCTGCAGTGATGCACATGCTCGACCGGAATACCATTGAGTTTAATCACCTTGG
>Ga0114956_1004632_pt1 | contig 10424 bp, 10 predicted proteins | sample MaitaG_FD_87304 | JGI IMG/M metagenome (GOLD analysis project Ga0114956, IMG submission 87304) | Marine algal microbial communities from Maine, USA - Maine_Asex2 metaG | ecosystem: Host-associated > Algae > Red algae > Unclassified | place: Maine, USA | collected 2015-01-05 | reverse complement strand
GGCCAGCTATACGTTTCAGGACCGACCACCAAGTCGAAATCACCGAAGAGGAACACGCCGGGGCTATCGCAGAGTTCACCCGCGATGTGATCGACGAACTTCGCGCCGGCGATAGTCCTCGATATGCCATCCAGCGAGCTTATGCGGCGGTCGAAACTGGTTTCGGCGCAAGGGAACTCGCTCGCAAATCAGCTGAGACGCCACTGAGCTACATGAGCCGCATCTTTGGCCAACACGGCTCGATCGAAGAACCGCTCGTGCGTCTCACCGACCTTTTCCAGCAGGCGCGGTATTCACGAGAACCCGTTACCGAAGCTATGCGGACCGCCGCCATCGAAGCGCTCTATCGCATACGCGACCACTACACGATGGTTGCTGCGCCTTGATCACCCTACTCATGGTGGTTGCCGTGATCGCCACGCTGACCCTGCTGCTGTCGGCGGTGGCCACTGGCGCAAAGGCCACCGCCAGCGACGACGGCAAACGAGGTGTTTGGGGAATCATTCACTGGACACGAGCTCGCCACCGTCCACTCAACCCGCACGAGCGCCGATGGCAAACCGCTTTACTTTCCGCCAAAGAGAGCGACACACGATGGCGCGACCTCGTCGCCGGTATCCAAGCGCTCGAACGCCAACGCGGCATCGACACCAGCGACTCTGCATCTGAAGACCCCGCACCGAAGCAACACAACGCCCGTTGGGTCGAGGCAGCCATCGTTCGACTCGAGGGAGACAGCAAAGAATGACCACACTGCAAGCACCAGATATCGCCCGCTACGCCAACGCGATCATCGAAGAACTCGAGCGGGCGATCGTAGGTAAACGCCACGTCCTCAAGCTGCTACTGACGGGCGTCTTTGCCGGTGGCCATGTGCTCTTCGAAGACGTACCAGGGCTGGCCAAGACCTTGATCGCACGGTCATTTGCCCAAGTCGCCGATCTCGAATTCTCCAGGGTCCAATTCACCCCCGACTTGGTGCCAGCCGACATCACCGGCTCGGCGTTGTTCGAGGCCGGCAGTGCATCCGGCACGTTCAAACCCGGACCCGTGTTCGCCAACCTGGTGTTGGGCGACGAGATCAACCGGGCGCCACCAAAAACGCAGTCAGCCGTGCTCGAAGCAATGGAGGAACGCCAGGTCACGGTCGACGGTGTGAGCCATGAGCTACCGAGCCCGTTCATTGTGATAGCGACCCAGAACCCGATCGAATCAGGCGGCACCTATCCCCTGCCCGAAGCTCAGCTCGATCGCTTCTTGCTGCGTCTCAGCGTCGGCTATCCCGACGTTGCGTCGGAGACCGAGATCTTGATCCGGCGCGCCGGGCGCGGCCAGGAGAACATTGAGCTGGCCCAGGTCGTCGACGCCGCCACACTGCGTTCCATCCAGGCAACGGTCGAACGAGTCGAGATCGAACCATCGCTAGCCAAGTACATGGTCGAGTTGGTCGCCGCGACACGAGAAACCAAGCGCACCGACGCAGGTGCGAGCCCGCGCGGCTCGCTGGCTCTCCTGCGAGCGGCCCGAGCGTGGGCCGCAATCGACGGTCGGAACTTTGTGACCCCCGACGATGTGCATGCAATCGCGGTGCCCGCCTTGGCGCATCGCCTGATCTTGAAACCCGATGAATGGCTTCGCGGCGTGAGCGGTGCGGACCTTGTGGAACATTGCATGAACACGGTGGCCATGCCAGCTTCGCTTAGTCTCCCCGATGGCCACTGAGCGCGAGAACCCAACCGCCGCGGCAACCGTCGTTGTGCTCGACGGTGACCGAGAGCTTGCCCGGCGCCGGCCGCTCTTCGATATGTGCGCGCTGCTCTCGCTCGCCGGACTCGTTGCAGCCATTGGGCTTCGGCGACCCGAGCTGCTTGCACTCGCGGCACCATTTCTCGTGGCAGTTGCCGCAGCACTGGTTTTCTGGCGGCCGGTCGAAGCCACCGTTCAACTTCAGTTTGCAACGACTCGCAGTATCGAGGGCGACGAAATCAACATCATGGTCGAAGTCTTCAGTCGTACCGGGCTCGGGCGGGTCGAACTTGAGCTTTACCCGGGCGAGCGACTTGCTGCGGTAGGCACGCTTCGGGCGGTGACCACAGTGCGACCGGGAACGACATCGCAGTTCTCCTTTGTGGTTCAAGCAAACGAATGGGGCATAGCCCACATCCAGAAAATGTCAGTGCGGGTCAGTGACCGATTCGCAATGTTTGGCGGCCAGATCGAAGTTCGCCCCGACCAGACGGTCACTATTGGATTGCCCGAGGACCGAATCGAAGCATCGCTTGAGGCCGAACAATTCCGCCGCATCGTCGGTAGCCACTTGAGTCACGATCGCGGCAACGGGCTCGAAATCGCCGACATCCGACCGTTTCAGCCGGGCGACTCAGCTCGACATATCAACTGGCGGATTTCGAATCGGCGACAAGAGCCGTGGGTAACGCTGCGTCATCCCGATCGATCGAGCACGGTCGTCATTATCGTCGACGCCCACGACGGCGGGAGCGATGAACAGCGCCAAACGCAGCGTCGATCAGTGAGCGCCGCGATGGCTCTTAGCCGGGGGCACTTGGCGATGCACGACCGAGTTGGGCTACTGGTGGTCGGGCACACGCTTCAATGGGTACCACCCAAGCTTGGGCGCCATCAGCTCTTTGACATTGGTGACCAGTTGGTTGCGGTCAGCAACGCTCCCGAGGCCAGCCGACGCATGTACCGACCGCGTGCGCTCTCCGCTATTCCAGCGAATGCAATCGTGGTAGCAGTTTCGCCGCTACGAGATCCGCTCATGGTTGCACTCGTGGCGGAGCTGCGAGGGCGAGGCAGCCCAATCTCGGTACTGGTGCCGACTTCGACCAACGACCAGAACAAGTCACGCCTCACCAGTCGCATCGATGATCAGGCTCGCAGGCTGGCCGAGGTGGAACAGCAGATCGGCGTGCAATCACTGCGCCAACGCGGCGTCGCCATCGTGCCTTGGACCGACGACACACCCGTGGTCAACGTGATTGCCGCAGTCCAACGGTTGCGAAACTCCATGGCTCGGTCCCGATCATGGTGAGGTTCCCATGCTGACTTGGCAAGTAGATCGCCTGCTGCGTTCTGGACCGCTCTGTGCGGTAGCGACCTTTGTGGTGCCGGCACTTCTGGCGGCGTTGGTGAACGCAACGAGCGATGTCGAAAACATTCTGGGGTTGCTACTCGTCGCAGCCGGCATCATCGTCATCGGCACGCTGTCCGGTTCCGTGGTTACGTCTGGCTTCGGCGTTCTGCTGTTCGGAGCGGGCGCGGTCCTTGGCGAAGTCTCACCACTGGTTCTGCTGACCGTTGGGAGCGGACTCTTCGCAACGCTGATGATCCACGACCTATCCGGTTCCTTTCGCCGAGCACCAAAGATCGGCTCCGGGGTCTGGACCTCCACCGCCAGAACAACACTTGCCCTGGTCGCGATCGGCGCTGCTGCTTTCGCTATTGCTTATGCAGTCGCCGGCTTGGTGACTTGGCCGAGCATCGCGGTGCCCTTCGGATTCGCTGCAATCGGGATAAGCGCCAAACTGGCGGCCGACGCCCATGCGGACACAACCCGCCGCTATGCGCGATCGAACCTGAAGCGGCGCTGAAGACAGTTCGCGAGCTGGTCTGTGCGAGGCTTTGGCGGTGATAGACCAGGTGCTCTACGAAGAGCGAGATGACATTGCGATCATCACGCTGAACCGACCGCACAAGCGCAACGCGCTAAACGAGGCGGTTATCCAAGGCATCGCCGATGGGATCGACGCGGCCACGAAGTCTCGCGATGTTACGGCCGTCGTGCTGCGAGGAGCCGGCGGGACTCTGACCGCGGGCTACGACCTCGGCGCTGACCCTAGCGAGCCCGACTATGTCGGCTGGTCCACGCCTTACGGCGCCAGTGGGCCTGCGCCGCGCGAAGGTGCCTGGGATCCGGTTCGCGACTATCAATTCATGAACAACAATGTGCAGCGGTTCATGAAGATCTGGGAGTGCCCAAAACCCGTGCTCGGCGAGATCACGGGATGGGCCGTCGGCGGCGCAACCGACATGGTGCTCTGCTGTGATCAGTTGTACATGGCGAGCGACGCACACATTGGCTACGCCCCAAGCCGAGTCTTTGGCACCCCCACCACCATGATGTGGGTCTACCGACTTGGCTTAGAACATGCCAAGCAGTTCCTGCTGACTGGCCGAGCCATCGACGCGGACACGGCGCTACGGATTGGGCTCGTTGCCCATGTCGCCGACCCGGCCGATCTGGCGGAGACGATCGAAGCCGATGCCCGCCGCTTCCGCCACATTCCAGCGAACCAGCTCGCGCTCAACAAGATGCTCATCAACCAAGCCTTCGAGAACATGGGTCTGCGGACTTCGCAAATGTTAGGCACCTTCTTCGATGGCGTTACTCGCCATACCGAAGAAGCCATGCTGTGGGCCGAGGATCTCCAAGAGCGAGGCGTGCGCGACGTCGTCGCCGACCGAGACCGGCCGTGGGGCGACTACAGCCAGCGACCGAAGTCGTAGGTGCCGGCCACCAGCACAGGCACGTTTCGACAGCGGCTGCCGCTGTTCATCGGCGGGTTCATGGGCCCGTTCGGCACCGTGGTGATCGTGCCGATGTTTCCCGAGCTACGCGCCGAGTTCGATGCAACATCGAGCCAGGTTGGCCTTGGCTTTAGCCTGTACCTGATCCCATTCGCCGCGCTCCTGCTTGTCTCAGGCACGCTCGGGGAACGCTGGGGGCGCAGGCGTACGGTGCGCGGCACATACCTGCTCTATGCCGCCGCCAGCATCGGCTGTGCCCTGGCACCGAACCTCACGTTCTTCATCGCAGCACGAGCCGTGCAAGGTGTGGCGAACGCGTTCATCACACCGCTACTACTTGCAGGACTTGCCGAAACGGTCCCTGCCGAGCGCTTCGGCCGCCAAGTTGGCATCTATTCGAGCTTCCAGGCCTTCGGCGGTGGATTAGGTCCGATCATTGGCGGCATGGCCGCCGACACGGACTGGCGATACGCATTCTGGGGAACCATGCTGGTCTCGCTGCTCTTGGCAACTTCGCCGCCGGCCGGGGAGCCACGAACCGACACAAAGCCGCCCCAACTCCGCCCGCTACTCACACCTCGAATGATCACCCTGGGGATGGCCTTCCTCTTCGCAGCTGCAGGGCCTATTGGCATCAGCGTGCTTGTTGGTGTGGCAGCCCGAGACGTTCTCGAGTTGTCTGGCACCATGGCCGGCATCGTCTTATTTTCCGGCGCCATGAGCGCGTTGGTGCTTGGTCCTGTTTGGGGTCGGCTGCTTGATCGATACGGCGTGCGACGGTGCGGCACCATCGCCGCAATAACCGCAACCCTGCTGGCCGGGTTGCCGTCGCTTGCCACCGGGGCATCATCACTCATACCCATTTGGGTTGTGGCAAGTGCTGCCATTGCAGCACTCGTGGTTGTGTTTCAAGCGCTCGGCGCATCGATCATGCCCGAGAACCGCGGCGGAGCGCTGTCATTCCTGCTCGGCTTCCGGTTCCTGGGCCACGCCCTGGGGCCAATCATGTTCATTCCGCTGGTTGATTGGTCGGTTCGAGGTGCGTTCTTCATCGCCGCCTCGCTTGGCGTCGTCACATTGGCGGTGATCGCCACCATCTCGACAACGAGTGCCGATGCGTCTCGCTAGGTGGCCACGAGGGTTTCGACTCGCTCGGTGAGGCTCTCGAAACCCATTGGACCGATGAAGGTCTCTACCGTGCCGTCGTCGTTCAAGAACGCAAAGGCTGGCTGGCTCGTGATGCCGAACTCACGCCACACCGCGATGTCTGGATCGGTGATGTGGTCAAAGGTTTCGACCTCGTTGTCGGCAATCCAGCTGGAGAAAGTATCGGCATCGTCGCGTCCGGCAACGCCGATTACGGTGACGTCGTCGGCGAACATTCTTTGAACCTCTGCGACCGCAGGGGCTTCACGGGTGCAGATCGGTCACCACGGCGCCCAGAACCAAAGCACCACGTCCTGGCCCTCGAGCGAGCCGAAGTTGATCTGCCCACCACTGACCGTGTCGGCGATAAGCGCTATTTGCGTTGGCGCGGCGCCGCTTCCGCCACAGCTAGCAGCGAACATGCTGAAGGCTGCTATCAGGGCGAACAACTTACGACGGGACACCGGGTGCAGGATAGGTCACTCCGTTGTCGATTTGTTGCTCGGCCACGCTGCGCTGCGACCGGATGCCACTGCCGAGCTCGGAGCTGCGTCGAAGCCGGCTTTCGAAAATCTTTACGATCGGTAGCCGGCGAAACGCCGCAGGCGCAGGCTGTTGGTCACTACGAACAGAGACGATAACCCCATCGCTCCAGCAGCGACCATGGGGTTGAGTACACCAAACGCTGCGAGTGGAATGGCGGCCGCGTTGTAGGCAAACGCCCAGAATAGATTGCCTTTAATGGTGCCAAGCGTGCGGCGAGCCAGTGCAATGGCGTCAGCTACGCCACGTAGGTCGCCACTCACCACGGTCAGATCCGAGGCTTGCATGGCTACGTCGGTGCCCGTACCTATAGCGATACCGAGATCGGCTTGAGCGAGCGCGGGTGCGTCGTTGATGCCGTCACCAACCATCGCCACTCGGTGACCGAGTGCCTGCAATCGTTTCACTTCGTCTGCCTTGTCGGCCGGAAGCACTTCGGCCACCACATGATCTGCGCCTATTGCCGAACCGACATGGGTGGCAGTGCGTTCGTTGTCACCCGTAAGCAAGGTCACGGTCAGGCCCTGGTCATGTAGCGCTGCAACCGCCTGGGCGCTGCTGGCCTTGATGGTGTCGGTCACCACAAACACTGCTTCGGCTCGACCGTCTCGACCTGCAAAGACCGCGGTTGCGCCGGTTGCTTCGCCAGCGGCCGCTGCTGCCTCGACAACGGCAGGAACAATATCGAAGAAGCGTCGCTGTCCGACCCAAATCAAGGTCCCGCCGGCAGTTCCTTGCACCCCCAAGCCAGGATGATTCTCGAAGTTCTCGACCGGTAGATGGGTGGTCGAAACCTTTGCGATCGCTTGGGCGATGGGATGCTCGGACTTGGACTCGACCGAGGCAACCATGGCAACCATGTCAGCCTTGTCAGACTCGCTGAGGCCCGGTGTGAGGACCTCTTCAAGTTCCATGCTGCCTTCGGTCACGGTGCCGGTCTTGTCCAGAATGATCACGTCGACGTCTCGGGTATCTTCGAGAACTTCGCCACCCTTGATCAAAACCCCAAGCTGAGCGCCGCGGCCCGTACCAACCATGATTCCCAGCGGTGTCGCAAGCCCTAAGGCGCATGGGCACGCAATGATGAGCACGGCAACTGCGGCCGTGAAGGCCTGGTTGGCAGCATGCCCGGTAAGAAACCATGCCAACAAGGTGAGGGCTGAAACGGCGATAGCGACCGGCACGAACACCGCAGACACCCGGTCGGCGAGTCGCTGCACGTCCGCCCGGCTGCCCTGAGCTTGATCCACCAGCCGGATGATCTGCGCCAACGCAGTCTCGGATCCGACCCGCGTCGCCTGCACCGTGAGCGATCCACTGCTGTTGATGGTTGCGCCTACGACTTCATCGCCGACAGCGACATCGACTGGCATTGGTTCGCCGGTGATCATCGACATATCGATGGCGGAGTGTCCCTGCATCACTACCCCATCAGTAGCGACCTTCTCGCCGGGGCGCACGACAAAACGCATGCCCACGGCCAAATCATCGAGCGCGATCTCGCGACCATCTTCGAGTCGAGCAGTGCGAGCCCCAAGATCGGCGAGCGATCGGATCGCGTCTCCAGATCGGCGGGTGGCCCTGCGTTCGAACCACTTGCCGAGCAGGATCAGGGTGACAATCGTGGCAGCGGTGTCGAAATAGATGTCGCCATCTTCGACCTGAGCCACAAGTACGACCATGGACCACGACCAGGCGGCGGTGGAACCAAGCGAGACCAACGTGTCCATTGTTGTGCTGCCGTGGCGCAGGTTCATCACTGCCGCGCGGTGAAACTGCCAGCCCGACCAGAACACGACCGGCGTAGCGAGAGCAGCCACAATCCAACGCCAGCCAGCAACGTGCAACGCCGGCAGCATGCTGATCAACATGGCGGGCGCAGCAAGACCAGCACCAACGAAAAGTCTCAATCGCAGATTGTGCTCTCGTTCTGCTTCTCGGTCTTCGGCCTCGTCGTGGGCTGCAATCCCGTAGCCGAGGCTTTCGATCACGGCAACCAGCTGCTCGTCGACCACGAGTGAATCGTGCAACACCGTTGCTCGACCCGTGGCAAAATTGACCTGCGCGGTCTGAACCCCATCGATCTTGGTGAGTTTGCGTTGAATGCGATTCGCGCATGCTGCACAGGTCATGCCTTCGACTGCGATGTCTGAACGCCCGGTACTCACACCGACAGTCTAAACCTTCCAGTCTGCTGGAAGGTCAAGAGTTTCTTTCGACCTCAGGAATCCGCGATGATCACCTGACACCGATTGGGGTCGGTGCATCTCGCCGGGTCGAGGGACTTGGCGCGTGTAGCCAATTCGGACAACGCAAGCTTTGCCTCTTGCAGCCGGCCGATCTGAGCGTCGATCTCTTGGAGATGCCGATCGAGGAGTTCGGCAGTGTGACTACACGACCGCTCACCCGCCTCTTTGAGCTCGAGCACCGACGCAATCTCGTTCAGCGAAAGGCCGGTCGCTTGCGCATCGCGGATGAAGCTCAAGCGTTCAATCGCATCTTGGCCGTAATTGCGATACCCAGCAGCCGTGCGTTCGGGCTCACTGAGCAGCCCAATCGATTCGTAGTACCGAACCGTTTTTGGCGACACGCCGCCTTGACTTGCCAGCTCCCCAGTCTTCATACCTAAGAAACTACTCCGGCTTCTCGAGAGCTAGCGTTCGAGGATGAGCTCATCAAACCCCGACGCCGTCGTCACGGCCTTCATCCAAGCCATCGAACGGCTCGACCTCGATAGCGCTATGGCCATGCTGGCCGAAGATGTTTCCTACGAGAACGTACCCATGCGGCCCATCGCCGGACGCGAAGGTGTGCGCGCTGCGCTCGACAGCTTCCTCGGGGCTGCGTCCGAAGTCCGCTGGCCGGTGAGTTCACAGTTTGCGAACGGCAACCGGGTCGCCAACGAGCGGGTCGACCGATTTAAGATTGGCGAAGGCTGGCTCGAAATGCCAGTTGCCGGATTCTTCGACGTGAACGAGGCCGGATTGATCACGCTCTGGCGCGACTACTTCGATCTAGCGACCTACACCGATCAGATGGCCGAACTCACCAAGTAGGCATAGGCTCGCGGTGATGGCTGCATCAGGGACTCAGGCTTCAATCGGGTACGCCGACTTCGGCACCTGGTACGACGAGTACCGAAGCCGGGTGCTCGATCCGGCGCTCGCGGTGGCGATGACATCACTGCAAGCCGCTCTCGATGACGCATTGTCGGATCGAGACCGAACTCGGATTCGCCGCATTTCGGGTCGCGTCAAGTCCAAACGCCGAGCGTGGCGCAAACTCAAGCGGCTCCTTCGAGAAGAAGCGATCACAACCGTCGACGACGTACCTACCGCGATCCGAGACCTGGTGGGTCTTCGGATCACCTGCACCAACCTGCGAGACATCGACATGGTGCAGGCCGCCCTCGATGGACTACCCGCACCCGGCGGCGCCACCGTTGGCCTGCGCTTCGACCCGGCATCAGAGCGTGACTACGTGCTCGAACCAAAGGAGTCTGGCTATCGAGGCTGGCATGTCAACCTGCAGGTCGGCGTCGACGTTGGCGGCGGCGTCACTCCAGTGACCACCGAGCTCCAGGTTCGCACACTTTTGCAGGACAGCTGGGGTGAACTCACCCACGAAGACACCTACAGCAAAGACGGTGAGCTCCCGCCGCTGGTAGAGGTGCTCAGCAAACGCATGGCGGACCTGTTCGCCACGCTCGACGACATCGCCGAGGACCTTCGCAGTGAACTCGATCGCCTCGACCTCGCTGCAGTTGCTGAACCTGACTCGTTGGACACCTTTGCCGCCGATTTGCAGAGCGAGCAAGCCGCAGATGCCGCTTCGATCCTGGTAGCGCGTTGGTCACAGCTCGACCGCCCGGTCGACCTTGCGGCCCTGGCATGGGAACTCCAGACTGAGTTTGGCGCCGAGATCAGCGACGACTGGTTTGGTGCCGCGAGCTTTAAACGATTCTTGCTGCAATCAATACCCGACGCTGAGATCAGCAAAGGCCGCAAGGCGTATCTACTCCCGGCTCAGCCCGAAGCGAGCGCCGAGCCTGCAGCTGATCTCGAACCAGGGACCCCGACCAACGACGTGCCCGGCGGAGCCCGTGCCCTGCGCCGGGTCGACGCAGGGTTTCCCTTGCTCGAATCGCGGAGTTGGCAGGCACTCTTTTCTGAGCTCGCCGAAGC
>Ga0114956_1004630_pt1 | contig 10425 bp, 3 predicted proteins | sample MaitaG_FD_87304 | JGI IMG/M metagenome (GOLD analysis project Ga0114956, IMG submission 87304) | Marine algal microbial communities from Maine, USA - Maine_Asex2 metaG | ecosystem: Host-associated > Algae > Red algae > Unclassified | place: Maine, USA | collected 2015-01-05 | reverse complement strand
TCCCGGAAAAACAACTTTTTGTCTTAAATCCACAGTCACATCGGCTTTGCGTGGTGTGCTGTATCGAAATACATTGCATGGTGCAAAGGTCAGCCACATTCATATTCATTCTGACGCATATTTACCAACTGGTTTTGGGTCAGTCTGCCCACGATCCATTTCCTGGCCCACCCACCGGCTATGTCGAAGAAGACGTCTTCGACCCAGCTTGGCTAGCAGATCCAATGGTGCAATTGGGTTTTTTTCCGGTTACCCTCACTGGGGCCACTCCCAATAATTCTTCTGACGATGACACCGATGCGATCAATCATGCCATTCGGTTGGCGCGTGACTACCGTTACGTGTGCTTTTTCCCCGCGGGAACATATCATGTGACGAACACTATTTTAGGTGCATTTAAATCCTACGAATTTCCGTTTGGTCCCGACGGCAATCGATGGAGAAACGATCGGTTGAGACCTGTGCAATTGGTAGGAGACTGCAGTGGGGACCATCCAGTAATAAAATTGAAGAATAATTCTGCTGGTTTTACCGACCCTAATCCCACCGATCTCACCATGAAGCCATTACTCCATATCTGGGCCCAGCTCGTCAGCTCGGCAAATACCCTATGCATTGTAGATGGAAATACCTTCGAGGAGTGTCAGGGACACCAAGATCCTGACTACGAATCTGCTGCATCCAATTTTAATGCCTGGGTTCGGAATCTTGACTTTGATCTTGGGTCGGGCAATACCAATGCAGTGGGAATACGCCTTGCGGGTGCACAGGGCTGTATGCTTGAAAATTCTGTCATTGACGTCAACGACGGATACGCCGGATTTACGGGTGGATTGGGATCGAGCAGTGGCTACTATAATATAACCGTAAATGGTGGAAAGTATGGCTTTGTAAGTAGGGACCCACAAGTGACTTCCAATTTATTTATTACTGGTGGCCAATTTATTAATCAGACCGAAGCGGTATTTCGGGGGGCATCTTGGTTTCCGTATGCCTTTGTAGGAATATACATTAAGAAAAACAACCCACGAATATTTGATGTCAACGTTAATGCCAATGAGACTCGATTTAATCGAGCAGGAGGGTTCGTCTCGACGCGGGGCGTGAGTTTTATCGATGCGGTTATTGACATCACTGTAGATAACAACGATGCCGCCTTCTTATTAAACAATGGCAATAATTTTTACTTGGAAAATGTCTATGTAAAAAATGTCGAAAAAATTGTTGGATCTGTGCAAGGTGCAACCTATTTAACCGGGGTTGGAAATTCAACCGATTGGCGGCACATCGAATCGTATGCGCATTTCAGACCTACTAATCCACCCCAGTATGTTTTATGGGATTACGGAAGCACACTGAGCTCATCCGATTCACTCAAGGTGGTTTCATACGATGTCCCTGCAAGTGAAGTTGATGCCGCGGCATTGATTGAAAACCACATCAGCCCTCTGGTGGATGCTCCTTGTTTTCTGGACGGAGACGTAACCACCTTTTCCTATCTAAATGGACGAGACAATGTCGATGATCACGCTGCCCTGCAGCAACTGATCGATGCAGGTGGAAAATTATTTATTCCACGAGGAAATTACCGGATCAGTGCACCCTTGGTCTTAAAATCCAATACAGTGCTGTTCGGAGCGAGCAATACCGCGACCGTTATCTATGCCGATTCATCCATGCACCTGGGAGCAGCTGGTGTGCCGATGGTCAGCACTGTGTCAGATCCAGCTGGCAATGCGGTCCTCGCCGATCTGTACCTTCAGGATGATGCCCTTGCATCGATCGGTGATCCCTCGACGAACAATAATAAACTCTCATACATTGAATGGAAGCAGGGTGCAAATTCAGTTGTGAAAGATGTGGTGATCGGTGCCAATTGGTTTTACTCAAATTTGAGTCCTCAACTTTTCGAAGACGTGGGTTACATTAAAATATCTGAAGGAGGTGGTGGTAAGTGGTACAACGTAACGGGCGAGCATACCAAGCTGCGAGATCTTTCTCGCCTCGCCAGCCATCGTGCATTTCTAGTCGAGAACACAACAGAGCCGCTTTTTATCTACAGCCTCAATTGGGAGCGCGCAGGTACGGATGATCTAACCTCCGCACAAATAGAATTTCGCAATGCATCCAATATTACTACCTATTGTTTTAAAACAGAGACGGGCGGTGCGGCTGGAGTAGGATCCATATCCCCAGCTTCGATTCCCTTGCTGATTAATAACTCGTTTAATGTAGCCTTGCATCAAGTGACTGGAAAAATTGATTCCATTGTCCAAACCGGTGGCCACGTGGCAGGCATGGTCGAAATAATCAACAACAGCTGCGATATCACCCTCTCTACCGTGAGTGCCTATGCAACCAAAGGACCACAATATTCGATCAAAGTGGATGGCATCGGTGAGACTGCGCTGGATGTCGATCTGGGCAATGGTCAAGTGGCGGCCTTTTGGGTGAATGACGGGACGTATTGTTATAATCCTAAGGTTGTGCTCGCTGAAAATTCCATTTGCATCATAGAAACACAAGTAGAGGATATATTTAGAATAAATGGCATCATTGGAAATTACACGGTCGAAATTTTAAATCTGTCGGAGCAGGTGGTGCAATCATTGTCGGGGTCTAATTCGATCGATATTGATTTGACGACGCTTCCTGCGGGTATGTATTTTGTACGAATTACCAGACAGGGAAATGCCGTTCTTTCTGCGCAAATCAATTTGCGAGATTAGCACACCCTTCCTCCAAGGGGTTTTAACCCCTTGCATAGGTGCATTAATCGCCTCCGAAAATACCGCCGCCGAAAGGAATCCGTCAGCTGGGTTTCGGTGAATTCATTCCTGCGGTACCCCTCGCAAAGTCACATTTGCAAAACTGTAAAAGCACTCGGCTTGTGGAGGTGTGTGACTCAATGGGATAAGGGATATGACTGAAAGCAGGGACTCAAGCCAGATTAATTCATCATCTTTGCACCCATGAAGTCCGGCAGGATAATGAAGTACATATTCACACTTTTGTTTTTAGGTTCGTGTTGGCTTGGCAATCTTTCTCTTCGCGCTCAAGAGGTGGAGGTGACCGTTCATGGCCGTGTGGTAGAAGGAAACAACAAGATCCCCATTGAATTTGCTACTGCTGTGATCTTAGATCGTGAGACGGGCGAAACGTTGGGAGGCACGACCACGGACGATCGCGGCGTATTTGACATGATCGCAAAAACGACCGACTTTGATATAGAGGTTTCATTTATCGGTTTTGTCACGCAGAAGATCACCGATGTGGTCGTGACTAATGGCAAAGCAGAATTGGGCATCATTACCCTGGAAGAAGAAAGTGAACTTCTTGACGAAGTGGTTGTGCGGGCAGAAAAATCCCAGACTGAATTTAAACTTGATAAGCGCGTATTTAATGTGGGTAAAGATCTCAGCTCTACCGGTGCAAGTGCACTCGAAGTCCTAAATAATGTGCCATCTGTCAATGTAGATATCGAGGGTGCAATCAGCCTGCGCGGCAGTCAGGGTGTGCAAATACTTATCAATGGCAAGCCCTCGGTGATTGCCAGTGAGCAGGGTAGTGCGCTGGGTACTATTACTGCAGAGATGATCGACAAGATAGAGGTGATTACCAACCCATCGGCAAAGTACGATGCGGAAGGTACGTCGGGCATCATTAATATTGTGATCAAGAAAGAAGAGCGCAAGGGCATCAATGGTTCTGCCACAATCAATGTCGGGACACCGCACAATCACAGTTTTGGCCTGAGTTTGAATAAGCGCACCGAAAAATTTAATTTCTTCACCCAAATTGGTGCAGGGTATCGCAGGTTCCCTTCAGACAATGAGACGATAAATCGTGATCCGATGAGTGGTCGCACCGTGAGCAGCATCGGTAGGAGTTTTAAAAATGAAAACTTTTACAACTTCGTCTTGGGTACGGATTATCACATTAATAAGTACAACGTAATCACCCTGTCTGGCCAATTTGCCTACGAAATCGAAGATGAAAACTCACTGACTAATTTTGACATCGCGGATGGGCAACAGCAGGTGGCATCGGCATGGATGCGCAACGAACTTACCGAGGCGACCAATCCAAAATACCGCTATGAGCTGCAGTATAAAAAGAGTTTTCCGGATGACGAAGACCACATGCTGCTCTTCAGTGCATTAGGTAATTTATTCGCAAAGGATCAATCTTCTGAGTTTGAAAACACAAACACATTGGGCTCAGACTCTGGACCGCAGCAACGTACTCGCACTGACTTTAAAAATCAAGAGCACACATATAAACTCGATTACACCAAGCCATTTTCAGATAGGTGGACAATGGAGACGGGAGCTCAATATGTGCTCAATGACGTGGGCAATGATTTTGAAACCAATGAGTTTGTCGATGGCAGCTGGACTACGCTGACAGATCTGACCAATATTTTTGATTGGAATCAGAAAGTACTTGGGGTATATAGCACTGGTGCCTATGAAAATGATAAGTGGGGCCTGAAGCTAGGGCTGCGCGTAGAAAATACTGATCTCCGCACCCTCCTCACCACCACCAATGAGGCAAATGATCAGAACTATACCAATCTTTTTCCTTCGGTGCATTCTTCGTACAAGCTTAGCTCCAAAGTTTCGATGCAGGTTGGATATTCCCGGAGGATTTTTCGACCGCGGATGTGGGACCTCAACCCATTTACCAATATCCGAAACAACTTTAGTGTCCGAACGGGCAACCCTGATTTATTGCCGCAATACAGTGATTCCTACGAGATAAACAGCATATATATTTTAGGAAAACTCTCGATGAATTTAGGCGTCTATCACCGGTTTACGACCGATGTCGTGGAGCGGGTTTCGACCTTTGAAGACAATGTGAGCACAAGCAAGCCAATCAATCTGGGCACCAATCGAACTACCGGAGTTGAGTTTAATGGAAAATACATCGCCAGCAAGAAATTGTCCTTTAATGGTGACGTGAATTTCAATTACTTTAATCGAGAAGGCAATTGGCAAGGCACGTCGTTTGATTTTAACGCCAGTCAATGGAGTACCAAAATGACGGCAAAAATCAAACTCCCGGCAGAATTGGATTGGGAAGTAACCGGCCACTACCAATCAAAAGTGAAGTCTTTGCAACGCATCAATTCCGATAATTTATTTGTAGATATGGGTTTTCGCAAAAAGATCCTGGAAGGCAAAGGTGTATTCAGTCTGAGTATTCGCGACCTGTTCGCCTCACGTGTGAGAGAAAGCATTGCAGACCTGGATGATTTTTATCTCTACAGCAGGCAGCAGCGCGGCCGCTTTATCACCTTCGGATTTAGCTACGGCTTTGGCAAGGGCGAGGCGATGGAATTTGCGGGTGAGAAGAGGAGGCATTAAATAATTGAGAATGGACAATTGAAATGGACAATGGAAACTTACCGTTGGCTGAAGCTATTGCCGTTGGCTTAAGCCCCTTTGCCGTTGGCTTAAGCCAACGGAAATAGAGCAATACTCAAAGAACCCAATTTCCTCGAGGTCGCTCCTTAATTCGCTCATTTTTTCATTTGAAAGAGGAGCCAGGGGAGACCTGCACCATCCACAATCCCACTCAATGATTTTCATGAAGGCTTTGCCGGCGTTGATGCCTCCATACTTCACGAGCAGCTCAACCGCCTGGACCGATAAGTGTTGCAGTCTTTGAGCGGTCTTTAGATCTCCTGCTTTAAAGGCAGAAATAATCTGAGTGTAGAGCGGAGCCATATAATTGTAGGTGCTGCCAACGGCGCCTTCGACACCTACGGCCAGGGCAGCTAAAAGTGATGCATCCGACCCCCACAAGATGTCGTATTTGCCATTTTGGTGTTGGAGGCATGCTTGCAGATCCATGACGTTTGGCCCGCTGTATTTTATCCCCTTGAGATTTGGGAGGCGCGTCTCGGCAGAGCGAATAAAATCTACCATGTTAAAATCTACTCCAGTCAGCCCAGGAATGTGGTAGTAATAAAAAGGCATCTCAGGAGCGACCAAGGTGACCTCTCGGCAAAAGGATACGAGCTGCTCTACGGTCTTTGGTTTAAAATAAAACGGACTCAATATGGATATTGCGTCATAGTGGTGTTTCTGCGCCAATAGTGTCAATTCTTGCATGTCCGGCAGACAATTTCCACCGACCATAAACATGGTGCCCAAATTTCCTTTGCAGCTGGACCATGTCTTGAGTATTGAAATTTTCTCCTGCTGACTAAGTGAAGCCCCTTCTCCTGTCGTACCACAAACAAACGCCCCGTCAACGCCATTGTGGGTGAGAAAATCAGCTTGTTTACCAATCGTTTCAATGTCTACGCGTCCTTGTTCATCCAGTGGTGTGAATGTTGCAGCGGTTAGTCCCGTAAAGCGTGTTGTCTCTTTCATTATGTAATATCGACTATAGCAATGAAGGTAAATTTCTCGGTAGTAATCTGTCCTTTATTTGGTCAAAATTATTAGCGCATTCCAGCAAAGCCCTGGGTACATGAAAAAAACCTTTCCATTTACCGCCCTTTAAGTCGAGATGGGGCTTCCCTTCCCGACTGAGATAGCCATACCATTCTCCGTGTTCTAGATCTGGAAAATGCTGCCAAGTATAGTGGTGCACTTTGTGATACCACTCCATCACATCACGACGATCGGTAAGGAGCCAGGCACGTGACAGCGCGATCAGTGCTTCCAAATGCACCCACCAGAGTTTTTGATCGTGCTCCAATTGCTGGGGAGGCGCTCCTTTTGCATCCATGAAATAATAAATGCCTCCGTGCGCTTGGTCCCAGCTGTAATTTAAAATCTGCAAGCAAATATCAACCGATCGATCTATCAGATCTTTTCGATTCAGTCGCACTGCGACATCCATAAGAAACCACATCGCTTCTATGCCGTGCCCGGGATTAATCAGTCTGCCCTCATAGGTATCTAGAAAATTGCCATGGAGATCGACATATTCACGGATTATGCCTTTGCTCTCATCATAGTGCTCATCAAAAATGTTTAAAATGCATTCGTCGTACAATTTTTCGGCACTCGCTCTCCCGATCACTGTCTCCATTTGGAAAGCGAGATACGCAGTCATCATGGATATGCCGAAATTACGTAAGGGCCGATTTCCGGTCGTTTTTTCCAACGTTCCCTTGGGGTTGTTCCTGCGATCCAAGAAATGGTCGAAAGCTTCTTTGGCCTTGACCATTGCCTGCTCACTAGCAGTAGCTTTGGCATATTCATGGTAGGCCAAAGCGGCAAAACAATCCGAAAAAATATTAAAGGCTTTGGTGAGCGGTTTGCCTTCGCGAGTCAGAGAGAAATAATAATTTCCGTGGTCGTCTCGTCCGTATTTATCGAGAAAGTTTATTCCGGAAGTGGCTATGTCGAGCCATTGTTGATTATGGTCAACGGCATTGTGAAGCCTGGCAAACATGTAAATCTGGCGAGCTTGCAACCAGGAAAACTTGTCGGTGTCGTAGATTTTACCGCTTCGATCGAGACAGGTGAAATACCCGCCATGAGTATTATCGAGTGAGTGTTTGATCCAGAATGGTGCCACATCGTGCAGGAGGGTATTTCTATAAAGCGAAGCAAGCTCGGCTGCTGGTACATTCTTGATCATATGCTATCGACTAAGACACCATCAAAATAGCATTCCACATGCCAAATGCTAAACCTTTCTTTGCTATTTGTCGATTTGTAGTGATGCGTTTCTCTGCTGTATCACCCATTTGACATACCTAGTTCTTTTTCACTTCCAACACACTACCAGATAATCAACTCATTGGAGCGGTGCATCAGATTGCAGGCCTGCAAGAAGTCAACTATTTCTAGCTTGGTCCAGGATTGACTCACCTGTCTTTGGGGTTCATCTTGTTGCCCATGATATTGGGCATTCTCAGCAGTTTCCTATACCTTCCCACTGTTATGGTCTAATTATTGCATTAGCCTAACTGATAACCGAAATCTTATACCGAAAATGAAGAACTTTCACCGCGTTCTTACTTGTTTCGCTGTCTGCCTACTACTGGCCAGCAGCTCTTCCGCTCAGACTACAGATCTGTGTGTGCCCAATTGTGTTGAAAACTTAAATGTGCCCATCATTTGGGTTGATTCCGTGCAAGCCTGGAAGGGCATCGCACCTTGGAATAGCATTCTCACAAATAGGGATACCGACAACCAATGCTTTGGCTATGATTTTGACTTCGTCGTCCGTACGGTTGGCAATGCCAGAAGGGTAGTCGGCGCGGGCAAATCAGATGATGCCGGCAATGAAATGTATTCCGTGATCCTTGCTTTTTCTGCGTGTGATTTCATGGATGAAGGGCTGATTGTGGAAATCACCAACGATGGAGGTACCTGCGAGACCCTTGTCACATTCAATAAGGTTGGCACGCCTGCGCTGACCCAAGGGAGATCAAAAGATGTTTATTGTACCGATCCACTCGTCGATGGGGGAGATGTAAATGATGAACCACCGACTGCATTATTCCCTTGTGAAACAGTACCGGGCTCTATGTCGTTTGTGGCCGACTGGGTGGTCTCGAAGGACTGCGATGCTTCAAATCCGGGAGCAGCCAACGATACATCGAAAGTCATTTATCGGGAATATGAAGCAATCAGCAAGGAGGGCACTCGTACTACTGTTTTTGATACGATCACCGTATTTAATTTTCCGGAAATTGATCCCGATCTATCCAATGTGTATTGTGTTGAGAAAGATACCATCTATTGTGGTGTCGGAAATCCAGGTCCTTTTATGCTCATCCCTGAGCGTTGCGATCCGGGTATCCTGGGTGTTGATTTTGATGAAGATGGTGCACTTTGCGATACCGTTTATTTCTTACTCTATGATACGGCGATGCAGATGTACGTTCAGAATCCAGTATTCGCCGAAAAGAAATGTGGTGTATTGGTGCATCTTGAAAAATGGGAATTTGAAGACGATGGCTGCGAAAAACTAACGAAATACCAACTCGATATAAAGCAAAGCTGTCCTGCTACTGTGGCGACGTTTTGCACATTGCCTCCAACGGCCATCGTGGAAATCTCTACCGGATATTTTCAGTGCCAATTTTGGACTGTCGATCTCGATACGCTTGCCCCTGTCGTGGAGTGCAAAGAACAATGGGTCACTGCTCCGACTGGACCTCAAGATTGCGCTGCACATGCTTACGTACCACCGGTTCAGGTGACTGATGACTGGGCTGGCATCAAGACGGTCAAAGCACGGATCGACGGTTTTGGTTCTGCCATTTTAGACTACAATGCCGCAGAAGAATGCTACGAAACACATCAGCAATTTAAATTGCCGATCAGTTACGATCCCTACATCGTTATTTATGAAGCCTTCGATAGCTGCCACAATGTGGGCCGTGATACCTGCTACATCAAAGTGAAAGACCTGACCAAACCCGTCGTTTCAGTCGATAAAGGTGTGACGGTGAGTCTGGCCGGAAAAAAAGTTTGGGTTGACGCAGAGTCGTTTAATGAGGGCAGCTATGACAATTGCGGAGTTAATTTACTCCTCGCACGTCGCACTGATTGGCAGGAGGCCTGCGTAGATCTTTGCTCAAATCCCAAAGCGGATCAATGCGGAGATCATGCCCCGGATACCGATCCTGCTTACTATCCATGCTACATTGGTCCACATCACGATACATTGTGGGCGCTCGATCTCGAAGAAGATAAATTCTGTGATGAGGTTGAGGCGCACTACGCCAAGCAACTACAGTGGTTGTGTACCGAGGGTATTGCCTGTGGAGAATTGCTCTACAATGCGTGGCAATACGATCTTATGAAGCATGCGACACTGGAGTGCAGATCTCATCCTTATGAGGTCGATGATCACTACTTTGAAGAGCTACTCAGGAAGGCGTTGCAAGATCCGGTATTTGCCGCCAAGTGGAAAGTTGCCATTGATCCTCATCCCGATACCTTGCATCAAACCCCAGAGCCAGAGTTAGTCGATATGGTCGACGAGTGGAAGCAATTGGGTGGAGGTTGGTCTGACCAAGTGCCCTTTGATTGTGCAGATGCTTGCAGTCAGGTTACCATCGAAGTACTTGCGATCGACTATTGGTGTAATTGGAGTACGGCTTGGCTCGACGTTTGGGTAGAAGATAAGACACCCGTAGACATCGCCAAGGATGTAGTAGACATTGATGGTCTGAGTTGTAAGACGTACCGAAGCAAACTCTATGATTATGCGGGCGAAGCACATCCCGTGAGCTTAGAATACATCATTGAGGAAGGCAAGAAAGGGGAGCAAGATGCCTACAATATTCTGGATAGTATTTTCGGTGGTTACGGCAAAGCGTGGAGAGATGATCACGGTAATTATGTCGATGAGAACTGGCAGGAGATTGATTGCGACAGTTCATTTACCGATTCGGTCTGCTATTGCCGTGACAGTATAGTACGGTTTAGAGTATACGAC
>Ga0114956_1004629_pt1 | contig 10426 bp, 8 predicted proteins | sample MaitaG_FD_87304 | JGI IMG/M metagenome (GOLD analysis project Ga0114956, IMG submission 87304) | Marine algal microbial communities from Maine, USA - Maine_Asex2 metaG | ecosystem: Host-associated > Algae > Red algae > Unclassified | place: Maine, USA | collected 2015-01-05 | reverse complement strand
CTAGCCGGTCTCGGCAAGCAGGGCCGGATACCGCAACAGCTGGAAGACTCGCTCGCAGGTCTCGTCGAGGCGCAGGTTCGATGGCAGCGCTTGCGCCGGCCTCCGCCCCGCAAGCGCGTCGATGCCCCGTTGGCGGTCATAGGGGAAAACCGACGAATGCTCGGTGGCAAACGCCAACAGCTCGACGGCCAAGAGTTCGGTCTCCGCGTCGTGGCCGTCATCGAGCACCCCACGTGCTACCTCGATCGCGGCGCCGAGAGCAAGCGACCAGCCACTGATACGCAGCGCCAAGCGAAGGGTTGTCTCAAAGCGCTCGAGTCCGTCGGCGCGCGCCGCGGTAGCAACGTTCGTGCGCGCCAGCCCGAGTTCATTTGCGGCACGGACATAGAGGTCGCCGGTTTCATCTGCCAGCTCAAGGCCCCGTTCAAAAGAACGCTCTGCGCTTACGTAATTCGAGCGAAGGAGATGGGCCCGACCTTGCTCCTGACAGAAGTACGACTGCAGATGGAGCAGGCCGTGCATCGCGGCGATGCGTTCACCCTCGTCGAAGAGAACCAGAGCGCTCGCTGGCTCATCATCGATCTCGAGTTTGCCGAGCATGAGATACGACCTGGACTCCATGTGCGGATCCAAGAACTCTCGCGCCGCATCGAGAGTCGAGCGAAACGACTGACGAGCCCGGTCGACATCGCCCAACAGCATGTGGGCCCGGCCGATGTCTTCGCGTAACAACGCCCAGAGGCGCCGGTCGTCATTCTCGTCGACCAACTCGATTGCCGCCTCGTACTCGGCGAGCACTTCCTCGAACCGACCGCGGTTCGACAGCAGCCCAGCCTTTGTGCGCCGCAACGCGACGCTGGTCGCCGGCCGCAACCCTGCGTACTGTTCGATGGTGGCGCGGCAAATTCGCGTCGCCGTGGCCGCATCACCGAGCAACATGTGAACCCACGCCAGGTTGTTCGCAAGGTTCGCTCGCAGCTCTTGCCATCCGGTGGAAACTTCGGCAAGCCGGCTCTCGGCCACCTCGTAGAGCCGACGAGCGGCGATCAGTCGGCCCGACCGTAAGAGATAGGTGTCGAACGGTTCGATGAGCATCTCGAGTTGCTCCCAACGCTGTTCGTCGACTGCATGGTTCCACGCCGCGACGATGTTCGTATGATTTGCAGCCAACGAGTTGAGCAACGTCCCCTGATCAGGGCCCGTCAATTGATCGACGGCATCAGCAAGTAGTCGAAGGAAGTAGCGACTGTGGTTCTGGCGGAGTTCAACTTCTCGAATCGGTCGTTTCGCCAGCTGCTCGGCGGCATAGGCGGCGACCAGTGGGTGGCATTCCATCCGGCCGCGCTCGCGAAGCGTGACCATCGAGTGGTCGTGGAGTTCTGCTAGATCACTCACGCCGATGTCGGCAATGGACCGAGCTGCGAGCCAGTCGAAGCTGCCCTGCAAGACCGAAATCTCCGCGAGCGCTGTTTGCAGTTCAGGCCGAAGCAATGCGCTCGATTGTCGGATGACCTGGTCGAGCGACATCGTCGCCCCAGGTGGCCGTTGATCGAGGAGCACTCCCTCGTTCAGCAGCGTTTCGACCTCGTCGAGCGGCACGAGTCGAAGCCATGCAGCGATGAGTTCGATCGCGAGCGGCACCCCGGCGACCGATCGGCAGATCTCTTCGACACGAACCCACTCAGCCGCGATGAAGCTGGCCTGGCCAAGGGCGATTTTCGCCTTACGTCCAAACAGCTCTGCGGCGTCGGACCGACGGACGCCCTCCTCGGTGCTAAGTCCGAGGAGCCGCATCTCGCCATAGTCGGTGCCGAGGAACCGGAGTCGAGACGTTGTGATGACCGAGAGCTGATCGACCCCAGCGATCATTGCTTCGACGAGAGCACAGACTTCGAGCGTTGGCGCGAGGTCATCGAGGAACAGCAACGTCGGTTCAGTGAGGGCTTCGCTCAGCTGAGTTGTGATCGAATCCGCATCTAACTCGATGCCGAGGCCCCGGCCAATGAGTCCCGCAACATGGTCGACGTCATCACTCGAAGCGAGATCGATACGTACCGGCGAGCCGCCCGGCCGTTCGCCCAACCGGGCAAGAAACTCACTCACCAACGTTGTCTTTCCGATGCCGCCAAAGCCAAACACGGTGACCAGCCGATTCGCCTCGACCAATCGTCCGAGTTCGTCGAGCTCGGCCGAGCGACCAACGATCTCGCCTGCCCGACCATCACCGCTGCCGGCCGCCGCGATGGCGATTGGCGGCGCCGCCGCCGGTTCTGAGCCCGCAACGGCCGGCGCGTCACCTTCGGTCGACAGGTCCAAATCGACGCCCATGGCATTCGCCTCGGCACGGACCCGCAGCGCAGCAGCGCGAGATGCTCGATTGAGAACGGAGTGCAAGTAGTCGAGGTGTTCGGTCAGCGGGTAGCCATCGAATGAGATCGTGAGAGCAGTTTCGGCAAGGTCGGCGGCCCGTTCGATATCTCCGTCGTCGGCGTAGCGACGGCTGCGCTGCACAGCTCGAAGGCTGACAGCAGCGGCGATACTCTCTCGAGTCTGGAAGATCCACTCCTCGAGCTCGATACCAACTGACTTCAACTGGTAGCCATCGAGGAATCGGCCGGTGTAACCGGCAAGCGCCTCATCGAGACGACCCGCTTCCGCTTCGCGAAGAACTTCTAACGCATCGGTCGAACACACGGTTCCGACCCGGCCAGCATCGACGACAATCGCGTCGGGAAGAAGCTGACGGAGCCGAGAAAGTGCGGACGAAAGGTTGTTCAGCGGCTTCTTCGCTCCCGGCCAGAAGACTGAGGCAAGGTGCTGACGATCCTTCGGCCCCTCATGGGCCAAGTACGCGAGGAGCACGATTGGTTGGTGCTGCCGAAACGATCCATCCTCGACTGCAATCGCGCCGAGAGTCGTGATCTGCATGGAACTCAAGATTCTGTCGCCCTTTTGGTGTGGATATCGAGCTGCCGAGGCCCCGGTGCGAGCTAGGTGCGAGGTGGCTTGTTACAAACAGCTGCAAACCTGAACTGGTTTCGCATGTCATTCTCGCGCAGCGGCCTGACCGAAACAGCGCGAGAGAAACACAACCTAGAAAGCACCTCAATACTCATGCAAATCCGCCTAAAGACTACTTTCACTGCATTTCTGATCCTTTTTCTCGCTTTGGCATCTTTGACCCTTGTCAGCGGTGCGGCCAGCGCCGACGATCCGAGCACCACAATCACTACCTGCCTCAAGGGTCCCGACGGCTTTGCCGCGACGCAGCCCGACCTCGACGACGAGTCATCCAAGGTCGACCGCAGCAAGACGAATCACTGGAAGTGTGCCGGCAAAGGAAAGGGCAAAGGAAAGGGCGAAAGCAAGGGCGACGACGCTGGCGTCGTCGTTCCCGACCCGTTCGATCCGGCAGGTACGGTCGGCGGCGTGAACCTTGGCGACTTCTGATGATCGACCGCCTCAAGAAATCGGTTGCGGCACTGCTCGGTGGCCTTGCCCTCAGCATCGCCGCCTTCACCGCCACCCCTGCATCGGCTGCGCAACAGGCCGCGCAGAATGGGGGTACGGCCGGCGACGTCTGTAACGACCATGCGGCCACGACAGCCAACGAGCCCGAGCTGCTTGCGACGAATCATTGGAAGCGCTGCCCAGCGCCCGGTGTGACCACGGCAACCGCTCCGGGTATCAGGCTCACGCTCGGTATCTCGGTGAATCCCGAGCTCGTGACCCCTGAACTTCTGAGTCCGCCTCAAGCTCCCTGACGTGCCATCGGCGCCGACCACGGCAACGCTGTGGTCGGTCGCCGGTCGCCCAAACTTGAGAGCGACGCCGCAGCGAGCAGTAACATCGACTCATGGCGACGTATCGATCCCGCACCACCACCCACGGCCGCAACATGGCCGGCGCCCGAGCACTTTGGCGTGCGACCGGCATGACCGACGATGACTTCGACAAGCCGATCATCGCGATCGCGAACTCGTTCACGCAGTTCGTGCCGGGTCACGTGCACCTGAAGGACATGGGCCAGCTCGTCGCTCGCGAGATCGAGAGTGCGGGTGGCGTGGCGAAAGAGTTCAACACGATCGCCGTCGATGACGGCATCGCCATGGGCCACGGCGGCATGCTCTATAGCCTTCCGAGTCGCGACCTCATCGCCGATTCGGTCGAGTACATGGTCAACGCCCACGTCGCCGACGCACTGGTCTGCATCAGCAACTGCGACAAGATCACTCCGGGCATGCTCATGGCCGCGATGCGTTTGAACATCCCCGCGATCTTCGTCTCCGGCGGCCCGATGGAAGCCGGGAAGACCAAACTCGCCAAACAAGATTCTGAGGTCAAGGTCGATCTCATCTCGGCCATGATGAGCGCTGGCGACGCCTCGGTGAGTGACGAAGATGTCGCTGCAATCGAGCGCTCGGCGTGCCCAACCTGCGGCTCGTGCTCGGGCATGTTCACGGCCAACTCGATGAACTGCCTGACCGAAGCGCTCGGCCTTTCTCTGCCTGGCAATGGAACGACCCTTGCCACCCACGCCGACCGCCGCGAGCTGTTCCTTGAAGCCGGGCGTCGCATCGTCGACCTCGCCGTGCAGCACTACGAAAAAGACGACGATTCGGTCCTGCCTCGCAGTATCGCGAACAAGACCGCATTCGAGAATGCGATGGCCCTCGACATCGCTATGGGCGGTTCCACGAACACGGTGCTGCACATCCTTGCCGCCGCCGAGGAAGCCAAGCTCGATTTCAAGATGAGCGACATCGATGCGCTCAGTCGCCGGGTGCCCAACATCTGCAAAGTCGCGCCATCGACCGACAAGTATCACGTCGAAGACGTTCACCGAGCGGGCGGCATCGTTGCCATCCTCGGCGAGCTCGAGCGTGGTGGCGTGATCGACACAACCGCGCCGACCGTCCACAGCGAGTCGATGGCGTCGGCGATCGCGCAGTGGGACATCGCCACCGATACATGCACCGAACAGGCCAAACACTTCTTCACCGCAGGCCCGGCCGGCATCCCAACCCAGGTCGCCTTCAGCCAAGACACTCGCTGGCCGTCGCTCGATACCGACCGCGAGAACGGCTGCATCCGTTCGGTCGAGCACGCGTACTCCGCCGACGGCGGCCTCGCGATCCTGTACGGCAACATCGCCGCCGATGGCTGCATCGTGAAGACGGCAGGCGTCGACGAATCGATCCTGACCTTCAGCGGCCTGGCCCGGGTCTACGAATCACAAGATGCTGCGGTCGAGGGCATTCTCGGTGAAGAAGTTGCCGCGGGCGACGTCGTGATCGTTCGTTACGAGGGGCCGAAGGGTGGGCCCGGCATGCAAGAGATGTTGTACCCCACCACCTATATCAAGTCGCGCCACCTCGGCAAGGAAGTCGCCCTGCTCACCGACGGCCGGTTCTCGGGCGGCACCTCAGGCTTGTCGATTGGGCACGCATCGCCAGAAGCAGCCGAAGGCGGCATGATCGGCCTGGTGCAGACCGGCGACATCATCGACATCGACATTCCGAACCGCAGCATCGAGCTCCGAGTCGACGACGCCGTCCTCGCCGAACGCCAAGCCGCACAAGTTGCGCGCGGCGCCGAGGCGTTCACCCCGGTCGACCGCGAACGCGAGGTGTCACAAGCACTGCTGGCCTATGCCGCACTCACCACGTCGGCATCACGAGGCGCAGTTCGCGACCTCTCGCAGCTCGGCTAGTTGCATTGATCGGCCCGGTCGACGGGCCTCAGCTCGCCTGGGCTCGATCGGCGGCGATCTGCGCATCCATCGTGTCGAGGGTCGGCTTGCGGAAACCCGACATCGTGCGCCGGTAGGCCCCACGGTCGAGCGGCGCCATCGCGGCGGCTTCTTCGAGCGCGGCGTCGATCACCTGCTCTGGCGCGACGACCCGGTCGAGGAAACCGACGTCGACCGCCACCGTTGGGTCGGTGAGCCGGGCATTCGCAATCGCCCGCTGAATGTGACGTTTGCTGAGCCGTTCAAACGCGATCGTGTGGGCCCAGTCGGGCAAGGTGAGGCCGATCGCAACCTCATTCAAGCCGATCTTGAACGGCCCCTCGGCACCGACGCGCACGTCGGACCCCACGAGCATGAGCGCGCCGGCAGCAACCGCGTGGCCGGTGCACGCCGCGATGACCGGAAGACCGCAGCCGTAGATTTTGCGCACTAGCGCCCCGCCATCAGCAACGAGGTTCACGATCGCGCTCATGTCGCCGGACTGCATGACTCCGAGATCGAAGCCGCCGGAGAATCTTCCGGCACGCCCCGCGAGCACGGCGGCCACACAAGCCTCATCCGCGACCGCGTCGTCGAGCGCTGCAGAAATGTCGGCAATCATCGATGTCGATAGAGCGTTCGCCTTGCCGTCGTCCATCGTGATGAGGGCGACGGTGCCATCGGCGGCCGTGGTCGTTGTCACTGCACTTGTCGTTGCTGCCATGCGGCGAGATTACTGGTGAAGCGACCCTTGCCGAACACGAGGCTGCTGCGTGAGCTCAGCCCGCACCCGAGAGTTGCGACCCGTCTCGTAGTCGAGGAGGATCTGGCTGATCGTGCGAAGCAGCAGACCAATCGTGAGCGCGTGGACCACCGTCGCCGGGCCAAATTCGCCACCGAGCGCAAGGCCGAGCCCGAACACGCCAAAGTCGAGCGCATAGCGAACTTTCATGCGGCTGACACCTCGATCTTCGCCGGCGAGCATCAGCAGCTCGAACGAACCGCCCGTCGTTCCCGAATAGACGACGACCGAGATCGCGATCGAGACGAGTGCGGTGGCCGCGACAACGAAAATCCATCGGAGGGTGAGCGTCTGAGGCTCGTTGATCAGGCTGATGGCCGCGTCGATCGCAAGGCCGTTGCAGAAGACGAAGGCGAGACCCCACACGCTCGGAAATCGGCCGAGTAACGCGGCGCTGGTGAACAGCACCCCAGAGATCAACCAACTCGCCTGCCCGAGGGAGAGGCCGGTGTGGAGCTGAATCGCCGACGACAGCACGTCGTACGGTGGCATACCGAGCCGGGCGTTGACGAGCAGGGCAACGGCTACACCGATGAGCGAGGAGCCAAGCATGAGGCTCATGGCTTTGCGAGCCACCGAACCAGCACGCGACTGTGACGCCCGACGGGCGACGGGAATCGCGGCCTGACGACTGAGGCCGATGAGCGCGAGGGTGTTCAGAAGTGTCTGTGTGGAGCGCGAAATCTGCACCTGTGAAGTGTCGGCGATTACGTCTCAAATGTGTCCGCAGTTTCGGTGGTCAACCGTCACATCTGAACTTTGTGCGAACAGGGCGCAATTCGTTCGGCCAGGAGCTAGGGCCGCTCGCATTCATCGGGGGCCGCGGCACCGGCGAAGCGGGCCGTCGCCCAGGCAATGAGATCGGGGACGGCTGCGAACGTGGTCAGCACTCCCCCATGGGTTTGGCCCGGGTACACCTTGCGAATCGTCGGGCCCTGCTCGTCGAACTGACAGAGCTGATCGAACAAAGCAGCCGTGGTCTCGACCGGGATCTGCTCGTCATCGCCGCCTTGCAGAATGAACAGCGGAACAGTCACCGGTTCGCGGTTCGTGTCGTTCGATTCGAGCGCCGCCCTCCAATCGTCGAGTTCAAACACATCGTCGACCGCCGTGAACTCCTCGTAGGTGTAGCTGTTGTACACGTCGAAGATCTCACCGGTGCAGCCGCTTTCAAGGACGTCGACCTGAGCCAACGCTTCCGCAGACATGACATCGGCGAGATCGAGTTCGGGATTCGCAGCGCTCAGCCCCGCGACGCTCATCACGGTGTAACCCTGGAAGTCGCCGCCGATCAGCGAGTCGCCAAGCTCCGCCATTTGTGACGGTGGGGCACCCGCGACCACGCCGATCAGATCGAGCTCGGGCGCATAGTCGGGCCACAGCTGGCCGGTGAACATCGCAGCATGGCCCCCTTGACTATGGCCGAAGGCGACCCAACGATCGCTGATTGGCAGGTCGAGGTTCGCGGCCGCTCGCACGCTATCGAGCACCCCCTGCCCCTCGCTGAGGCCGACGACATAGGGGTGCAATCCGGGGGTACCGAGCCCTTCGTAGTCGGTGGCGACAACGGCGAAACCGAAACGAACGAGGCCCAACGCGAGGAGGTCGTTCTCGGCGTTGTGCGATGGTGCACAGCTATCGCCGAGCCCGGTCGTGCCGTGGGCCCATGCGACGAGTGGCCAGCCGCCCTCCGGCGGATCACCCTCTGGCCATGCAACGAAGCCGGACACGGCAATGTCGTCGCCTTGAGCCGACCGCGAGTGGTACAGAATCCGCTGCCCCAGTGCCGCTTCCATCGTCAGCTCTTCGGTATCGATGATCTGGCCCGGTTCACCCGGCGGGAGCGGCAGGGGCACGACGAGGCCGCCCGGAGCGTCATACGACGTCGACTCGACCTCCGCAGCTGATTCGGGCTCGGACTCGGGTAGGGCCGTCGACTCGGGCTGCTTCTTCTTCGGTTCCGGTGTCGGTGTCGTCGTGGGTTCGACGGTCGCCACCGACGTCGAGACCGGCACCGGGATGACGGTCGCGACATCGTCGGCATCGGTACCGCAGGATGCGCACAGCGAACCAAGGATCACCGCTGCAAGAGTGACTCGAACCAAGGTCGAGACAGAACTGTCACGTAGTCGCATCTCACCGACGCTACCGGCCCCCAGAAGTTGAACCCGATCGCGAGAAATCTTGCTGTCCGTCGGCGAGAAGTAGACCTCGCGGTTCGGGGTGAGTAGACATAGCCGGTGCCCATCGGCCTTCCGCCCATTCTGAAGTACGGCGACCGCGATCGCGAGATCTGGCGACTCGCGCTTCCGGCCCTTGGTGCTCTGATCGCCGAACCGCTGTATCTCCTGACCGATACGGCCGTCGTCGGCCACCTTGGAACCCCGCAGCTCGGCGGTCTTGCCCTTGCAAGCCAGGTGCTGTTCATCACGACCGCACTCTTCATTTTCCTTGCGTACGGCACCACGGCCGCGGTGTCTCGACTGCTGGGGGCCGGGCAGATCATCGAAGCAGCCCGGAATGCGGTCCAAAGTATGTGGCTGGCGTTTATGGTCGGCCTGGTCCTTAGCGCCGGTGCGTTCGCCTTCGCCGAACCCCTCTTGCGAGTCCTCGGCGGCGACGGCGCGGTACTCGAGAACGCGCTCATCTACCTCCGCATCAGCACGTTTGGTATCCCGGCTCTCTTGCTCATGCTCGGCGGCGTCGGCTACCTACGAGGCCTACAAGACACGAAGCGGCCGCTCATCGTCGCCGCGGTCACGGCGATCGCAAACCTGGTCATCGAGGTCGTTCTGATCTACCGCTTCGACTACGGCATCGGCGCCTCGGCGCTTGCTACCGTGATCGCCCAGTGGGGTGGAGCGCTCGCCTACTTGTGGTGGATTGCCCGGGCCGTGCGGTCCCACGGCGTGTCGCTCGCTCCCGACAGCGCCATCATCCGCCGACTCGCAGTCGCCGGACTCGACCTCTTCTTACGCACCGCCTCACTGCGCGGCTCATTCACTCTTGCCGTTGCCGTCGCGGCCCGCATGGGCGACGTCGAACTCGCCGCGCACGAGGTCACCTTTGCGCTGTGGTCGTTCGTGGCCTTCGGCCTCGATGCCGTCGCGATCGCGGGCCAAGCAATGGTCGGCAAACTGCTCGGCGCCGACGACGAGGCCGAAGCTCGAGCCGTGTCTCGCCGCATCGTCGAATGGGGCGTCTTGCTCGGCGTCATCGCAATGGTCGTCGTGCTCGTCGGCCGCCCATGGCTCGCGTCGCTGTTCACCGACGATCCCGCCGTGATATCGATGGTCCAGTTCCTGTTCGTCTTCTTCGCGCTATCGCAACCGATCAACGGTGTCGTGTTCGCCCTCGACGGCATTCTCATCGGAGCGGGCGACCTGCGATTCCTGGCCTTCGCCATGGCCGCATCGGCCGCAGTGTTCATTCCCATGGCCCTCGCCGTCCTCTGGACCGGACTCGGCATCGGCTGGCTCTGGGCCGCCCTGACGGTCTTCATGTTCGCCCGCGCCCTCACCCTCCTCCTCCGCTTCCGCAGCAACCGCTGGCTCGTCACCGGCACGCTGTAACACCGTCTCGCCCTCGGCCGCCACAGGCCGCCGTGACATTCTCTCGCCCTCCGGCCGCCACGGGCCGCGCGCTGGCGGGGGTACGTTGGATCGAGCGAGCGTTTCGGAAGCGAGCCCCAGCGAGCGAACGTGCGAGCGAGACAAACGTGCCCCCGTCGCCGCATGTCCAGCCAAAACAAACGCACCCCCGCCGCCCCATACTCGGCGAGACAAGCGCACCCAAACCGCGACCCGGCATACTGCAGGCCGTGAGTAGACGGGACCGGGCGACACAGATACCGATGGCCGATGCGCCCTCGCTCGCAGTCGTACGACGCGGCG
>Ga0114956_1004627_pt1 | contig 10428 bp, 9 predicted proteins | sample MaitaG_FD_87304 | JGI IMG/M metagenome (GOLD analysis project Ga0114956, IMG submission 87304) | Marine algal microbial communities from Maine, USA - Maine_Asex2 metaG | ecosystem: Host-associated > Algae > Red algae > Unclassified | place: Maine, USA | collected 2015-01-05 | reverse complement strand
ATCAAAGTACCTGCTCTGCGCGAGCGCCGCGAAGACATTTATATGCTATTTCGCAAATTCACCCTCGACTTTGCAGAAGCTCAGCGCATCGACCCGATCTCCCTATCTACTGAAGCCAAAATGCTGTTGGAGCAGTACCATTGGCCTGGCAATATCCGAGAATTGAAAAATGTAGCCGAGCAGATTTCCATTCTTTCTGAAAAACGCGAAATCGACTACTCCATGCTCAAAGAGTTCTTGCCGCAGGCTGGAAATCGCAATTTGCCGATGATTCCAAACCGATCTGGAGGTATGGAGATGAATGAGCGTGAGATCCTCTACAAACTGCTCTTTGACATGAAGTCTGATCTGAGCGACCTCAAGTCATTGATCTACGAACTGATCAAAAACAACGATCTCGAAATAAATCCCGGACAGCTCAAACAGCTTTCCGAGGGTCAGCGACCAGGAAGAGCGCCCACCCCCGAGACTTTCTCCTATGATGCTGCACCTGCTCTGGAGCAAGAGCACCATGGAGCTCCGATTATCATAGACCGTCGGGATCAGGCAGAGTTCAATCAGATGGAAGTAGTCGATGAAAGTCTCTCCATAGAGGATATGGAGCAAGATTTGATTAAGAGAGCGTTAAAGAAACACAAAGGGAAGCGTAAAAATGCGGCCGACGACCTCGGAATCTCAGAACGTACGTTGTATAGAAAGATAAAACAATACGAGATCTCCTAATGCACCGCTCATATTTCTCTCTTGGCGTCGTTGTCATACTGTTCCTTTGCACTCCACTACTAAGCTGCTATTCGCTGAAGGGAATTTCGATACCTGATTCGGTCAGCACATTCTACCTGGCTGAGCTTACTAAACGTGCCCCTAATGCACCTGCCGACATTGGCCAGACTTTCAGTGAGTTTTTCAAGCAGAAGCTCCTCAACGAGACCAAACTCACCTTTGATGATGTAAATGCGGATGTCGAATTTATTGGAGAGATCACACGATATTCGGTTACTTCAGTTGCACCTCAACCTGGAGAAAACATTGCGTTCAACCGCCTGACCATCGCGATCAGCATGGATTACAATAGCAATCTGAATGAAGAAGACAATTGGCAGAGCTCCTTTTCTTTCTATTCTGATTACAGCCGAGACGAGAACCTCCTCGACATCCAAGATGGATTAATTCAAACCATTTTCACCCAAATTGGAGAAGACATCTTCAATAAGGCTTTTACCAATTGGTAAACTACAGTGAATAGTTGGAGCGAAGCGAAAATCCGCGCACCGAGCAAAGCGAGCGTCGGGATGAATAGGGAATAGTGAATAGGGAAAAGGGAATAGGGAATAGGGAAATCAAAGTGCGCTCATATTGTTTACTTTGCGCTGAATGATGAATTTGGCCGATATCCTTGCTAATCCTTCCCGGGTAGGAGAACTCCCTGCTCAAGATTTGGAACAGTTGGCCACGAAATATCCGCAAAGCGAACACGTACACTTGCTGCGCTATCTTCATCACCTGCATACGACTGGGGAAATCCATGAAGCACTGCTGGCAAAAGCATCTATGCATGCCTCAAATCGAAATGTCCTTGCAGAATGGACGCAGCGCTTCGGCAGAGATACGTCGCAAGCCACGGTTGTGCCAGCAAGCGCTCCCAAGATAGCCTCGGTGCCAGAGGAAGACCTTACGAAGGTTACCGCAAAGAGCGCACCCAGGAAGACCTCGAAGAAGAAAAAGAAGAAAAGCACTCCAATTTTAGAAAAGCCTGCGGCACAGATTGAGCCTCCGCTTGCATCTACCTGGATCATACCCGGTGTCGAGGAGGAACTGATCATCGAAGAGCCCGTTAAGGCAGCAAAGAAAGGAGGCTCTAAATCTATATCCGGTAAGAAGTCGAACAAGCGCAAACGGAAGAAGAGCAAAACTACTCGCCTCACAAAAATTATTGAAGAGCAAAAGGATTCTCGCGACCCTTTTACCAATGGCGAGAGCAATGAATTTTTAAAGTGGCTCAGGCGCATGGATCAACTCGGAGTGCAACAAAAGCCAGCCAAGAAAATCAAACAGAAATCAAAAAAGAAGCGGAAGAAGAAAGTTGAGACCGATATTATTTCAGAGACCCTTGCGGAACTGGTCGCCCTGCAAGGCAGACCGGGCAAAGCCATTGAGATCTACGAACAGCTCCGTTTGAAATATCCTGAAAAAAGTGCTTTCTTTGCGCTGAAAATTAAGGATTTACAGGATAAAAGTGAGTAAGCGATGCTGACCGGAATGACCGTATTGATAGCAATTGTAAGCCTTCTGCTGATGGGCTCAGTGCTGATACAAAACCCGAAAGGAGGTGGTGTAGATCCGACATTTGGCGGTCAAGGGGCCAATCAAATGTTTGGTGCTGCCAAATCTACTGACTTTATCGAAAAAATCACTTGGGGGCTGGCCATCACCCTCTTTATACTTTGCATCATTACAACTTTGATGGTGGGATCAGGAGGTTCTGCCGGACAAGAACTTCTCTCCCAATAGCAAACTTTCCTTGTCATATTGACAAGGTTACTGACAGAAAGTGCTGTCTAGGCTTGAATTGCCGATGTGATAGTGCTAAAATGACAGTGATAAGCAATTGGCATAAGAACTGTAGATGTAATAACTCGTTGAATCGAATTACCTAACAATTTAAACCTAATAAGCAGATTATGATGAAGCCAATCAATGATCGAGTAGTTGTCAAACCTGCTCCGGCTGAAGAAAAAACAGCAGGAGGGATTATCATCCCCGATACTGCCAAAGAAAAGCCTCAGCGAGGTGAAGTAGTAGCTGTGGGTCCTGGAAAAGACGGAAATTTAATGACCGTCGCTGATGGAGACATCGTACTTTACGGCAAGTATGCCGGTCAAGAGCTCAATTATGACGGCCATGATTATCTAATCATGCGTGAGGATGATATTCTTGTGATTCTCGACCGATAAGACTCTTGCGTTAATAATCCAATCTTTCAAATATTTTAAATCGTAATAAACATGCCTAAAGAAATTAGCTTCGACACCGATGCCCGGGCAAAACTAAAAGCGGGTATTGATGCCTTGGCCAATGCGGTCAAAGTGACTCTTGGCCCCAAAGGTCGAAACGTTGTTATACAAAAATCATTTGGTGCACCTTCACTTACAAAAGATGGAGTATCTGTAGCAAAAGAAATTGAGCTTGAGGATCCCGTAGAGAATATGGGTGCTCAGATGGTAAAAGAAGTTGCCTCTAAAACTTCAGATGTAGCCGGCGATGGTACCACTACCGCCACTGTCCTGGCTCAATCTATGGTCACTGCCGGAATGAAGAACGTCACGGCTGGAGCAAATCCAATGGATCTGAAACGAGGTATCGACAAAGCCGTAAAAGTTGTCATCTCTAGCTTGGAATCGCAGTCTGAAGTAATCGGAAATGACTTCGAAAAAATCAGACAGGTCGGTTCAATCTCGGCAAACAATGACGATGAAATCGGAGCATTGATCGCGGATGCAATGAAGCGTGTGTCAAAGGACGGTGTGATCACTGTTGAAGAGTCAAAAGGAACTGACACCTATGTAGATGAGGTCATCGGTATGCAATTTGACCGTGGCTATCTTTCTCCCTACTTTATCACGGATGCCGAGAGCATGACTGCTGAGTACGAAAATCCGCTCATTCTCATCCATGACAAGAAGATTTCCAACATGCAGGACATCGTTCCTATTTTGGAAAAAGCGGTAAACGCAGGTCGACCACTCTTGATCATTGCTGAAGACATTGAGAGCCAAGCTCTTGGGGTATTGGTTGTAAACCGATTGCGCGCACAACTTAAAATCGTTGCTGTAAAAGCACCTGGTTTTGGTGATCGCCGCAAAGCAATGCTCGAAGATATTGCTGTGCTGACTGGTGGTACGGTTATCTCGGAAGAAAAAGGCTACAAGCTCGAAAGCGTTGAGCTGGAGCACCTGGGTACAGCTGAGAAAGTAACTGTCGACAAAGACAATACAACCGTAGTAAACGGTGCTGGTGACACAAAGATGATCACGGCTCGCATCAATCAGATCAAGCAGCAAATTGAAGTGACTACTTCCGACTACGATCGCGAGAAATTGCAAGAACGCCTGGCCAAGTTGGCTGGTGGTGTTGCTGTCTTGTACGTAGGTGCAGCGACCGAGGTCGAAATGAAGGAGAAGAAAGATCGCGTTGATGATGCGCTACACGCCACTCGCGCAGCGGTAGAAGAAGGCATCGTAGCAGGTGGAGGAGTCGCACTTGTGCGTTCTATACCAGCTTTGGACAAGATTGAAGCAGCAAACGAAGATGAAGCCATTGGCATCTCTATCGTGCGCAAAGCACTAGAAGCTCCGGTACGCATCATTGCTGAAAATGCAGGTGTGGAGGGTAGTGTTGTCTTGCAAAATGTAATGAGCAAGAAGAAAGCGTATGGATACAATGCACGGACCAATGTCTACGAAGACTTGAAGAAAGCCGGCGTTATTGATCCTACCAAAGTGACTCGCATCGCTTTGGAAAACGCAGCTTCGATTTCAGGAATGGTCTTGATGACAGCTTGTGTGATCAATGATAAGCCTGAGCCGGAAGCAGCTGGAGGAGGCCACATGCCTCACGGAGGCGGCATGGGCGGCATGATGTAGTAAAAAAGGGCAGATACCGAAAGGTATCTGCCCTTTTTTAGATCTCGAGAGTTCGAGATCTCGAGACTTCGAGAAGGCCCTGCCGGTATCGACTGTCCGTTTTCCCGAAGCCACACTCACCCCCAAACTCGCACACCCTCCCCTCTCGAAGTCTCTTTATCTCTCAGTCTCGATGTCTCGGTGTCTCGAAGCCTACGTTGTCTCGCACACCCTCCCCTCCCCTCTCGAAGTCTCGATGTCTCTTTATCTCGAAATCTCTTTATCTCTTTATCTCTTTATCTCGAAATCTTCAGAAGGATTTTTGTCCGATTCAGTAACCTTATCTCCCTTTTCGGCTCATACACCTTGTGATTGTCCCTCTTGTTATACATCTTATAGGCAAATCGTTACAAGATGAAAAGCTTTACTTCATTGGCGACGAGAACCACGATAGCAGCTCTGCTTTTTTGGATTGTCGCACCCCTGAGTGCTCAATCCGTGCAGTCATACATATACGGCACGCTTCACACCCGCTCTGGCGACTCTTATGAAGGTTTCATGCGCTGGGGCAAAGAAGAGCTGTTTTGGCACGACATCTTCAATTCAACCAAAACCGACGATCAGTCAAATTACCGCAGGCCAGAAAAAAAATCAGGCAGATGGTTTGATTTCGACTGGAATTTCAGCAGCATTTGGGACAACAAGTACGGAGGCACTTCCCACACCTTTGCCTGCCACTTTGGTGATATCAAAACACTCGAGCTAAAACGCAGTCAGACTGTCTTGGTTGGACTCAAAAATGGCTCAATCATCGAAGTGCGTGGTGGCTCAAACGATATCGGCGAGAGCATCTACCTGAACAGCCCCGATCTTGGCGAAATCAAAATACCCTGGGATCGCATAGATCAAATTGATTTTAGTGCCGCTCCACTGCACTATGAAGCACCTTACGAAACCATGCTTTATGGCACTGTCGAGACCACACGTAATCGCACCTTCAAAGGCGTTGTCACTTGGGATATGGATGAGCGCATCGGCAGTGACATCCTTGATGGCGATAGCCGCGAGGGTGAGCACGAAATACCTTTCTCCTTGATCAAGAGCATCACCAGATCAGGAGATGGCTCAAATGTTGAGCTTCGATCCGGTAAAGAACTTAGACTAGAAGGCTCAAACGATGTCGACGACGGCAATCGCGGAGTTGTGGTATTCGACGCTAACTACAACAACATCAAGATTGATTGGGATGATTTTCAAAAAGTCACCTTTGAATCCATTGGAGATGTCATACCCACCTATGATGATTACAAAGTGCCAACGGGCATCGAAGCAGAGGTTATGGGATTTGACGGTGCTCGCTACAAAGGCTTGGTGGCTTTCGACATCGATGAGTTTTGGGAACTTGAATTTCTAGATGGCAATGACGACCAGATTGAATACCAAATTCCGTTTCGGAACATAAAGCGTCTGGTTCCTAAAAACCGATCCTACTCGATGGTTTTCCTTCGAGACGGAGAATCGCTCTTGCTAGGTGACTCACAAGATGTATCTTCCCGCAATGATGGCCTCCTGATCTTTCAGGAAGGTGAAAAAGAACCCATCCATGTCAAGTGGGATGATATCGACGAAATCATATTCAAGTAGCGATACGTTCAGGAGTGCAGCTTCTGGGTCGCTGTTCAGACGAATTCAGCAGGACAAAGCTTTTTACATATCCATTGCACTGATCGTCGTCAGTGTCTTGATGCTGCTGCATTTGCGCGGCCTGCCCGCAGATCGACTCAACCCCAGCATTCTTACAGTGGCTGATATACTGCTCACGATCAGTGTACTCATTGTCGGCAATACCCTAATCGGTCGGATCCTGGATCGCTTGATCAGCTGGAAATCTAAACCCGTAAGTCGATACATTTTGCAGATGATAATGGGCGTGGTCTTTTCCCTGGCATCGCTAACCGTGTCTTATCTTTTTGTCAAAGGTAATTTTACCGATAGTGCACCCGATCATTCGCAAATCATAACCCTAAATCTCTTCGGTTTGGCGGTGCTGTTACCGATTTTCTCTATCTATTTTGGAATTAAGTTTATTCGCTCCTGGCGAAAATCCGAGCTTGAAGCAGAACAGCTGCAAAGGGCAAATGCCAAATCGCAAATGATGTCTCTTAAGAATCATCTCGACCCACACTTTCTGTTTAACAATCTCAACGTGCTGTCATCGTTGATGGATACCGACATCGAGGGCTCGAAAGAATTTCTGGGTCACTTTTCTGAAGTATATCGCACCCTGCTGCGCAGCGAAACCGAAGATCTCGTCACCGTTTCAGAAGAGTTGAAACTTATCGATTCATACGCCCACTTACTCAAAATCAGGTTTCGAGAAGGACTTCAACTGAACATCAATGTCAGTGAAGCAGATCGAGAAAAATGCATCCCACCCCTTTCATTGCAAATGCTGATCGAAAACGTAGTGAAACACAATATCGCTACCCGTTCTAAACCATCTAAAATAGAAGTAACCACGAAGTACGATTTCCTGACGGTCAGTAACAATATCCAGCTGAAGCCCTTTGACGAAAAAACTAAAAGTGGTACCGGCCTCAATAATTTGATCGCCCGATTTGCTCATTTTACTGAAAAAAAGGTCCACATCCACGAGGAGCGCGGTCAGTTTCACGTGCATCTACCACTCATTTCGGTGGAATAGTAGACTGACATGGTCATGAAGCTTGCCTGACCGGCAGGCAAGACTACCGTGGCCTGTAGTAATGTAGCACACATGTTTGAGGGCGACACGCCTCGCTTGAGAACGAGATCATATTAAAATTGAAACCAAAATCTTATACAATCGTCTACTAGTTTGTAATTTCGACTACAATCAATGCGCGGTGTGATCAGATCTAACGAAAAATCAGAGCGAAGACTAGCGGCGATCCTTTTTGCAGACATCGAGGGTTTTACGGCGATCATGCAGCAGAACGAAGCACTCGGGAGAGATACACTCGCCAAATTTAGACATGCCACCAAAATCAAGGTGCCACAGTGGAGTGGTGATGTGACGCAGTACTACGGAGATGGCTGTCTTTGCCTATACGATAGCGCAGTCAATGCCCTGCAATGCGCCATTGAATTGCAGCGCGAGTTTCGGCAAGCCCCGCAAGTACCAGTGCGCATGGGCATTCATCTCGGCGACATTTTTGTCGAAGCTGACCATGTGTATGGAGATAGCATAAATATTGCATCGCGCATCGAATCGATGGGTACGCCTGGATCCATTCTCTTCAGCCAGTCTGTACACAGCAACATCAAGAACAACAGCGAGTTTATGTCACGGTCTTTGGGAGCGATCAACTTTAAGAATGTCGCAGAGCCCATACCAGTGCATGGTCTGACCAATGAGGGCTTGGTCATTCCCAACACACCCATGACCAGCGATTCGTATGGACTGCAAATCCTGGTGATCGAAGATGAGCCACTTGCCGCCGATCGCATTATCAAAATCGTCAAGCAAATCAATCCCAACCATGTAATCCTGGACACACTCGATACCGTAGAAGACAGCATCGCTTGGCTTAAGGAGCATCGTACACCAGACGTGATTCTGAGCGACATCCAGCTGGCAGATGGTCTTTCGCTGCGGATCTTTGCCGATCGCAAAATCTCTTGTCCGATTATTTTTACGACGGCTTTTGAGAAATATGCGATCCAGGCCTTCGAGCTAAATGGTGTAGACTATCTACTGAAGCCGATTAAAGAAGAACGCCTTCGAGAAGCTCTGGATCGCTGCATTGCCGCGGCCCCGCAAATCAACGAATCGAGTGATAAGCTTCTGGAAGAGTTCAAAGCCTTGCTCCATTCCAAATCACAAGACTTTAAGACTCGATTTCTTTGCAAGCTGGGGAACAAGATCAAGTCTGTACCGATTGAGACTGTGCGCTACTTCTACAGCCAAAATAAGATCACCTTTATTGTCACGGACGACGGTAATCGCTACCCAGCCAACCACACCCTTGATGAAGTAGAAGATCTCGTCGACCCCCGAATCTTCTTTCGAGTGAATCGTCAGTTTGTGGTTCATTTTGACTCCATCAATGAAATCCAACCCCATTTCAAAGGGCGTCTCAAATTGAGCCTTGCACCAAGTTGCAATGAAGAGATCACCATCAGCTCTGGTAAGTCTCCTCTATTTAAAGCTTGGCTCGATCGGTAAGAATACATCGAGATGTCGAGATTGAGAGATATCGAGACTTGGTCTGAGCTATATACAAAATGCCCGTTCCTCTTCGGTCTCCATTTTGCCCGATTCAGTGTTCTTTTTTACGGATCCAGTTTATTCGATTAGAAATTAATTCCTGTAAGACACATATTTACACGGATTAATTGAGACTCTTTAAACGTGTGACCATGAAGATGAAAATGTTGCTATCCCTCGGAATCAGCTTGGTGATGTCTTTCAATATCACAGAGGCACAAGATCAAGGTTCATCCAACTCATTATTTATCTATGGCCAAGTCACTACGATAGATGGCGAGCAGTACAAGGGTCAATTGCGTTGGGGCAAGGAAGAGGCTTTCTGGTTTGACATCTACAATTCAAGCAAACCCGAAAATGAAAACCTCAAATACCTTACGGATGATGAGCTGGACGACCTCGACGACCAAGACTACCGACTCGCATCTCGATGGAACCACAAATGGTGGCCCAAAAATTACAATTGGAATTCAGATCACACGCACACTTTCGCCTGTGAATTTGGGGAGATCGCTTCCATATCCATGCGCTCTAAATCCCGGGTTCGATTGGAACTCAGAGATGGATCTGTGGTAAATCTGAAGGGAGGATCTAATGACATCAATGAAGATATTCAAGTAAATGACGCAGACCTTGGTTTGATAAGACTAGACGGCGACCGCATAGACAGAGTGGACTTTATGGATACCCCGGCAGATCTGGTGAGTGTCTTTGGAGAACCATTTTATGGCACCGTGCATAGCGACGAAGGCTCTTACCAAGGCTACCTGCAATGGGATCACGATGAGCGCCTGGGTCTTGACGTGCTCGATGGAGATACGCGAGATGGTGATATCGCGATAAAATTCGAAATGATTGCCGGCATCGCTAGGTCGGGTCGAGGAGCAGAAGTAACTTACCGATCTGGCCGATCGTTATATATTTCGGGTTCGAATGATTGCAACAGTGGCAACCGAGGTATCATCGTCAATATCCCAAACAAAGGTCGAGTCGATATTCCCTGGTCTTCTTTTGATGAGATGATTATTGAAGAAAACAATCCCGATGCTGCTATCTCCTACTCCGACTTTCGTGACGGAAGACGTATCGCCGGTACGGTAGAGACGGTAAAGGGGCTGGAGCTGGAAGGCACTTTGATTTTTGACCTGGATGAAGAGCGCGATTTTGAGCTTCTCAATGGAATGAAAGAGGACGTAGAATTTCTTATTCCCTTTCGGTCTATCTCACAAATACAGCCCGTGGGCCGCAACACGTCACTCGTCTATTTAAATGATGGAGAAAAAATATTATTGGAAGATCAAGTAGATGTTTCAGAAGAAAATGATGGAGTCTTAATTTTTGCAGGCAATTCCAATAATCCGAAATATGTCGCGTGGGAAGATGTCAAGTCCATTAAGTTGCATTAGTTAGAATGATGAGAGTTTTGAAAGCAGTTGCATGTAATTAATACTCTCTACATCCTAAATAAAAGGTTTTTCATACTTGATGAAATACCAAGGTTTAGTTTTTGAATAACAACAGGAGTGGCCTTGCGGAAGCGCAGGGCTGCTTTTTTTT
>Ga0114956_1004626_pt1 | contig 10432 bp, 4 predicted proteins | sample MaitaG_FD_87304 | JGI IMG/M metagenome (GOLD analysis project Ga0114956, IMG submission 87304) | Marine algal microbial communities from Maine, USA - Maine_Asex2 metaG | ecosystem: Host-associated > Algae > Red algae > Unclassified | place: Maine, USA | collected 2015-01-05 | reverse complement strand
CCGAAGGTGATATGTTGACATATGCCTGGCGACAAATCTCTGGGCCTACAGTTGGTTTGGCGGGTCAAGAAACCGCTGGTCCAAGTTTTTTTACGCCTAATGTGACATCAGCAACGACGATCTCATTTGAGCTTATAGTCGAGGATACTGCCGGGAATTTTTCTGCGGCGGAGCAGGTGGATATCACCGTTCTTCCGCCTGCAAACAACGCCACATGTTCCCCGTGGAATCGCGATGCGCTTGTAGATTCACTAACAGCGGTTCAGCCAAATGGTGCCGGGACCAACTATTCTTTGAAACATATTATTATGGGGCCAGTTGGGAATGATTTGCAGGCAGAAGCTGCGCGTTTAGACAACCTTTATCCCAACTTCAAAACTCTGGAGATCAAAAGCTATATATCCAATGCCGGATCGGGCAACACTCCCACGTCTGGTGGCGGGACTGCGGCGCCTACGAAGGCGAGAAGGTTTGAGACCCCCGTCTCGCCTGCGCCGCAATTATATTGGATGGGCGAGCCCTTCGTTGAAGGCGATTGGTACAGGCTTGATACCAAAATCAACCTTTACGCAGATGATGGAGATTTTTTCTATCAGCCAGTATATCCGGATAACTGCCTCTATGAAACCGCATACGTAAAGCTGGATAATTCCGGCTCTCTCAATGGCCTGCGCAGTGCCGGGCCGGGCCCAAAGCTTATATTTAGCGACGGTACATCGGAGATTAGCTCCGAGACTTCAATTGGTGGAAATACCGACGTCGTTTCGGGCGATGAACAGGCTGGTGTGGTCCGAGACGGCATAAGGGTGAAACTATCGCCTGAGCTTAGCGAAGTACTGCAAACCGAGGAGGTCGTCTTAACTGAAGAGGACATCAAAAAAGCGAAAAAGAAGGCCAAAAAACGTTGGCAGTTTTGGAAGAAGAAGGAATAGTTCATGATAAAGAGCGACAAACATTTAGAAAAGTTCTCCGATTCAAAAATGCGCCCTGATGAGCAGGTGCTTGAGAGCGTTAAGGGCTATATGTCGGGAAAGGAGAAAGACTCAAAAGATGCTCTGATGACGGGACGCCTCATTTTGACGGATCAGCGCGTCTGCTTTTACCGCAAGGGTTTCATCGGCGAAAAATTTGAGTCCATAGATCTGGACAAGGTATCTTCTATCGAGACGAATTCGCTCTTGGGGCACAGGAGCGTCAAACTATATTCGACGCATAACGACCTCACCTTCAACAGCTTCAAAGGTAAAGAAGAGTTTGATCCGGTCATTGCGAAAATTGAAGACTGGGTGGCCTTAGCGGGCACGAAGCCAGCGGAAGTTACGCAAGACAAACAATCGCCTACCGATCAACTTCGCAAGCTGGCTGAATTACGCGACAGCGGCGTTTTAACTGCGGCAGAATTCGAAAACAAGAAAACGGATATTCTGGCGCGAATCTAGCTCTCCCCTCGGGTGAGGGTCCCTACTCTTGATGGGGCGCATTTGGGTAGGGACCTTAACTTTTATATCCCCAATTTGCAAAATTCTAGAATTTGGGAAGCTCTTTCTCCAACTGCCTTGGAAGATTTCGTTCGGATAAAGTCAAAGTTGGAATTACCGATGCGGAGTAAAATAGTGTCAAAGCAAATCGAGGTTCACCGATATATATCATATTGGGTCTTAGCGCTGAGCTTTTCGGGAATGGTCGTTGGTTGCTCCCACATCCCTATGCCGGAGGAACCGCCGGAGTTGAGCGCCAACCAGCCACCTATCGCAAATGCCGGAGATGACGTTACCACAAGCAGTACGTCACCATTTTGGCTTGATGGCCGAAACTCATCAGATCCTGACGGCGACACAGTGACTTATAAATGGGAGCAAATATCCGGCAACAGAATTAGTTTAGGACAGCCGAACGGCGCCATGGCGAGCTACTGGCCTACCCTCGGTATACGCCGCTTTCGGCTGACGGTCACTGATGTCGATGGTAATGTTTCGGCTCCGGATGAGGTAACAATTACCCATGAGCCGCGGCCCCCGGCAGCGAAATGCGAGATTTGGGGACGAGATGATTTGGTCGAGACGTTGACCGCCTCACAACCGGGGGGGTTAGGGGCCAATCATGGGATGAAACTCAAACTAAGCACCTCAAAAATCGCCGCGATTCAGTTCGAAGCCGCACGGTTGGATCAGCTTTACCCAAATTTCGAGGCTATAGAAATTCGGGCCGTCGTATCCCAAACGAAAGGGAGCGGGTTTATGCAAGACCCTATTCAACGCAATCCTCTCGCCCCTTCGATCCCGGGAGCGCCGCCAATAACACTAAGATTTGAAGGTTCGGGATCTATGTCTGTGCCAACAATTTGGGCTGATCAGCCATTCTCTGAAAACCGAACATATTTCATCCAAACCATGGTCAAACTGCTGGATGACAATGCACAGGAAATATCAAATTCCGAACTATCCCCTGACTGCCGAAGCGCTGAAGTCTTTGCCAGGGTAGTTCCTATGGCAGGACAAATCATTGGCGGACAAGGCGCGCCTATTCGAGGACCGTTATTTGTCATCTCGGACGGCGAAGAACGGCTGGGCCAGCGGAGTATCCCGGACTTTCCAGAGCCTCCGCGCCAGCCCTTTGATCCGAACGGTCCGATTCCACAATAGGGGAAGCCGTTTGAGCAGTGGTATCAAAGCAACACCGATCCCAAGAGTTGGTAACAGCGGAGCGATCGATGACCCCATGAATATGGGATGGCGAAGCTTTAATATGCAGCACATTATTTCTTCAGAACATCATCTTCCGTGTCGCCAGAAAGATCTGTTTGGCGGTCAAAATGAATGGGGACGTTATGGGACGCTTTCGCAGAACTTTATGCAGTACCGCCGCTTTTTCGCTGATGGCGAGCTACGCCAACGCTCCGACGGTTTTGGAGTACCTGTCTGTTAGGTAAACAAATGAAACTCTCTTCAAATCTCATATTATCGGCTTTTGCTTTGTTACTGGGCTGTGGTGAAGCCAGTCACCAGAGTTCCCCAACTCAAAAGCTCTCTTTGTCTACTGATGCCATACAAATAGTGAAAACATCTAACGGCCAAGTCTCTACGGATTTTGACGCTTGTGTCTTTGAGGATAAGAATCTGGTCTCCCATTTGGGATTGCCGGAAGACACTTATGTTTCAAAAAATCAACGCGGTCATAGATGTTTTATTACGCTGCAACGCTCTGATCTTGAGAGCGACGAACCATATGCTAACTTTCATACGACCCTGACGGTAGCCTTCAATGGCTATATTTTTCGCAATCCGACTGAACTAGCTGAATATATAGATCTCTATTATAAAAACCCGGTTCGTCTCTCGGGATATGGGGATGAAACATATGCAGTCGCAGGGTTGCACAAGGATTCGGAAGCCATCATTGGTTTTCATCCTGGCGGAAGCTACTATCTTGACGTTAGGTCTAAACCCGTGATGCGAGACAGGGACGGTCCGCCAATAAGTGCGATCTATGAGGTGGATAAAACTCTCTTCAGAGATATGGCGGCCAACTTGAATTCCCGTTTAAGAACCGATCCAACAATAGACTAACTGGGCTTGCTTCTTTCAGGAATGCCGCAGCCGCGATGTGCGAGAGTGTATCACTGCTATTTTGAGCAAATTTCTAGATGGGGATGGAGGGGGCTCACGCCCCCATATCTATGGGATTGGACAATTCCGCCCCCTCCATATTGTAACCTTAATTATATTAGGAGAGTCTCTTATGTTGGCGCGCATATTTTTTTGTTTTTCACTTATTCTGGGATTTTTGTTCGCCTTAGGCACAAATGCTGGGGCCACTATTTTTGACGTCCCTAATGATCTCAACGCGAAATTCTCTGTCGAAAAAAACTTATGCTTGGGCGATTTGCGAAATGACCCAACGGCCTCATTATGTCCGTTGGATACGGTGGTCCCCGCCAATTCTACGGTCAGCTATATTTTTACCGTTACCAATCCGTGGGGTGAACCTCCTCAACGGATCACGCTCGACGATAATTATCCGAACAGCTTTGTCCCAAGCGGCGCCCCTGTTTGCTTGGATGACACCGGAAATGCAGTCACATTGATCTCAGGCGCGCCGGCACCCGCAATTGCAGAATTCGATCTGGGGATTGGGAAAACAGTAACTTGTGTCGTGGCCGGGGAATTTAACAATTCAGGCACATTTGAAAACACCGTAAATGCAAAGAATAACTCGGGTTATGATTTGACCTCCAAGGTATCCACAACGGTCGCAGCGTCGCAGCCGCTCGGAGTCGATTTATCTTTGACTAAAACGGTATCTCCGTCCTCAATCAATGTCTCAAGCAACTCCCAGGATTTAAATTATACAATCAATATCAAAAACAATGGAAGCTCGTCTGTCTTCATCGGGGATCATTTTAAGCTTCATGACCGCATGTCGTTGCTCCCAAACAGCGTCCCGTTTCGGGCGCGTTTTGTTAGTGCGACTTGTACGTCATCTAATGCCGGCACGACTGATTGCTTGGACCCGGCCGATATATATTCATATGGCAGTCCGGATATTCTCGTAGGCACAGCGGGCGTTTCCAACTTTATCCGATGGGGATTCAGTAACGGAAAGGGCAATCTGGGCGCCGGTGAAACGATCACGCTCACAATAAAAGCCCGTATCAGTCAGCTCAACGGTTTGTCTTGCGTTGCAGCCTTAAACGCCGACGGTATTCGAAATCAGGCATTCTTTACGTTGATCGATTCAAGCGGAAGCGCCTTCACAGAATCAAATGCTTCAAATAATTCTGCATCAGTAAATGCGATAGTTGTCACCGGACAAACAACCGTTGATCCCTATTGTGGCAAGGGTCATCTGAAAATTACTAAAACCCAAGTTAACCCAAACCCTCAAACAGAATTGTCGTGGGGCGATGCAGCTGGATATGAAATCGAGCTGGAAAACAAATCAGTACCGGCTCAGAATATTTCTATAAATATTGGGGACCTGCAGGACTGGGTGACAGAAGGTATTAATACACCCCCTTTCACGCGTGTGCATGACTTCACGTCTTGCACGTCCTCTACAGACAGCGCCGTTTGCGCGGCTCTTAATGGGGCCTTCGCGGCTAGCCCGGACTTCAGCTATACGTATTACACACAAACGGAGCAGGCTTGGAAAACGAGCAAAAGTTTTACTTTGCAACCCGGTCATAAGGTAACAATCGGAACCAAATTTTTCTATAAAGACCCGGATTGCGAAACTGTTCCGAAGGCTCCGCTTAAGCCTATCATCAACACGGCGACTGTCAGCTATAAGGCGACCGCTTACGGGGCGACGTCAGCGAGTGACCCAAAGATTAGCTTCTTCCAAAGCGCCAAAGCCGTGACGAAGATGAAGGATAATGATGCGTGTGATTTTAAAGTCAAAAAGGCATCTGCAACGACAGCTCCAAATGGCAAGCCTCATCTCTTCTTTGGAACGCCGTTTAAATATGATGTCGTTTACACAAGCAATGAACCGAAACGAGACATCGGCACGATTACGGATGCTATCAGGCTGGACAAGTCCGGATATGCAGGGTCGCTGGATTACACGTCCAGCTGGAGCTGCACCGCGACCGGCGTCAGCGGATACAAGGCCAATGGCTCCATAACAGGTAAGCTTCGACATACGTCGACTCCGGCTCAAGGGTCTTTGGCGATGAATCTACGTGCAAACTCCGCGACCCCGATTAACTTCACCCAAGGCGGTGTGTTGACCTGCAAAGTAACTGTTACGGTAGATAAGCCAGCTACAGGTTCAAATTACTGTACGTCCGCTCCGGTTCGGTTGCAGAATACCGCCTTGATGGACGTCACCCATCCGTTCAACTCTAATATCGCTTGGCCGCCATCCGGAACATATCAAGCCGGACCCATGTCACGGCCGAATCCGCAAAATAAAAATTGGGCTATGGCGGATGCACATATGCCAAAATGTGTGGACGCGAAACTCAACAAAGATGCGAGTGTTCCGGGATTGCCGGGCGGCGCGTCATGGACATATGATACCGGACCACAAGTGGACTACGCCATCACGGTCACGAATTTGGGACAGTCAACAATCACCCCTGCAGGCAGCAATACGTGGCCTTTCCCGGGGCTTATGGTTGAAGACGATTTCGACGGAATTTACGCAGGATCAAACCGGACAAACAGCACCTGTCTGCCCGGCGGTTTCTGTTCTCAACCAACTTCGAATAACGCCGGACGCCAAATTGGAGTGACCTCGCTTGGCAGCCTTCAAGATGGGACCTGGACCTATTCACGGCCAAATCCGTTTACGACAGGCGTCGATATCAAAAATTGTGCGGCCCTAAATGCCAATGGCCCGATGAATCCATCGCAAGGATATTACTATACGAACTTCAGTTCTCCAGTTTCGCGAAACGGTAGCACACCGCAATCCGATTGCGCCACAGTTCCGGTTTTGCAAACAACTGAGATTAATATATCAAAAGAGGTCATAGATGAGACTGGGGCGAACGCGACTGTCGTAGGACCGTTTGAGTTTACCGCCACATGCTCACCTTATGAGCTATTCGCGGGGACCGAGAAAGTGTCTGTGAATGCTGGCTCAACAGGCACGATTAAACCTGTTCCCGTAAAATCAAATTGCACGATTGAGGAGACCTCTCTTCCGCCGGTGCCGCAAGCAGCAATAGATGCTTGTGAAGCGAAAAGCTCGCTGACAACTGCGCAATGGGAGACTTCCATTACGCCGTCTAGCTTGAGCACACCGCTCAATCCGAATGGAGTTGCGGTAGAGGCTGTGAACAGACTGGTTTGCACGGAAGCTGAAAAGACAGCTCTGTTGATTAATAAAACTGTGAGCGGTCCGGATCCAAAAGGATCGGCTGATTTACGCAATCTTGATTACTCGATCAATGTCGATTGCACGGACCCTATCACGCCCGACACATTCACACTGAAGGCGAATTCGCAACAAAGCAGCACGGTTACGGTGGAGGTCTCGCAAGGCACGACATGTACCTTATCAGAAGTCACGCCCGCTTTCCCGCAATCGGTGAAGAACCTTTGCCCGGCGCCTCAGGTGCCTGTCTGGGATGATCCAACATATGTGAAAGCAAATCCGGTCGTTATCGGGCAGAAACAGCTTCGCGTCCAAATTCAAAATAATTGGAAATGCGATATTGGCACACCCGTTCCAAACACGGCAGGCGGATTTGATGATATGGCGGTCTGGCGTCCAAGCAGCGGAATGTGGATCATGCGCAAATCCTCCAATAACTTTAATACGGTCGACCAATATCAGTGGGGCACTCAGGGCGATATTCCCTTGGCGCGTACGGATATGACCGGTGATGGCCTGGCTGATCTCGTCGTGTGGCGTCCAAGTGCTCGCACCTGGTACACCAAACGCTCTCCAAGTTTTGGAAGTTTCTTTACGAGGACAATCGGAACATCCGCCGACGATCAACCCATACCTTCGACTGACCTTAATGATGACGGGTATGACGATATGGTGACGTGGAACCCGAACACAGGGGTATGGTCCATACGTATGTCGCCGAACTATAATACAGTCATCAATCAAACATGGGGCGTCACGGGCGACATCCCAATGCCGGGTACAGACATGGACGGCGATGGCAATGATGATCTCGTCGTTTGGCGTCCGAGTAACGGGACGTGGTATGGTCGCTTAGGACCAAACTTTACGCAGACGCGAAACCGTCAGTGGGGGTCTGGTACCTTGAACGATATCCCGTTTCCGGGGTCCGACTTCAACGGCGATGGCGCAAGTGATCCTGCCGTGCTGCGCCCCGGCGCTCCGACAGTATTTGTTCGGCCAACTGCCGGCAACACATATGGGGCTCCCGTAAACCGAAGCCTGGGGGTCAATACCGGCACGACACATGTTATACCGGGTTCAGATTTCGATGGCGATAGCCGCTCAGATATGGCGGTCTGGCACGAAGATACAGGTAATTGGCATATTCGCGGCTCTAACTCAGGGTTTGGTACAGTGACCACAGTTCAATGGGGAACACCCGGAGACGTGCCTTTCGCCGGTGCTGACTTTAATGGGGACGGTTTCACCGATATCGGAGTTTTCCGAGCGGCTCCGGATGGCGGCACTTTCTTCGTCAGGCTCAATACGGGATCAGGAACGAATATTTCTTTCGGCGCGCCCCTCAACCGTAGCCTGGGTAAAGAGGGCGATATCGTCGTCGTAGGCCCGTTCGATAATCCATAATAATTCTTGACGATTTATCGAGAAGGGTGTCCCCAGCGCTCCGGTAAATAGTCAAATAAAGAGCGCCGGATTTCCGGCGCTTTTTTGTGTTCTAACACCGCGTATTTTGCCGTCTAAATTTGCCGACGCTTTCAGGATTTTCACGAAACCAAAATCGATATCGGCCTTCCCCATAAATACGGGATGGCGCATTTGCGCCCGGATATTAGATTGCCTCTATCAAATAACGGAGCGCGCAATGAACTATTATCAAGGACTATTTCTGGGGATGGCTGTTTTAGCTGCACCGTCAATCTCGCTGGCACAGGATCGGGTCAAACCCGTTGAAAGGCGTCAGGTGATTGACGTACGAAAAGCGCCGAAAGTAGAACAGACGTGGCGACAGAAAAAAGACATCTTGGGCGAGAAGATTGGAGCCCAACATGTCGTCTCACTTTCAGATGACATAAAAATCCGGCAAGGAAGACAAGCTGAACGCAATCTTCGAACTCAAATGTCGCGCATATTTTCCGGCGCGGGCATATCCGCAGACAAAATAAAAGAGGTGACGACAGGAGCGTTGAATGCCGTTTTAGTGGATGGATTAACTCCTGCACAGATCAAAAGACTCAAAGCGGATAAGCGCATCGCGCATGTCGACGCACTCGTCGCTGCGACACTGGATACTCCTGACCTCAACCCCGCGAATTGGGGAACTGACAGAATAGACCAAGTCAATCTACCGCTGGATTCGAGTCATGAGTACTCAACGATGTCTAATGCTCACATTTTTATTCTGGATGACGGCGTGGATGCGACCCATCCGGAATTCGGCGGCCGAGTCATCGAGCAAACGAGTTTTTCAGGAGATGGAACCACACCGTGTTCTAACCACGGTAGCTACTCCGCGAGTATGGCTGCGGGCGGAACGCGGGGTGTCGCAAGAGCCGCTCAGATACATGACTTAAAAATATTGCCGTGCTCGGGTAATGGAAATAATTGGATGATGGTGAATGCGATAAACCACGTGGTGAACGCGAATTTGCCCATGTCAGTCATTAACGCAAGTGTCTCATTCTATGCGCCTTTCGGGATAGGGAGTGTGGATCAAGCGGTGAACAATGCCGTTAATTCAGGAGTCGTTTTTGTTACCTCCTCGGGCAACTACCCGCAATATGATAGTTGCGGAATATCGCCGAACCGAGCCGCGAATGCAATTACAGTCGGAGCTTCCACGGGGACGGATGGCCATGCCTATTTCACAACACATGGTGCGTGTAACGACGTTTACGCGCCGGGCACAAACCAAAACGGCGCGCGCCTTGGCGGAGGCTATGGACCGAGTTCAGGGACATCCGTGTCATCTCCACTCACAGCGGGGGTCGCCGCCTCTATTTGGATGGAAAATCCTGGCTTGACGGCAGCGCAAGTGAAACAAGAGTTGATCAATAGAGCCACGCCAAACAACCTCTCAGGGGTTCCCAGCGGAACGCCCAATAGGCTACTACATTATAAGCCGGCGACCCAACAAGCCAACCAACCCCCACTGGCACTTGCCAGCATAAATTCGTCATATGTTTACAGTGGGCGCCCCGGCGTTCAGCTCAGCGCAGCCTCCTCATCTGACCCGGATAATCATATTCCGTTGTCGTTTGATTGGACGGAAACAAATCACGGCTTTGTCGTTCAAGATGTCGAAACCCAAACGTTTTCAGCCCCTTCCAATAATAGTGGGGCGTCAAAGACCTATTATTTTGACTTGAAGGTCACGGATTCCCATGGAACAAATCCGCTGCAATCCGTGGGCTCATCCGGAATCGCTATGGTCGTCGTTCCAGACGCATGTACTCCGTATAAGGCGAATGAGATATTGAATGATCTCGTGATATCAGTCTCGGGGAGTGCGAATAGCGATTTCTCGGTCAAAGGGAATATGAGCAAACTCCAAAATCGCTTGCAATCTTATGTGACGACGGCGCAAACCAACCATGCCGCCTTGAGCGGCGCAAAACTCTGGATCAGTATTGCCAGCAGAGGTTCAAACCCCACGCCTTCTAATACAAACACACCTACTCCAAATACGGTCGCTCATACGTTCGAGTTGGAGAATGGAAATTTCACGCTCACCGAATTGGGCGTCGGACCTACATCATCGTTTTGGGACGGAGCCCCGTTCGTACCGGATATGTGGTATGAAGTTCATACCAACCTTTCGCCAATT
>Ga0114956_1004624_pt1 | contig 10434 bp, 8 predicted proteins | sample MaitaG_FD_87304 | JGI IMG/M metagenome (GOLD analysis project Ga0114956, IMG submission 87304) | Marine algal microbial communities from Maine, USA - Maine_Asex2 metaG | ecosystem: Host-associated > Algae > Red algae > Unclassified | place: Maine, USA | collected 2015-01-05 | reverse complement strand
CGGGACTTGAGCAGGAACTATCCGCGCGGCGAGAAGTCTCTGATCGGGCCATTTCATCGCTTCGGCGCCGCCGACACCGTTGACTGGTTCACCAGCCGCGGCGTGAACCTCAAAGTTGAGGCCGATGGTCGAATGTTTCCCGACACCGACAGCTCCCAGACCATTATCGACGTACTGCTCAATTCCGCTCGTACCGCTGGAGTCCGAATCCAGACCTCCGAAGGAGTGACCTCGATCGTCAAGAGAGACAACCTCTTCGATCTCGTGACCAGCACTGGCGATTCCTATACCGCAGCAAGTGTCCTCATCGCTACTGGCGGCACGCGGGTTGCCGCAGGCGCCAAGCTCGCGGCGAGTCTCGGACATGACCTGCTGCCGGCGACTCCTTCGCTCTTCACCTTCAAGATCAAAGATCCACGTATCGAGGGGCTGCTCGGCCTTGCGGTGAATCCTGCCGAAGTCAGCATCTGCCAGAGCAAACTCCGCAGCAGCGGGCCGGTTCTCATCACCCACTGGGGCTTGAGCGGGCCCGGGATTCTGAAGATCTCTGCTCGAGGTGCTCGCGAACTGGCCGAACGCAACTACCGGTTCGACGTCGCCGTGAACTGGCTACCCGACGATGATCCGGCAGAGGTCGTGGCTGGCAAGCGGCACACCGAAGCCAAGCGTCAGCTTGCGGGACGGAGTCCGTTTACCTCTATCCCAAAACGGTTGTGGCTGAGTCTGCTTGCCGCAGCCGAAATCCCGAGTGCAACGACCTGGGCACAGCTCACCAGGAGACAAACGACTCAGCTTCTGAATGAGCTCACGGCGTCGACCTTTGCGGTCAACGGCAAGAGCACAAACAAGGATGAATTCGTCACGTGCGGCGGCGTCTCTCTCAAAGAGATCAACTTCCAAACAATGGAGAGCAAGCTCGTTCCCGGCCTGTACTTCGCTGGCGAGGTCATCGACGTCGATGGTCTCACTGGCGGGTTCAACTTCCAGAACGCATGGACAAACGGTTTCCATGCCGGATCAGACATCGCCGCTCGTTGAACAATGACTGCGCTCTGAATCCGTGAGGGCTTACGTTTCGATCAGCGTGCGATAGCCATCGTGGTCGAGCAGTGCATATTCGCCGCCGTCGGTCTTGAGCTTGAACAACCAGCCGTCGCCGTAGGGATCGGAACCCAATGTCTCTGGCGAGGTCTCGAGCGAATCATTGACCTCGATGATCTCTCCGCTCATCGGCGCGTAAATCTCGCTGACCGCCTTGGTCGACTCGACTTCGCCACAGGGCGTGCCCGCCTGCACCATGTCGCCAACGCCGGGGAGTTCAACGAAGATGATCTCGCCGAGTTCTTCGACCGCGTGGGCGGTAATCCCAACGGTCGCGAGATCGCCCTGGGCGATCCACTCGTGCTCCGCGGTGTAGGAAAATTGCTCGGGAATCTCGCTCATGGGTTACTCCTTTGAAGTTCTTGTATAAAACGGCAACTCGACCACAGTGGCCGTGGTTGCTTTGCCTCGAATATCGATCTCGACGATGTCGCCAATTGCCGGTGTCCGATCCAAGCGCGCAATCGCAATCGTGGTGCCCATCGTGGGGCTAAGCGCTCCGCTGGTCACAGAACCAGCGACCCGGTCGTGAAGCGACACCTGGTAGCCGGGCCGAGCCGGCCGTCGGCCCTCGACACTCAAGCCGACCAGGAACTGATGGGGTTCTTCGGCAGCAGTTGCTAACGCTTCGCTGCCAACAAAGCCGCTCTTGGTTGGTTTCACGAGTCGGGCGGAGCCAACATCGAACGGGGTGGTCTCTAAGGTCAACTCATTGCCATAGAGAGGCATGCCAGCTTCGAGGCGCAGCGTGTCTCGAGCCGCGAGGCCAACGGGCACCAAACCCGCATCGCTACCTGTCTCGAGTAACTCGGTCCAGAGCTGCGGGCCGAGGTCGGCGGGCACGAACAACTCGAATCCATCTTCGCCGGTATAGCCGGTGCGGGCGGCATAGGCCGTGGTGCCAAGTAGCTCGACTTCGGCTACCCGATAATATTTGAGGTCGCCCAACTCGGGACCGGTAAGCGCCAGCACGATGTCTTCGGCTCGAGGACCTTGCACTGCGACGAGAGCGAAGGTGTCGGTGCGGTCTTCGACCGTTGCATCAAAGTCAGAGGCTCGCCCGACGAGTTCGGCAAACACCGTTGGCCCATTCGACGCGTTCGCTACGACCATGTACTCCTGGTCGCCCAGCCGATACACGATCAGATCGTCGATGATGCCGCCCATCTCGGTGCAGATCATCGAATAACGGGCCCGGCCTACGGGCATGGCCGATGCTTCGATGAGCAGCGCCCAGTCAAGTGCTTGGTCCGCTTGAGGGCCGGTGACGAACAGCTCAGCCATGTGGCTCAAGTCAAACAGGCCCGCTGCGTTACGGACCGCATGGTGTTCGTTGGTAGCACTGTCATACCAAACCGGCATGTCCCAGCCTGCAAAGTCGATCATACGTGCGCCGAGGGCTTCGTGCACGTGGTGAAGGGGTGTCTTGCGAGCGTTCACTGTGCACCTGCTTCGGCGAGTTCTTCGATCGGAGGACAGCTGCAAACAAAGTTGCGGTCGCCGTGAGCTCCATCGATTCGGGCAACGGGTGGCCAAATCTTGTTGCGTCGAGAAGATGTGGCCGGGTACGCCCCGGTCTGTCGACTATAGGCGTGCGTCCACTCGTCGGCGGTGACCGCTTCGGCAGTGTGGGGCGCATGCACGAGCGGGTTGTCATCGACTGGCCACTCCCCCGACTCGACGCGTTTCGCCTCGACCGCAATGGCGATCATGGCATCGCAGAACCGATCAATCTCGTCGAGCGATTCAGACTCAGTTGGTTCGACCATGAGTGTTCCCGCAACCGGGAACGACATCGTTGGAGCGTGGAAGCCGTAGTCGATGAGGCGTTTGGCGACGTCGTCGACGGTAATGCCGGTGGCTTCTTTCATCGGCCGCAGGTCCAGGATGCACTCGTGAGCAACGAAGCCCTTGGAGGAGATTCCGTGGACACTTTGGCCCCGGTACAGCACCGGGAAGTGTGGTTCGAGCCGGGCGGCAATGTAGTTGGCGCTCAAGATCGCCGTCGTCGTAGCTCGGCGAAGCGCATCAGCACCCATCATGGCGATGTACAGATACGGGATAGCCAGAATGCCAGCGGACCCCCATGGCGCCGCCGAGATTGTCGGGCCGCCGAGTCGCTCACCGCTCTCGGCAAGCACGGGATGGCCCGGCAAAAACGGCACCAAGTGTTCACCGACCGCTACTGGACCAACGCCGGGCCCGCCGCCGCCGTGGGGGATGCAGAACGTCTTGTGTAAGTTCAGGTGCGACACATCGGCGCCGAACTGACCCGGCTTGGCCAGCCCAACAAGCGCGTTGAGATTGGCCCCGTCGACGTAGACCTGGCCGCCGGCTTCGTGGACCAGCTCGCAGACTTGGACAATCTCGGCTTCGAACACCCCGTGGGTGCTCGGATAGGTCACCATAATTGCGGCGAGCTCACTGCGGAACGCTTCGATCTGTTTGCGCAGATCACTGACATCGACGTCGCCGTTCTCGTTACAGGCGACCACCACGACCCGCATTCCGGCCATGACGGCACTTGCTGCATTGGTGCCGTGTGCCGACGACGGGATCAGGCAGACCGTTCGGTCGTAATCGCCATTGGCCCGGTGCCAGGCGCGGATTGCTAACAATCCCGCAAGCTCGCCCTGTGATCCCGCGTTGGGCTGAAGCGAGACCCCGGCGTAGCCAGTGATCTCGGCCAGCATCGCTTCGAGTTCCGCCACGAGTCGCACATAACCTTGGCGTTGCTCGGTGGGGGCGAATGGGTGGATGTTGGCGAACTCGGGCCACGTGATTGGTTCCATTTCGGTGGTGGCGTTGAGTTTCATCGTGCAGGAGCCCAACGGAATCATGGACCGATCCAAGGCAATGTCTTTGTCGCTGAGATAGCGCAGATACCGCAGCATCTGCGTTTCGGTGCGGAAGCGATGAAACGGTTCGTAATCGAGGATGTCGTCGGACCGAAGCAACCCGCCGAGTGGAGAAACGGCGTCCTCGGCAGCCGGCAACGCTGTCTCGGCAAAGGCCCGAAGCACTTCGGCCACGGTGTCAGCGGTCGAAAGTTCATCGAAGTTCACCGACACGTGATCGTCGTCGGTGTGACGCAGGTTGATTCTCTGGGCCGCAGCTGCGGCGACGATTTCGGCGGCTCGTCCGGGCACCACGGCAGTAACCGTGTCGAACCAGGTGTCGTGCAGCAGCTCAACACCGTTGGCCCGAAGCCCAGCAGCAAGCGCGTTGGCCCGACTGTGCACGCGGTTAGCGATGTGGCGGAGCCCGTCGGGACCGTGGTAGCTGGCGTACATGGCAGCCATCACGGCGAGAAGTACCTGGGCGGTGCAGATGTTGCTCGTGGCCTTCTCGCGTCGAATGTGCTGCTCTCGCGTCTGAAGCGCCAGTCTCAGGGCAGGCCGGCCTTCGGCATCGACGGACATGCCGACGACGCGCCCAGGCAGCGAGCGCTGGGCACCCTCGCGTGCAGCAATGAAGGCCGCGTGCGGTCCGCCCGCGCCCATGGGAACACCGAAACGTTGCGTGGAACCAACCACGACATCGGCGCCGCACTCTCCTGGTGACTTGAGAATGACCAGCGACAAGATGTCGGCGGCGACCGCCGTGAGTGCACCTGCGTCGTTGGCGGTTGTTACGAGTGGCGCCAGGTCATACACCTGGCCAGTCGTTCCTGGATATTGGTAGAGCACGCCAAAGACATCGTCGGCTACGGCGTGGTCGCGGGGTGCTACCCGGATCTCGATTCCGATCGGTTCAGCCCGCGTGTGCAGCACGGCCAGTGTCTGTGGATGCACCTCCGAGTCAACCAGGAACACCGTGCGCTTGGATTTGGACATGCGCAGCAGCATGACCATGGCCTCAGCAGCAGCCGTTCCTTCGTCGAGCAGCGAAGCATTCGCGATCTGCAGACCACTCAAATCCGTGACCATGGTCTGGAAATTCAGCAGGGCTTCGAGGCGGCCCTGGCTGATCTCGGGCTGGTAGGGGGTGTACGCCGTGTACCACGCCGGGTTTTCTAGGATGTTGCGGCGCAACACGCCGGGGGTGATCGTGCCGTGGTAGCCAGCACCTATCAGGCTGGTGAAGACTTGGTTCTCGTCGGCAATCTCGCGGATGCGCTCGATCGCCTCGTGCTCGGTCAGTGGTGCGTCCAGGCCGAGCGAGTCATTTCGGATGGTGTCCGGCACGGTGGCATCAATGAGTTCGGAGACCGAGCTCACGCCGACTGCTGCCAGCATCGCTGACCGCTCATCGTCGTCGGGACCAATGTGCCTGGTGGCAAAGCCTTGGCGAATAGGAGTTTGATCTGACATGGAGCACCTCGATTGAGAAAGCGCCCCCCTCTGTCCTGGTTGCCTGAGAGCGTTTAGCACCTTCGGCGGGGTGCTCGAAGCACCCTCTCTCCAGAGTTTGGTCATCGCACAGGGTCCTGGGTGCCTGAGAGTTTCCGGGGGCGGTTGCTCCTTCGGCGGACAGCTAAACACACTGTCTCTCTCCCCTAGCGACGGGGTATTCAGTTGTGATGAAACCTTAGCCTGCAAATAGTGCGCTGCAGAACCGAGTTACTCAATTGATCTGGCGCTCCATGTCTTTCCAATACTCACTGCGCAGCTTGTACTTCTGAAGCTTGCCGGTCGCGGTACGAGCCAATTCGGAGCGAAACTCGATCGAGGTAGGGCATTTGTAATGCGCCAAGCGGCTACGACAGTGGTCGATGAGTTCTTGCTCGGTGGCATGGGCCCCCTCGGCAAGCACCACGAGGCCCTTGGGAGATTCGCCCCACTTCTCGTGGGGCACGCCGATGACGGCGACTTCGATCACTGCTGGATGGTTGAAGAGCGCATCTTCGACTTCGATCGAGCTGATGTTCTCGCCGCCGGAGATGATCACATCTTTCTTGCGATCGGCGATCGCGACATAGTTGTCTTTGTCCAAGACACCGCCGTCGCCGGTGTGGAACCATCCGCCTTCGAGCGCTGCAGCCGTCTCGGCCGGCTGCTCCCAGTACGCCTCGAGCACCACGTTGCCACGGGCAAGGATCTCACCAGCTTCGCTGATCTTGATGTCAACGCCGAGCGCAGGCTGGCCAGCACGATTGAGGTTCTGGGCGCGTTCTGTAGGCGAAAGGTCGTCCCATTCGGGCCGGCAGCGATTCATGGTCAGGTAGGGGGCCGTCTCGGTCAGGCCGTAGAGCTGAATGAACTCCCAACCCAGCTCGGTCTCCATGCGCTCAACGGTTGCTGTTGGCGGCGGAGCACCGGCAACCACCATGCGCACCGTGCCAGAGCCCGGAATCGGGCCATCCCAATCTTGAGCGGCGTCGAGTACGGCTGTAACAACGGCCGGCGCGCCACACATAAACGTGACGCCGTACTTCTCGATGCGCCGAAGAATTTCGGGACCGTCGACCTTGCGTAACACGATCTGTTTGGCACCAACCGAGGTCAGCGCAAACGGCATGCCCCAACCGTTGCAGTGGAACATCGGCAGCGTGTGCAGGTACACGTCTCGAGGATGGGCACCGGCATCCCATCCGAAGGTCGCGGCGTTGAGCCAGAGCGCTCGGTGGGTCTGTTGGACGCCCTTTGGGCGAGCCGTCGTGCCACTCGTGTAATTGATGGTGGCGGTTTCGTCTTCGTTAGGCTCCCAGGGTTCTGGCTCGACGCCCGACACAAACAGTTCGCTGTCGGTCTCATCTCCGATCGTGTATTTGAATTCGCACTCGACCGACGACATGTCCTCTTCGAGCTCGGGGTCGATGAGCAATACTCGAGCGCCGCAGTGATCCACGATGTAGCGGATCTCTTCCTTGTTGAGCCGGAAATTGATCGGCACCGCCACTCGACCGTGGGCCGGCACCGTGAGTAAAAGGTGCTGAAGTCGCGCCGCGTTGTGCGAAACAATGGCAACGCGATCGCCAAAGCCCACGCCGAGACGGTCTAGTCCTGCCGCAAGCTGTCGGCCCCGCTCTGCAATCTCGCCAAAGGTCAGCGCAGGCCACGCATTTGCAGGCTGATTCGGCTCGTCGATGATCGCAATACGGTCCGGGTAATTGAACTCAGCGCGATCAACAAATGTTTTGATCGTTAGCGGCGTACGCATGGCAATGGCCCCCTATGGCTTGCGTGACAACAGATCAAACAATAGCTTGCGGTTCAGTCCTCGGTTTCTTCCAGGGCAATAACGCTCAGTTCGCCCTCGACTACCTGCAACACCCGATAGATGCGGCCAACGTCCATGCGGGCGCCAGATGAGAACGTGATTTCGCCGGTCGAGAATTCTTCGTCGTTGAATGCAGCCAGAGCAGACGCTATGCGGTCTGGAGAGTCATCCCCGGCAGCCTCGACCGCTCGAGCCCAAGCCTCGATCGTCTCCGCACCCAGAATGGTTGAGACACCGGGTCCGGGCGTGTCCGGATTTTGGCTGGCGCGTTGGGTCACGTCGTTGATTCGTTCATCTGGGTCGTTGCCAAAGGCCGAAGACCAGCTCACAAATGTCAACTCGCCAAGGGTTGGAACCAAGCTGAACCAGCCGGTTTCGTCCACGCTGCTACCCGCCAAAATCGGCGCGCTGAATCCCAACGTGCGCAGGTTCAAGATGATCGAAGGTGCCGCGTCGACCGCGCCTGGCACGTGACTGCACACCGCGATGAACGAGGTGTCTGAACCGCGCTCTGCGAGGCGGTCCTGTACTGGTTCGAGGGTGTCGTAGCTGAATTCGTCGCGGTATACGACCGACCCGCCTAGCTCGCGGAAGGCTCGCTCGAACCCGTCGCAGAAGGCCAACGCCTCGGGGCTTGTCACGTCGCGAAGGACAATCGCGGTGGGCCCGTATTGTTCCACTGCAACCTGCGCTGCAAGTTCGCCCTGTGGCCCCGATGGAGCTCCCAGCGTGAAGTTGCGCTGTCCAAATCCTCCGGTCAGGTAACGGATGTCGTCGGCGCATGGACTGATGGTCAGGATGCCAGCCTGGTCAGCTACCTCGAGGACCGGCTCGGAAAATTCGGTATCGCACGAGGTGATAAGCAGGTCTGGAGGGTCCTCGACCAGGCGCAGCGCAAACCTTTCGGCAAGGCTCGTTCGCGACTCGGTATTAAATCTCTGCAGCTCGATCGGGCGGCTGAGCAACCCACCCTGCTCATTCAAACGGTCGATCTCTGCGACCACGCCCGCAATTGCTGGACCGTCGAGCGTCGCCATCACGCCGGTCTCACCCAACAATGACACGACAGTTAATGGTTCGGGGCCCTCGGGCACGGCGGTCGCCGGCACCACGACCGTTGGCGGAGCATTGATCTCGGCAACCGCAACGGTCGGCACCGGTGTCACCTCGCCCGAACCAGTGACCCGCTCCCCCCGGCTCGTCGCAGCCTCAGGTGTGCATGCCACCGCTATCAATGAAAGCAGAAAGACAGCCGACACGAGTCGCGCCTGACCCAGTCTCAGTGGTTCCAACACGCCGCGGAGCCTACTCCCTTTCATCGGTGCCACTATCTCACCACTCCTTCGAGAACGAATCGTGCCAGGAGCCTTACCCCCGACCTTGGACTGGCAAGTAGCGTTGGCGTCATGAGCGATCGCGTAGTAATCGAGATGGACAACGGCGTGGCCGATGTCAAGTTGAACCGGCCTGACAAAATGAACGCGCTCGACGGCGCGATGTTCAAAGCCATCCTCGAGGCAGGCGAATCGCTCAAGGTCGATCCGTCTGTCCGCGCTGTCGTGTTGTCGGGCGAGGGCCGAGCTTTCTGTGCCGGTCTTGACTTTGGCAGCTTCTCCAAAATGGCCGAACACGAGAACGAGCCCAACAACGCTTCCGCCGAGACGACGTCGAGCGAACTCGACGAACTCGGCGGCCGCATCACCCACAGCGGGCAACAGTCCGCCTACGTATGGACCGAAATGCCCGTGCCCGTGATCTGCGCCATCACCGGCGTGGCGCTCGGGGGCGGCTTCCAGATCGCCATGGGCGCTGACATCAGAATCATCGCCCCCGACGCTCGCATGTCGGTGCTCGAAATTCGATGGGGCCTCATCCCAGACATGACCGGCACACAAACCCTGGTCCAGCATGTCGGCTTGGATGTCGCCAAGGAGTTGACCTTCAGCGGGCGCATGGTCGAGGGCCAAGAGTGTGTCGATATCGGCCTCGCAACCAAGGTCTCCGACAATCCTTATGCCGACGCGCTTGCAATGGCCCACGACATTGCCGCAAAAAGCCCTCATGCGATTCGTGCCGCTAAGCGGTTGATCAGCGAAGCCGAATTCCTGTCGGCGGCCGACCGTTTCGCAGCTGAGCGCAAGGAGATCGGCGCACTTATTGGTTCACCCAATCAGGTCGAAGCGGTCAAGGCGTACTTTGAGAAGAGAGATCCGGAATTCACCAGCCCTGCCAACTAGCCAAGATCAGGTGCCGTAGCGGCGGACCTCGTTGCCGACCATGTCGGTGAATAGCTCGAGCACCTCGCCCGGCAGAGCGTGGCGACCACCATTCTTTTTGCTGAATAGCAAGATGTCATCGACCTGAACCTCGAACACTCCACCGCTGGCCGGCACAAGCCTGAGATCCGAGACGATGTGTTGGTAGTTGTTCAATATGTCGCTCGCCGCGCCCACGGCGCGAGGTGCATAGTTTCAACTAAAGCAGTACGTGATGCTTACGGCATGGCTCATGGCCTCCATCGTACACCCGCCAGAATCAGCCCAAAGCTCAGACAACGGCACAAGATACGCGTCGCTCTGCCAGGTCGCCGGTGGCGAAGCAAAACGGTACGACCGGTGCCCTACGCTGTCGGCCGTGAACGCACCGGCTGACCAAAATGCGAGCGGCCGCCGACTCGGCGGATTCGTGCTCGTCTTCGGATTCTTCTGCGCCGCAGTTGTTCTTCTCTGGTCCGACCGAGCCGGCTCGATGCTCGGCGACGTAGCCAGTCTCGTCGTTCGTGGAGGCCGCAAGGTCGAGCGTTCCTACGACGTGGACTTGGTCGACCGCTCAGACATCCCTGGGCAGACCGATCAAATCGTTCATGCCCTCTTCTGGGGCTCCGGAATGATGCTCGTTGGTTGGCTCTTGCGGCGGCGGGTAGCCGTTGTACTCACTGCTTTCTTCGTCGGCGGCGTGAGCGTGCTCTTCGAGGCCGCCCAACCTGCTTTGAGCCAAACGCGAGCAGTCGAACCTTCCGATGCCCTCGCCAACATGGTCGGGGTTGCTGGCGGCGCCGTTGTCATCTACCTCGCCATCGTTGTCTGGCGGTTAGTGTCGAAGAATGCTCGACGGCCAGGCACTCCACAGCCAGGACTACCGGCGTAATCCCGAACCCTTCTGGGCCCAGCT
>Ga0114956_1004623_pt1 | contig 10434 bp, 8 predicted proteins | sample MaitaG_FD_87304 | JGI IMG/M metagenome (GOLD analysis project Ga0114956, IMG submission 87304) | Marine algal microbial communities from Maine, USA - Maine_Asex2 metaG | ecosystem: Host-associated > Algae > Red algae > Unclassified | place: Maine, USA | collected 2015-01-05 | reverse complement strand
TCAAGGAAATCCGGAAATCAAATAAATCACAGTTCAGACTATTTTAGAGCAAAGTCATTGCAATCAAATAACGTAGGATTAAGGCAAGTACCATCATGATCATTCTAAAATCTTATTCATCCTGTTGAGACTAATTTGAAGCAGAAGCAAAAGAAGCAAGGTAATCCGGAAATCAAATAAATCACAGTTCAGACAATTGGAAGAAGTAAAAACGTAGGATTGCAGCAACGACCATCATGATCATCTTATTAATCTTAGCAATCCTGTTGAGACTAATTTGAAGCAGAAGCAAAAGAATCAAGGAAATCTGGAAATCAAATAAATCACAGTTCAGACAATATGATAGAACTAGACAAAGCCTTACGGATCGTCTTGGGAAACCTTGGCCACTTTGGTGTGGAGAAAATACCATTGGAGCTGTCGGTGGGTAGAGTATTGAGAGAGGATCTTTATGCTGACCGAGAATTTCCGCCATTTAATCGGGTGACGATGGATGGAATAGCAGTGAACTACGAAGGGTCAAAAAATAAGGAATGGATAGAGATTGAAGGAGTAGCACCAGCGGGTGAAGCCCAAAAGCAACTTCGGAATATTGAAAATTGTTGGGAGGTAATGACCGGAGCCATTTGTCCGGCTGGGTGTGATACAGTAATTCGCTACGAGGATTTGCAATTAGAAAAAGGGAAGGTTAAAATTACTACGGCCTATAAGGCAAAGGCGAACATTCACTACAAGGGTGAGGATCGAATGGCCGGTGACTTGTTGGTAGAAAAGAACCGCCGATTATCGCCAGCGGAAATTGGCGTAGCGGCAGCAATAGGAAAAGCAATAATCGAGGTTGCCAGATTGCCGCGGGTTTTGATTATTAGTACGGGTGATGAGCTAGTCGAAATTGATCAACAGCCTGAAGTACATCAAATACGTCGCGGAAATGTATATCGAATAGCTGCGGCTTTGAAGCTTTGGGGATTGCCAGTTGGCTTGGCTCATTTGCAAGACAATTACGGAGAAATATTGCAAACCTTAGGCGATTATTTTGAGCATTTCGACGCCTTGATATTGAGTGGAGGAGTTTCGAAGGGTAAGTTCGATTACTTGCCAAAGGCGTTTGAGGAGTTGGGAGTAAAAAAGCATTTCCACGGAGTGGCTCAGCGTCCAGGCAAGCCGTTTTGGTTTGGCTCGTTCGAGGGCAAGTGTCGAATTTTCGCCTTTCCTGGTAATCCCGTTTCCTCATTTATGTGTACGCAGGTGTACTTTCGAGAATGGTTCTACCAGTCGGTGGGTTTACCGCCATTGAAAAGACCCAGTGCCATTTTGCAAAAAGATGTAACGTTCAAACCCGATCTCGATTATTTTCTGGAAGTGCAATTGAGCACTGACTCATCGGGCGCATTAACTGCGATGCCATTCAAGGGGCATGGATCGGGAGATTTTGCCAACTTACTAAAGGGGGATGCGTTTTTGCGTTTGCCGCGAGGGCGGAATTCCTTTTCCGCAGGTGAGTCGTTTTTGGTCTACGGCTATCGGCAATTTCATTAATAAGCAATTTAGCTGTGAGCTGTTGGCCTTTAGCTCTTAGATAATTTCTTCCTCGCAGCTTCTCTTTCTTCAGGAGTGTTGGCGTTGAAAAGCCATTCCACTTCCGGAATTTGAATCATTTCAATATCTGAGTTGATCAATATTTTCCGAGGACAAGAATACCCTCGAGAAAGCCACTCCAACATAATTGGGTAGGAGCGGGGCTCCCAAATGGTGATCAATGGTTCGGGAAAGTCTGTATCCGAATTGTAAAAACAAGTGGCTATTTTTTGCGGGTTTCTATTTTCCACCAACAACTTTAAGAGGTCTTCCTTTGCGAAAGGCAGGTCGCAGGGCAAGCAGAAGATGGCCGAGTTGGGCATTTTTTGAAAGGCAGTTAGTAGTGCGCTCATTGGGCCCAAGTCGATAAATTGATCCCTCAATATTTCGTAGGGAGAATCGATGGCCTGTTGTTGATTGAGGGAAAGAAATACATTTTGGCAATGGACTTGCAGGAGATCGGCGAGTTGCTCGCGTTGTTCTTTTTGGTGGTAAATGATGGCGCCTTTATCCTGACCCATTCGCTGACTCTTTCCGCCGGCCAACACCAATCCCTGTAAGGCAGGAATTGCGCGCTCCATTTCTGCTTGTAAGAATGCAGTAATTTCTTGGACTTGATCGATACGGAATACAGCGGTGTCGCTTTGTTCGAGTTCCGAAAGAAAGTCAAATGGAGCATCCACTCCTGGACAAAGAACGAAGAGTGACACATTTGTCAGCCGATCCAATTTTCGCTGCAATGATTCCTTTTTCTTTGGATGAAGCAAGACCACTTGTTGGTGGGCGGGAAAATGGTTGCCATTGACAAACACGCAAGACTGCTCGTTAAAATGGGAGCGCGAACTTGTCAATTCATCGGCATTCCAGTCGAGTAGTTGTCGCTTATTCTTTTGCAGGTATTCGAGATCGAAAGGGCTCTGGTTTGTTTCACTTTCTGGTTCGTCTCCATTAGGGGGATGAGCGGCGTCGAGGTAAGCTATTTTGAAATTCTCCGGAAGGGTATTTGAAATGGATGCACACAAGGAGCGAATTTCGGAGCAGGGAGCTCCTATAAAGCCAAATTCCAACCGGTGGAATTGGCCACCTGTAGGCCTCGCCAAAGCTGCATGTTTTTTGTGCCTTAGGCCGTCACCTTTTCTATCTTTCTGGCTTTCGCTCATGTAGCAAAAATAAGAGAAAGTAGAATCACGATCCACCGATACCAAGCAGGCAGAAAGCCTTATTCCACCCAACCGTTTCGGAAAGCCCAAGCCACCAAGCCCGTATTGGTGGGGGTATTTGTTTTTTGCCGCATGGTAAGAATGTGGTTTTCGATCGTTCGGCCTGATAGAAAGCACTTTTTTCCAATCTCTGCGGCTTTTAAACCTTGACAGAGATATTCTAAGGTTTTTAACTCGTGTGGCTTGAGTAGGTTGGGATCACTGGGATCTTTTTTAATGCTTTGTTTTTTCGTGAGATCAGAAACCAGAGCTTGTGAAAGGATTTCATTGAAATAGTATCCTTGGTCGCGAACCGAGGAGATGGCTCGGTTTACTTCTTCTGGTTCTGCTTCCTTAACCAGGTAGCCTGCTGCACCATTTTTCATCGCATGAATGATGATGGGTTTTTCGGTATGCTGCGAAACCAGAATAACGCGAAGGTCGTGGTGAATTTCTTTCAGTTGAGGAATCAAATCTACTCCTTTGATGCCTGGCATATTGTGATCCAATAACAAAACATCGGGAAATTTTTCTTCCGAAATTTTTGCTAAGTCTGCGATGAGTTCATCACCATTGGCGGCTTCCACAGTTACCTCAAAATTCTTCTCTTCCTCAGAGTTTGAAAAATTGTTGACCAATGCGATCAATCCTTTTCGAAAGAGCGTATGATCATCAGCAACAGCTACATAAATGTTGTCAATAGAATCCAAATTACTTATCATTAGAGAGTTGGTTGGCAGAGTAAAGTACGTTAATAGCGAATAAATATCGAGCTTATATCTGGTTTGTTAAGCATACCAAATTAGAATTGAAGTCGATTTCGGGCGTTTTTTATCTACACTGTTTAACAGTTGCCAATTGTGGGAAGAATTCGACAGGAATTCATGGTACACCTGATGGTCTCTGTTAGATCATTTGGCTCGATGTCTTTTTGCAAGTAATAGCTCGCTCCAGTTTGAAGGGCTGCTTTCACTATTCCCGCATGAGAATTCATCGAAAGCATGATCACCTTTAGGTTGAGGTATTTCTGGAGTAAGATCGGAAGCAATTCCAAACCTGTTTTTCCGGGCATATTAATATCCAGTAGCAGGATGTCTACATGAATTCCCGTTTGCAATTGCTGCAATAGCTCTTGGCCATCTTTGGATTGAACTACAACTTCCAAATCTGGGTTGCTGTTCAAAAGCAAAATCATTTGACTTCTGAAAAGCTCATGATCATCTGCAATTGCAAGTCTTATTTTCTTGTTTTCAAAATATTGATTCATCTTGATCCGTGTAATAGCTGTCTGACTGTAATCCCTTTGAGAATCAGTCAGAGCTGCTGGGGAAATTTAAAGTAAGTTTTGTTCCACCCTGCGGTCTTGGAACTATTGTTATTTCACCGCCCATGGCCCTAGCCCGTGCGCGCATGTTTCTCAATCCCAATCCGGAATCTGTTTCGTTTTCTTTGAATCCAATTCCATCGTCTTCAACACAAATGTTCATCTTTCCACTATTTTGCTCTTCATCGTAAATGAAGAGATTTCGAGATTGAGCGTGCTTCATTACATTGTTAGTTGCTTCTTTCAAAATTCGATAAATGGCCAATTGAGTTTCAGTACTAAGAAGAGTATAATCAAAGTCTAATTTTAGATCCAAATTGATAGCGCCTGAGTCGGCGATGGTCGGTAATTCACTTTTGAGGGCTGCTTTCAGTCCTAGCATTTCAAAAACTGCAGGAACCAATTGTTGCGAAATGCCTCTAACACCAGCGATGGCTTCTTTGACGGAATCTTTTATTTCGGTGATGTTTTCTTTATTGGTTTCTGGTACAGCCAACTGCAATTGATTCAATTTCATTTGAACTACGGTAAGCATTGGTCCGATGTCATCGTGTAAATCTGCACCTATTGATTTACGTTCATCTTCTTGAGCATCTATTGTGGCTTGCAAGAGTGCCAATTCTTTTTCTTCCTTATTGATATCAATTTCCTTTTGATGCTTGACTACTCGGGCATTGAATTGAACCGCAAAGAATACAATGAAGAAGGTGAGCACGGTGAATAAAATGCTAACCCCTATTATGAAGATATCAGGTAAGTTCACGATGCTGTTTGTATTTGGTGAAAGCCGTGTAGGCAATGCAGAAATGAAAAATAATCATGCTAAAGTGCTTCACAGACCAAAGCACATTGTGAGCTTCTTGGCCTATTGTATGATAAGACATAAAGTGTGTAATCAAAGCAGCATTACTTACAAGAAGTGCAGTAACCACATAAATGTAGCTGTCTTTTGATAGGTCGGAAACGTTTGAGTAGATAGCCAGATCTGTTAAGTAGAGGAGGCAGGCAATCATGGTTCCAAAGGTAGCAACAGAAGCTCCAAGGCTGTGAAAATCCAAACTGTATTTAATAAGTGTTGAACTTATTGCAACAGTGATAAATGTGAGTATAAAAACAACCATGCAAATTCGTCTAATGTTTTTGTTTTGGTAAATAGAGTAGAAGAAAGGAAGTGTAGATGGTAAAATGAGAAGAATGTATGTATTGATCACCACCATATTATTCTTAGCTCCTGCCAAGAATATTAGGGCATTGGAAGTTACATCGCACACGAATGAAACAAGCAGTAGCAGCAACAACCACAACATAGGAACTGGCAATTTCTTCCTCCAAATCAGTATCGGAATGATACCAATTAAGGTGGAACAAATTGCCAGATATCCTAGTGCTACTACTAGATTCATAATAATGGATCAATAATCCTCCAGTCCTTTGCCCGGTTGTGGACAATCTGTTGGGCAAGGGCTCGACATGTCTAGTACCGCACTTTTACCCGTAACTGGATCAGTCAAAATGTCGTTGCCCTCTTTGTTAACACCAACGGCCATTAAAACTGGTTCAAAAATAGTGTTGCCTTGCTCGTCTTTATCGGGTCTTAAGCCATGATAAAATCGAGTGCCTACAACACCAGACAAATTACTAATTTCTATCAACTTTTCACTACCAAAGAAGTGTCCCTTGATAGGTGTTGCATGATAAAAATTTGGAGCACTAATATAGTTTTTGAGCCAATCTCGAGCCAACCCTACATTAATGTATTCCCCCACCTTCACTGTGTAACTCATGTTTATATTTTAAGTTAAAAAAAATCAGCTTCTCTGTAACAAGCTTAGTCATGAGTAGAGTTCCCTGTTGTATTTCTTTTCGACTTCTCCAAACAAATCAATAGAAATACAATAGCCAATTTAGCGAAGATTCTTATGGCTGTACGGGCAAACAAATTAATCGACGGGGAAAGGGTAGATTTTGAGAAAAGAGGGTAAATCTACGCTTTGATAAATACGCGCAAATTTCCTCAGGTGTTTTTCGATTTGTCTCTGCAACTTTACAATCGTAAGGGAAGAGAGGCTTGATTATGTAAGTCTCAATTTCAAGAGATGAGGAAGATGATATAGGGGGGAGCTGTGTTGAAACATTTCCCTAGTGGAGTAGAAAAAATTGGAAACAGGAATCGAGCAGGTTCCGCCAAAAGGTTGAGATGGGGTCCTGAATTTTGATCTTGCATTCCCAGCGCGCGAGAGAGATTTTTGGGAAAACATCTAATGTTGTAACCGACCGGAGTATATGGCTTTCGCCTGCCTCTCCGGTCGGTTCAACAGATTTTGTAAAGAACCATCAACGATCTACCTGTCATTGCAGAATGAACTTTTGCAGATTCTCTTGCACCCTCCATCCGTAAGCAATTACTAATCAGTGAAATCTAGGCGATTTGAGCTGCCTCAAGTGGCAGGTCATCTCCTTGCAGCATTGGTATTATTGCTATCTTTCGCCCCTATGAATTTGGAATTTCCTATTAGCCGTTTGGCGATCATGCGCGACAAAATTGAGATTCGTCTGCTGGAGTTTTTGCAAAAGCAAGCCAGCTCAGAAATCGACGCCTTGAAAATTGAGGTGGAGGACTTCAACCTTTTCCGCTTGTCTATCGGCATTAAGAAATTCATACTCCCCACTGTTTGGCTTTCGGTGCAAATCAAAGTCGTTTCCGACGAGATTGTGATTGATCCCAAGAAGAAGACGGAGTTGGTATTGGAAATTATGGAGAAGAACCAGCTCGTTAAGTGGTTGGAAAAGTTTGCGGGCAATGACATGTTGTACAAGAATCCCGATTTTGATTTCGACGGCAAGCAGTTTCGGATGGATCTATACAAAGTGCTGAAGGCGGAAGAGGCCACCCAGATTTTGTCCGACTTGCAGTTGATCCGATTGGTTTTAAGTGAGAATGTGCTGAACGTTTTGTTTTATCCCCATGGGATCGATACCACCAGAAAGTTGGATTTTCGATTGTTTTTGGCACACGCCAGTGAGTACTTTCACATAGATGAAGAAGTGCTGGAGGCCAAGAAGAAGAAAGACTTGATCAAGGACATTGGCGTTAAGCCAGGGAAGTATCGAGCATTTGTCATCAATACAGAGCACAAGTACAATTGCCTCATTCCTTATCACAAGTCAAAACGAAGCAATCGCTCGATTAAAGCGCTTTACAAGTCATTTGCTGTGCCTGATGGAATTGATGAAGTTGACAGTAACGATGGTGCTGATTCTCTCTTCTAGGCTAGATTCTCTCCTCTGGGCAATTGCGGCTCATAAATCGAAAATGGGGTAGAGTTCGGCATGATTTTGATGTATTTCGATGCATTTCGATCCATTTCGATCGTGTAAATCACTGCATTGCTTCATCGGTGCCTCTCCATTTAGCAACGCTAATTCAACGCTAAACCACGGGAATTTCTTCCAGCGTTGCATGTATTTTCACCCTTTTGCTAAGAGCGAGTAGCATGATTTGATTTTTTGCGTTGATTCAAGCAAAAAGACGCTTGTAGATTCTTGATTATCAGTGATAAGTGCTCAAATTACGGTGTCTGCTAATGATTTTTTGTCTGATTTTCTTGTTGGACGCAATGAGACGAAAAAGACAAGAGAAGAACTTCAGCGATACGTAGAGCTGTCTCACTGCTACACTTACACATTTAGAATTCTAATGTGAACGAAAAGTCTCTTTAGTATTCATGTAGCTTGGGTATATTCCGATCGTCTTATAAGGCCAAAATCTTGCTCGTACAGGCAATAATGAGCTATCTTGTGTGTGTATTCAGTCAAGCGTCTCTGAGTTTTCTATCACTACTACAAACTCAGAAGGAATTCCCTCTTGTTTCGACCATTGTCGATTTTATTTTCCGCATATCCACTACATATGCTTACCGGTGATTTATGTCGGGAAACATGGCAAGTTAAGGTGTGAGATTAAGTCCCTTATATCTGTACAACATGCTTCACGAGTGCAGGTGATTATCATCCTGCATAGAATGATCCGTATTTTGCTTGATTGCAAACATATGAGCTAATCAATTGTGATGCTCTGCATGTTTTAATACTGCTACAGTCCCCTGAAAAGATTGTACCAGACATATTGATTGCAGGTCATCCTCAAAAACTGGAAGCAGTAGAGGAGATGAAGTGTTATACTAAATTTTTTACAGCAGTAATATTTCTGTTGTGCGTAGCCCCGTATCTGAATGCGCAAATTCTATACGAAGTGGCGATCTTAGAGGATGGAAAAACCTATGAGGTTTCTTTGCATTCGCTGTCTACCATTGTCAGTCCTCAGAACAATACCACCGATGCTTTGGTATCGATTCGGGTTCCGATCGCTGGCTTTGCCGTTGGCAACGTAGAAAGCATCCATGGAAATTGGGCATTGATGGCTTCTGAGTTAAGTCCAGACCAAAACCCCAATTTCGATTACTATTCCTTTAGTCTTCTGAATGCCACCACCGACATTAGCTACGAAGAGAGCAAGGAAGAAGTGTTGTTCCAATTTGTGAACGACGGTTTTTGCACGGGCTTTGTAGAATTGTTAGAGATCGACGATCCTCTCCTTGAGCTGGACAACTTTGGAAACTTATTGAATGTGCTGCCGACTGGTGAGGAGAACCAATGGGTGGGCAATTTTGATGCAAACACTGACTGTAGTTTCGGAGTTTCGCAGATGGGGTGTACCGATACCGAAGCTTGCAATTACGATGCAGGTGCCTTCACTGATGATGGCTCTTGCCTTTATTCAACCGGCGGAGGATGCGACGATCCTTGCAATGACAACATTGTAGAAGGTTGTACGAATCCTTCTGCTGAGAACTTTGATCCAGCCGCCAACTGCGACGACGGTTCATGTTTTGGAGGTTGTGTTTGTGAAAATATTGATGAGCCAGTTTGTGGCGAAGACGGAACTACTTATGCCAATTCATGCGAGGCAGCTTGTGCCGGCGTAGGATGGACGGAGGGCGATTGTCCTGTGCAACCAACAGAGGGTTTCATCGATGTTGGCTGTGGCATTATGCTCGAAGTCATCCCAGGGGCTTGTGGAGAGGCCGTTTGTGAAGGAGCCATTTTTGTGCACTTCGACGATAGCATGATCGACAGTGTGAACCAGTGGCTCTTCATTATGTATGACAACGAGCAGTTTGAAGGCGATCCTTATGAAGTAAACGCAACACTCTATCCACCTCAGAGTTTCGTGCAATTGTGCAACGGAGCCTTTGGCTTTACTGTTCAAGGGCTTGCTGGTGACATCGAAGGGTGTTACGGCGAAGCGATTATGAACATCATTTGCGATGAAAGTTTGGATCCAATGGATGGTGGCGGAGGAGATGACTGCGGAATTACCGTTGATGTTGTGTACGATTGCATGGCTCAATGCCCAGGATCAATGATGCTTTCGGGCCCAGAAGATTTATTCGACGGCACCAACCAGTGGTTGGTGGAAGTATTCGCAGGGCCTGTTCCTGAAGGTGAGCCGATTAAAGTCAACGCAACCCTCTATCCCAACGAAACGATTGACGGATTGTGTGATGGCGAGTTTAGTGCATTGATTACGGGCTTGAATGGTGATGTTGAAGGCTGTGTTCAAGCCATATCTAACATTCTCATCGAACATGAATGTACCAATCCACCCTGTGCCGAAGACGTTGTGATTTGCAACCCGATGGAGTATTGTACTCCAGCTGCTACCTCAATCATCATTTGTCCAGAGAGCTGTGATGGCCCGAACTACAATGTGATTTATGCCAATACCATTTATGTCGATGCTGCTCAATTCTTGGAAAACGGCTGTGTGGAATACACGCCACTTCCTTTACAAGAAGGGGTTGAGGTTATCGAGTTGGTGGTTCAAGATGCTGCGGAGATTTGTTACCGCGTAGAAGTAACAGTAAACATTGGTGGCTGCCCACCAGTATGTGAAGAAAGCAGCGGTTCACTCGAGACCCTTCATCCAGAAGTTTGTCAAGGTGAAATGGCAGTGGCGCTTACATTACAAGCTCCGGTTGTGCCCGATGGATTTTTATTGGTCTATCTGTGGGTTGATGCGAATGGGAACATTGCCGACTTTAATGTGGCTCCTAATTTCCAGGCAAACAATGAAGGTGCTTTTAGCATCCATCCTTTGGTGTTCAATCCGCAAGACTTCGATCTATCAGCCATTGAAAATGTATCAGCATTGAGTGAGATCATTGCCGATGAATTTGTTTGCGGATCGCTTACGATAGATGATGCTCCAAGCTTCACGGTTGCCAGTTGTATTCCACCTTGTGATGCAGCGGCAGGAACTTTGACTTGTTC
>Ga0114956_1004620_pt1 | contig 10437 bp, 10 predicted proteins | sample MaitaG_FD_87304 | JGI IMG/M metagenome (GOLD analysis project Ga0114956, IMG submission 87304) | Marine algal microbial communities from Maine, USA - Maine_Asex2 metaG | ecosystem: Host-associated > Algae > Red algae > Unclassified | place: Maine, USA | collected 2015-01-05 | reverse complement strand
TCTGCCTTTGGTTCTTCTTTCGCTGGCTCTTCTGCCTTTGGTTCTTCTTTTACTGGCTCTTCTGCCTGTGGTTCTTCTTTTGCTGGCTCCTCTGCCTTTGGTTCTTCTTTCGCTGGCTCTTCTGTTTTTGCTTCTTCTGCTGCTGGCGCTTCTGCTGTCTCTGCCTCTCCTTCTGCTGCCGGAGCATTTACCTCTACCGCTTTGAATTCCTCCATAGCTTCGGTTGCTGGTGCCGATTCAATGACTTGCTTCTTCTTAGGAGTCCCAAATACTCTTTTAAGTTCTTCTGCTTTTTCTCTTTCTGTCTCAGCTCTTCTTTCTGCTACGATAGCTTCTTTAGCGTCGATCCACTCCTGATACATCTTATCCGCTGTATCTTGATCTAGAGCTCCTTTCGCTACTCCTCTTGCTAGGTGCTTTCTATACAATACTCCTTTGAATCTTAGCATTGCACGTACCGTTTCGGTAGGCTGTGCTCCCTTCATAAGCCACTCGAAGGCCTTATCTCGATCTAAGTCTATGCTTGCTGGTTTCGTCATCGGATTGTAAGTACCGATACGTTCTATGAATTTACCATCTCTTGGTGCTCTAGCGTCTGCTATGATGATATGGTAAAACGGTGATTTTTTTCGTCCACCTCTGGACAATCTGATTTTTACTGCCATTTTAATTAAAATTTATTTGGATAAACCATACCCATCTCATCCATGTAATGGACAATAGGATTTTAACGCTGCAAAAGTAATCTTTTTTTGTTCTCTGAGTTTAGAATTTTTAATTCTAATTGAGGATGTATGGAAGTGTCGGAATTGACTTAAAACCAGTCAATTATGCTCTAGTTCAGCTAATTTACTGAACCATTTTTTTATTAAAAGACTCAAGATTCGATCTTATCCTGCTTACCATGTCCCTCCATATGGTCTTGCTCATCTTCAATATTATTAAATGGATCCAATCTTTCATTTAACAAGAAGAACTGAAAATTATAATCCCTTATCTCTGTAGAGAGGATCAGTGAATCTTTGGACAAACTTATGATCTTATAACTATTATCTTCTTCGCCAACACCTTCTTGAGTGATTAGATCACCTTTCACACTATAAGACCCCATCATTTCTTCCCCCATGAAGTTGGTTTGAAAGGTACTATCAGCACCAAACATGAAGTAGGCTTCATTAAGAGTAGTTGTAGTCTTGGCATTTCGCTTAGCATTTACGACTAGCCACTTTCCATTTAGCAGCGTTTTATCGACTGATCGTTTGATCGTATCTCTGCAAGACCCTAGGCACATGCAAAGCATCACACTAACACTAAACGATAATAGGTACTTGATATTCATTGATTCAAATCTATGGAATAGTAAACGAAAATAAAATGTCTCTGGTTGTTAATATATTGCATAGCTTATGAAATATGTCCTGATCACGGGAGTATCTACTGGTATTGGTCATGATGCGACACGATATCTGCTATCCAAGGGGTTCTATGTCTTTGGTAGTGTCAGAAGTCTAGCTGATGCAACCCGACTAACAGCTACCTACCCTACTAACTTTAAAGCCTTAATCTTCGATGTGACCGACCAAGAAGCTATTGATCAAAGTCTGGCAGAAGTCAAAGCTATTTTGCAGGGCGCACCCTTATCAGGATTGATCAATAATGCAGGTATCGCAGTTGCAGGACCACTCAGGTATGTGACTTCAGAAGAGCTGCGGTATCAACTTGATGTCAATGTACTCGGTGTTCATAGGACCACCAATGCTTTCGCGCCATTACTAGGAGCGACCAAGGACTTTGATCACCCGCCTGGTCGGATAATTAATATCAGCTCTGTATCTGGTCTTTTTGCATCTCCATTCACAGGGCCTTATAGCATCTCCAAGTATGCACTAGAAAGTATGAACGATGTCTATCGAAGGGAATTCTTACCATTTGGTGTGGATGTTATAGCTATAGAGCCAGGACCGATAAAGACTCCTATTTGGGATAAGATCAAGCAAGTAGACCTTGCTGCTAAATTTCCTGATACCGATTATGATGATATGCTCCCCAAAGCACAAAAGATCATCAGATCTGCTGAAACAAATGCCTTACCAGTAGAGAGAATATCAAAGTTGATATTCAAGATCCTTACCGTCAGTAGACCAAGAACTCGTTATATGATCCATCACGGGAAACTAGGGTTCAACTTAGTCCGAAAAGTATTACCTACAAGACTTGTAGACAAAATAATAAAGAAAGCGGTATTTGATAAAGGAGGGTTTAGACCCTTCTAAGAATGCTTTGGAATTGGGATGGCCTCTGCTTATTTCTTCTTATTGAATGCTCTTTCTTTGATCTTAGCTTTCTTACCTACTAATTCTCTTAAGTAGAATAATTTAGCTCTTCTCACCTTACCTCGCTTATGTACTTCTACTTTGACTACACTAGGTGCAGAATAAGGGAATATACGTTCCACTCCAACATTACCAGACATTTTCCTCACTGTGAAGGTCTTTTGCTTGCCTGATCCTTTAGTCTGAATCACATCTCCTTTAAAGATTTGGATTCTTTCTTTAGCTCCCTCTACGATCTTATAGGATACAGAAATATTATCTCCAGACCTAAAGTTAGGAAAGTCCCTGTCTTCTATTAATTGATCTTCAACGTATTTTATCAAGTCCATAGCTAATTATTTTTGCAATAGGAGTGCAAAGATATATTTAATTCCACTATTATGAAACGAAAATAAACAATTGTTAAAATTGAATGGGCATACCTACCGACTAAGTCTATACTACCTGATCAAAGTAGCAAATCCTTTCAGCTTTTGTGGCCGATTACGGGGGTCATTATAGGTCACTAGGTAGACATAAACTCCGTTGGGCAACTCACTACCGACATTGTCCTTTCTACCATTCCAACCTTCGAGAGGATCATTGGTCTCAAATACCTGCTCACCCCACCGGCCCCATATCGTCATTTTAAACTCTGATATGCCATCTATGTAACCTATTCCCTTGAATTCATCATTGGTCGCATCCGTGTTAGGAGTGAATGCATTGGGCATAAAGAAATTGGACTCTGGTCTTATATCTATAATTTGTGTAGCTGTATCCGTACATCCGCTCACATGTCTGACCACGAGATCGATCTTCTGGAAACCAGTATCTGGAAATGTATAGTTAGGGTTAGGTTCAAAGGCACTACCCTCTCCACTAAAATCCCACTGCCATGATATCGCTCCTAATGACTCGTCCGTAAACTGCACAGACCTATCAAAAACACTTGGAAATGGAGGATCAAAACTAAATCCTGCCGACGGGCTTTCTTCGATCCTTATCCAATTGCTGAAGGTGCGCTCTACCTCGCAATTGAGCGGTGATACGATCTTGACCGATACTGAGTATACACCTTCTGTCTCGTATATATGAGTAGGTTTGATGTCATTACTTGTATTACCATCTCCAAAATCCCACTCTATAAAGTAGGTGGTATCTATAGGCATACTTAGATTATTGAAGAATACATTGGCAGGCAAGCAACCTCTGAATGTATTTGGTTCTACCACAATGGTCTGCGGGACTGGACTATAGTCAACGACTTTGGTCAATTCATCCATACAGCCATTATTATCTGTAACTGTAAGTTTTACATCTTTTCTACCCGGTGTTGCATATAGATGCGTGGTCTGCTCTTGCGTGCCAGTGCTATCATCTCCAAAATCCCATATATGAGAGTTAATGAGATTAGGGCCTTGAGTCGTAGAGGACCGTCCATCAAACTCCACCACTCCTGCCACACACGAATCATAATCAACGCTAAAGTCAGCGCTCAAAGCTGGTAGTATCCTTGTATTGATCAATGCCGTATCCGCACATTGAGTATTAGGATTTACGACCATGAATCCATCATAACTACCGACTTCCGGAAAGGTGAATGTAACATCCCTAGCACTGGAGCTACTTATATTTCCTCCAATATCAAATTGCCAATAGTATCCATCCTGAGCAAATTCTGCAGGGCTCAAATTTTTAAAGTCAACCGTATTCTCTCCGCAGGAAACTAATACATATCTATTTCCCGATTCGATCATACCTTCTATCCTTGCTTCTGGAAAATTGCAAGCAGACACATTCAACTGTACATCTCTGCGGACCGTACTCAGCAATTGTCCGTCCCTAAATTCTCTGACACAGATACCGACTACATACTGTCCTTGTACATTGGGTGTACCCCTGATCAGCCCTGTATTTGGGTCAATTGTAAAATCAACTTGTCCTGGGATGGGATTTTGAGCGCTATAGGTAGGTTGCCTGAATGTAACTCTATCGTATGGTGGCAGGCAATTACCTGGATCTGGAGTCGTACCGGTACATAATGTCGGAGAACTAGTATTATCTCCTCCTGCTGCAAGTGGATTACAAAATTCATAAAACAACTGATCTCCATCTTCATCAGTAGCGCTATGGTCAAAAAAGAAAGGCCTGTTAACGCATATGAGTATCGGAGGAAATCTTTTGAATATCGGAGAACTATTGTTTAAAGCTTGAGACTCCGTCGTTAATTCATAGGTGAAAGCAATACCCGTACCTCCTGGATCTATGATATTACTAACCGTATTATTACGACAACATCTTTGATAAGAGATCAAATAGGAATCACTATAAACCGGTAATTCTACAATAAACTCATATTGATTGAAATCGACACATAGCTCTGGTGGTAATTCTACACATGGATCATCATCCGCGTCTACTGGTTGTCCACTTGAAAACTTTCTTGGTACGTTTTGGCTACGGTATAACTCCCAACTGCCGTTGACTCGACGGTGAATACCTATAAGTGGGTTAGGATCAAAATCTGTAAGGTCAGAGATCCCTTCTTGATCACAATCCCTATACATGGTGATCAGCACTTGATATCTTGGGATAGCTGTGCTCCCAATCGGCGCTGCGATCCGCTGTACGGTTATATCACCACCTACTATATGTCTTGCTTGTATACCGTCTACACAAAATAGTATCAGGCATAGAAGTATAAGGTTCTTAAGATATATTATTGAGATATTGATTTTACTACTATTGATCAAACTAACATAATGAATAACAATCAAAAAACGTTCATTGATTCTGTAATGTTGCCGATGACCAATTTAGAAGACAAACGATATTAGTAAAATGCTTTTCTGCGACGAAATGGCGAGTGTCATAAGCACACTCAAGCAGGGTGGAACCATCATCTACCCTACAGACACAATTTGGGGTATTGGTTGTGATCCTTTTAATGAAGCGGCGGTAGGCAATCTATTTTATCTTAAAAAGCGTCCTCGCAGTAAACCACTCCTACTCTTAGTGGATAGTATAGAGATGCTCAAGCAATATGTTAATATACATCCTCGAGTCGAGACACTACTCGTCTATCACAGGCAACCACTGACCTTGATATACAAAGCAGATAAAAGAATACCTAAGCATCTTACCACTGAGGCCCGTACCATAGGGATTAGGGTCGTCTTAGATGATTTTTGTAAAGAGGTGATCAGGAGCTTTGGCAAACCCATAAGTAGTACTTCGGCTAACTTCTCAGGCAGTCCCTTCCCGACCAACTATATAGATATTGATAGTGGTTTCTTGCAGATAGCTGACTACGTAGTGAAATATAAACAACAAGAAAGGTCAAGTGGTAAACCCTCCGTAATCGCCTCTTTTGATAGTGAAGGAGAACTATCCTTCTTCAGATAATTCTACTAGTATACTTCTATCCGTGAGTGCTTGTAGAGCTTCTTCGATGAATGGGTCGTCATTATTAATGAACTTACCTTCATTTAACTTAGCATAGAGGATCCTTACTATCTTAGCTTTGATAAGTTGATTCACCCTGTTAAAATATTTGTGTGGCAATTCATTTTCAGCTAGATATCCTTCTTTGATCAAGTAAGACTCAAATTCTTCCACATAAGACTTCTTACTAATTTCATCATTAAGAAATTCTCTGTAATTGCTTGGGTATTCCGATTGCTTATCCTTAAGTGTTAGGTAGGCGAACTCAGGGATAAGCTGTTTAACATTCCCAAGCGCGTCCTCATCGATATTAGAATTTTTTGGAACAAAAATATCAGGGGTTATCCCGCCTCCGCCATAAACCACTCTGTTTTCAAGCTTAGTATAATACTTGGTCGTATCAGATATTGGGATCTTACTGGCATCCTTAAATTCTCCAGAGGCTTTCCTATCTGAGAGTTCGGTACTATAACTTTCATCATCATCAAAAGGCTTCTGTATCGATCTCCCTGAAGGTGTATAATATTTAGCTACCGTAAGTCTTAAGGCATCGCCGCTCTTAAGTCCATATTGCTCTTGCACTAGGCCTTTGCCATATGATCGTCTTCCTATGATAGTCCCTCTATCCCAATCTTGGATAGCTCCAGCTATGATCTCACTACCGCTTGCCGAACCTTCATCGATCAGAACGGCGATCTCATCTACCTCAAAAAACACCTTCCCTGATGATTTATAGTCATACCTATCATCACGCTTACCTTCAGTATATACCAACAGTCTATCCTTCTGAGTAAATAATTGACTGAGGATCTTAGTCGTCTCAGGTAGATATCCTCCTGGGTTGTCCCTTACGTCAATGACGAGATGCTTCATGCCTTCTTTGGTATACAGCTTTTCTAAGGACTCCATGAATTCCTTATAGATATTAGAATTGAATCGCTCTATCTTGATATACCCTATGGAATCATCTAACATGTAAGCTATATCAGCGCTCTTGACATCCACATTACCGACAGATACATTGACCGTATCTAACTTATTGGTTAGGTGTCGCTTCAGTATCAGTTTATTGTCGCTACCATTAGCCCCCTTAAGCACAGACCTCAAGACCTCGGGGTCATACTCACCAGCTACATTATTGTCCCCTCCTATATCGATGATCTTATCAAATAGTTGCACACCAGCTTTGTCTGATGGACCATCCTTTATCACATTCAATACGATCAAGGTATCTTGAAAATAAATGGTCTCTATACCTAGACCTTCGTACGACCCTTTCAATTGATCATTAACTTCCTCTAGCCTCGACTTAGAGATATATAGTGAGTGAGGGTCGAGGTATTTCATGATAGACATTAGTGCATCTTCAACCATCGCTGACTGGTCTACTTCATCGACATACTTGGATTCTATGAATCTGATCACCTCTTCTATTCGCCCCACTCCGACATTAGTATCACTCCCTAGTTTCTGTATTAGCGGGGCTTGACTCCCGCCATTTCCCATACGTTGTCCAGCCAACATACCAAATACGCATGCTATTGAAACTATTAATGGCAGTAGGACATTAAAAATCTTGGGTGATCTGCTATTATCTATTTGAGGTATTGTGGGCATATGATCAAGCAAATTAGGCTTTCATATGTGTAAAGTAAAGGGAAATTTAGGCTAAGTGCTACCAAAAAATTTAATAATACCTATGATTAACTTAAATTTATGGCCACCACAAAATACCCAATAATGAAAAAACCCCTTGAACTGGATCAGGTCGATCTGGAAATCCTTACTATACTTTCTAAAGATGCTAAGACATCTTATGCAGAGATGGGTAAGCAACTATTTGTGTCCGGAGGCACAATCCATGTCCGCATCAAAAAACTTATGGATGCAGGTGTGATCATAGGCTCAAAACTAGATATTGATTACACCAAGTTGGATTTTGATATCATAGCTTTCCTTGGTATCTACTTACAACAAAGCCAACTTTACGATAGTGTATCGGATCAACTAAAGGAAATTCCTGAAGTTGTAGAAGCGCACTATACTACAGGCATGTATAGCATATTTGCTAAAGTGATCTGTAAGGACACCGAGCACTTGCGTCAAGTACTTTCTAGTAGGATTCAGACTATAGAAGGAATAGAACGTACGGAGACATTCATATCATTACAAGAAAGTATCAGTAGGCCTGCGCCAGTATATGTTCATAACGATGAAGAGCCAGAGCCTAAAGTAAAAACTAAAAGGAAGGCTTCAAGTTTGAAGACCTAAGCACTTTCTTTGAATATCTGGGTTAAGTACCTAGATAATTCTTCAGTAGTTTACTTCTGCTTGCAGACCTTAGTTTGTTGATGGCTTTATCCTTGATCTGTCTTACTCGTTCTCTGGTAAGACCAAATCTGTCACCTATATCTTCTAGTGACATAGGATGCTCTACGCCTATACCGAAGTATAATTTGATAACGTCACACTGCCTTTCTGTGAGTGTATTTAGAGATCTTTCTATTTCTTTTCTTAATGACTCTACATACTCGAGTTGCTGGTCAGTAAGTGGTGTCTTGCTATTCTCTATAACATCGAGCAGAGAATTATCTTCTCCATCTACGAATGGTGCATCCATGGATACGTGCCTCGCTGCTACGCCTAATGTGGTCTCTACTTCCTCCGTGGTGATCTCTAGCAGGTCTGCTAATTCTTCTGGTGATGGTTCTCTCTCAAACTCTTGCTCCAATTCTGAGAATGCTCTGTTTATCTTATTGAGAGAGCCTACTTTGTTAAGCGGCAATCGGACTATCCTAGACTGCTCAGCAAGTGCTTGTAGAATGGACTGTCTGATCCACCATACAGCATAAGAGATAAATTTGAATCCTCTAGTCTCATCAAATCGCTGAGCTGCTTTGATAAGTCCTAGGTTTCCTTCATTGATAAGATCACTTAAGGATAATCCTTGGTTTTGATATTGCTTAGCTACTGAAACTACAAACCTGAGATTCGCTTTTGTCAGTTTCTCTAGAGCTTCTTGACTTCCGGATTTTATTTCTTTCGCTAGTGTTACTTCTTCGTCGGGAGTTAGAAGATCGACCTTTCCTATTTCTTGTAAATATTTTTCTAAGGATTGACTTTCTCTGTTAGTAATTGACTTAGTGATCTTCAGCTGTCTCATGCGCAATCGAGGTGTTTAGTTTTTGGTGTAAAATAACACGGATATTAACAATTCACTTTTATAAGGGAGATAAAAATACACTTAATAGGTTATCATGTCAAGCATCATAAAATTGTTACAAAAAGCAATCTTTTCAACTAAAAAAAATGTTTTGCTGAAATAGTTTATTGATAAAAAAAAGACGAAACTTTTGAAATATTAAATAATTATTTTTAATTGCGCCATATCCAAGAAAAGACTATAATGATGTAGTCTTTATTAATTTAAACATATTACCATAAACCTTTGATGAGTAGGGCACAGTTCGATTTAGAGTTTATTTTCAAAGCATCACCTGCGATATTGTACAGGTTCATTACGGACCCAGACTGCTTGATTCGCTGGTTCTGTGATAAATGTGATATAAATAGTGAGGTTTACACTTTTACGTGGGAGGGCTCTGAAGAAAATGCAGAGATGATCGACGATATTGAAGAAGAGAGAATAAGATTCAGATGGGAAGATGCTGATGATATAGCGGAGTATCTCGAGTTTAGATTCTACAAATCATCTGTGACCAATGAGACTGTATTAGAGATCACTGACTTTTGCGACGATGATGAAGTGCAAAGTCAAAAAGACCTATGGGCAAGTCAGATAGCCGAACTTAGGATAGAATGCGGAGGATAGTTACTACACATTTCTTTCCCCGATCAAAATAAATATTTAAAAATTAGCTTTCCTTTTTTCTAAGAAAGCGCTTACTCCTTCTTTAGTCTCATCAGATACCATCATAGTGCCAAAGGTCTTATGCTCACTTACGTAACCATTTATCTCCTTATCGTAGTAAGCATTGATAGTAGATATACCCATAGCTATGGATGTAGGTCCTTTCTTAGCTATCTTACTGATGAGTGATTTCGATTTCTCCAGCCCTTCTGCACCTGAGCACACATAATTTACAAGACCTATTCGGTATGCTTCATCAGCATCTATCATGTCACCGGTCAGTATCATCTCTATAGCTTTCGCTTTTCCTACCAATTGAGGTAGTCTCTGAGTGCCTCCATATCCTGGGATAAGACCGAGGTTTACTTCTGGCTGTCCAAATCTAGCACCTTCTGTAGCTACTCTCATATGGCATGCCATAGCCAACTCACACCCTCCACCTAGCGCAAATCCATCTACCAATGCAATCACAGGCTTATGAAATCCCTCTATCAAGAAAAAAATATCCTGACCTCGTCTACTAAGATGTATCGCTTGCTCAGCATCCAACTGCAAGAACTCCTTTATGTCCGCACCAGCAACAAATGCTTTTTCGCCAGCCCCGATGATGATGACTCCCTTAAGATCTTGATGCGCCTTATGGCCCTTGGTGAAAAACTCCTCTATATCATCAAATACTCCTTTGTTAAGAGCATTCAATGCTTTTGGCCTATTGATGGTCAAGGTAACTATACCTCCTTCATTGTTAACGAGGATCTCGCTATATGCCATATCATGTATTTTTTATTACGATAAGATCGCTAAAGG
>Ga0114956_1004619_pt1 | contig 10437 bp, 4 predicted proteins | sample MaitaG_FD_87304 | JGI IMG/M metagenome (GOLD analysis project Ga0114956, IMG submission 87304) | Marine algal microbial communities from Maine, USA - Maine_Asex2 metaG | ecosystem: Host-associated > Algae > Red algae > Unclassified | place: Maine, USA | collected 2015-01-05 | reverse complement strand
TCAACCCGGCTCAGGCATCGCTCGGCAAAAACGGGCCATGTCTCCGATGGACCTTCCCATCGGCCAACGTTCAAACTTTCGTGCCGCCGGACCTGATCAAGTCAGTTCCGTTGGTGTCTCTAAGGAAGCACGCGGGTTAATGAATCGCTCGAACTACCGCCAGATGATAAACATGCCCAACCAAGGTGATTTCGGAAAACAAAAAACCCAAGCGAATCCAAAATCAGATTTACAAAATGCGCTCGCTGGATTGGCCAAAGAAGTTTCGACGACAAATTCAAAATCACAGAAATCGCGCTTCTTTAAAATCCCAGAGAAACGTCTCGACAACCCCTCAGCCGCTTATGATCCGGCAACCAATGAGTTCCACCCGCACCGGGCGAACGAGCATTTTGACCGCAAAGCATTTTTAGCCAAACAGCGTCCCGAGATGAACGTGCCGCGTAACGCTCCTTCGGCAAAACCAATACGGGTCACCAACAACGAGTTCTTTCGCCAAGCAAATCAGGCGAAACTGACCGCTTCTAAATCCATTCCCGGCTTAGAAGTTTCCGAGATGTTCGACGCCGCCGACGGAAAGACGATCAATCCAGAAGTCAGCGGTCCCTCGTTTGCTCGAATTCAAAAGAGTGATGCCACTGTGCCAACTGTGGCTGCCAACGAAGTCAAAATCGTTGCCGATTCCAACGCCCGAATTCAATCATATAAAGAGAGCGAATCCGAATTTGCTCAACAAGCCTCGATGATCAAGGATCAACCGGCACAAAACGCAGCCTCGAAAAACAGCCTGGAAGTCGACGCCGCGCCTAAGAAAGATTTTGCCCTCAAAGGAAAATGTCCCGTCGCGCTGATCCAAGACGGCAAGTGGGTGGAAGGGGACACACAATGGGGCATCGTGCATCGTGACCGGACTTACCTGTTCAGTTCCAAAGAAAACTACGAACGGTTCAAAACGAATCCTGATCGTTTCAGCCCCATTCTTTCGGGCTACGATCCTGTGATTTTTCATGACCAAGGAAAACTGCTGGAAGGGCTTGAGGAGAACGGAGTCTTCATGGGCAAGAACGACAAACAGCATATCGTGCTGTTCCAATCTCCCGAAACGCGCGCGAAATTCCAAGCCAATCCGAAGCTGTATTTAGACACCGTACGACAAGCCGTCTATTCAGCCAGCCAGCAAGCGAACGCAATGTAACCATCACGGCAGTTGCAATCAGTGACCCACCGTCGGAAGTAAATTACGATACGGCACTTACTTCAAACAGATCGTCTTACGGCAATACAAACACGACACGCCAGTGTGTGTGTGAGTGAATGAGTATGTGAGCTTTTAAGACGCGCGGGTACTCGTGACTGAATTACTGACGGGTCATTGATTCCGGCAATCCCGATACCGAATATAATTAGTTCGGCAGCGCCACTTTTAAATCAAAACATTGGTTTTTATCGCGGCAGCGAAACTATGAGCGGCAAAGCGCCAGCCGCCGCTTCTACCCACTATTGGCCATTGGGCTACCGCCTTGCCGCTCACAAAAGTGGCGCTGTCCAATTAGATGCGAGGCGTTAGTTTGCTCTGGTCCATCTGGTCAATCCGATAGCCAAACCCAGCGCCGCCAAGGGTGCTCAGGTCCAGCACTCCGTCGTGTCGTCGATAAAGGCGCGGGTGAATCTTAGCTTGTTCCGCCGAAGCCGCGGGGTAAAACTGCATGCCGTTGGCTTCGACCCCCATAATCGTGCCGGCATGGGCGGCCAATCGAGCATGAGGAACCATTGCCAGCATTGGATTTGTCAAATCCTGCACCATCAGCGGCATCTCGTGAACCTTCGCCCAACACAGGCTCAACAGAGCTCCCGTTTGCGTCTTGCAAGTTTTCAATGCGACACCGGTCCAACCCAAAGTGCGCCCCAATTCCACATGCCGCCAATCATGAGCACTCTCATCCAAGAACAACGGTTTACGATCCGAGACACTCCGCACATCCAACCTCAGCTCATCCAGCTCGTAAGGGAACGGTTGTTCCACATAAAGAATCAGATCCCAAATCGCGCGATGATCTGATTTTAGTTTGTCCAATATCTGATTTACATAATCCACATTAGTAACCATGCAATTAAAATCTGCTGACAGAGCTGTCACGCCCAACTCCAACGATAACGTACCGACATCAATCATCCTTTGCAGATCCCATTGCTCGTCCGTGCCGCGCAGCTTCACCTTTAAACATTTCAATCGGTCCGTTTCAATCCATTCCCGCAACGACACAGGATAATCATCCCGAGGGTGCTGATCGGTGACTTCCTCGGCGGTGATTGGATCCAGTCCACCCACCAAATGCCATACGGGAAGTTTTTGGGGCGGATTGAGATCTAAAAAAGAATCAAGGTAGCGACCGGCAAAAGCTCTCCGAACATCCGAAGTCATCAAGTCACCGGTGTAAAAATCTGCAATCTCTCGATCGAGAAATTTTTTACCGTACGCTTGGTAAATGTCTATCTGATTGGCCACACCGTAGGCGTCATGAATGGCTTGGTCAAAAATACTGCAGATCACCAGCGCGGCGAGGTAGGGCAGGGCATGTTCAGATTGGTCAGAATCTTGTTGCATTTGGTCCCGCAACAATCGCTCAATTAGTTCCACACCAATCTCAACAGCGTGTCCCGAGATTTTTGAATCGGCGATCTGCGTTGAAAAATTCTTGGAAAACTCAATCAATCGGTCCAGCCGCAATTGATAGGGCAACGGACTTGGCCAAACCCACTGAACCGAAAGCGGGGTTTCGCCCCAGCCCACCGCGCACGTACCGTCCGATCTTTCCACGGTGACCTTCGCGCGAGCACAAATCACCGAATCAAGCGACTCAGCGCCAAACTTCAACGGCATCCGCGTCTGCACAGGGATCAAAAACAATTCAACATTGACGATTCGAACATCTGTAGGCCGCATGAGGTTTGGTCCCTGAAAATTGGTCCTATTAACGGGCAGTTGCCGCCGATTAAAAGTTATAGAGTGCAGCATAGTGCAAGCTTTTTGAGGAACACTTACAATAACAAAACCGTAGTAAAAATAATATCTCCACCCTACGACTTTTAGAACTTGGGCCATTCGATGATGCGTTCTCTGAACCCTACACGTCTCCGTGACACAATCCTATCGGCCGCAATCTTTGTAATGTTGTTAATCTTAACCAGCGGATGCGAACAGAAAACGGTCCAGCGATTGACGATCGACGCTCCCCAATCCCTCCCAACAGCCTCGCGCTCTTTTCCCTGTACAGTTTTGGTCGTTGGCAAACCCTCAATCACCGAACCCTTAAAACGCCAATGGTCGGCTCGGTACGATTCGGAATTTGATGTGCAAGCGACGACTGTTGAGACTCTCTCGGAGAACGACTTCAAGATCCCCCAAGAAGTCGACGTCGTCGTCTATCCCTCGGAATTGATGATCGAACTAATTCATCGGGGACGCATCGCGGAACTCAAGCAGTCGGTTTATGAGAGCGAATCGTTAAACAAAAATGATCTGTTGACGCATTTTCGCAAGAGCGGCATTCGCTACGACAGTAAGACGTGGGCCGTTCCTTGCGGCGGCCCATTGTTATCATTGATCTATCAGCCGGAGGCGTTTGCACCGACCAAGACAGAGATGCCCCAAACGTGGAGCGAACTGATTCGCTGGGCCAAAAGATTTTCGGAACAACCGATCGAAAGTTCCGCAAATTCAGATGAGGTATCGACGGACAAATCCAGTGGCATGCAAGCCATTGGCGTTCCGTTGGCCGAAGGTTGGGCGGCCAGAACATTCATTGCCGTCGCCGCCCCCTACGCGCGACAAAAGGGGCGGCTGTCAGTCTTATTCCAACGGCGCACAATGCAACCGCTGATCACGTCCGAAGCCTTCGTCCGAGCGTTCGATGAACTCAAGGCGTTGGCCAAAATCAATCCGGAGAATTTGAACATGACGCCAGCGGACGTGTTGCAGGCGTTGGTCGATGGCAACCTCGCAGCAGGCATCACTTGGCCAACGTCAACGGTGACTCCCAACTCAGAGACAACAACCGCTCAAACGTTGCTGGTCAATTCTTTGCCGGGAAGCAGCACCTACTATGACGAATCGGCCCAGGCGTGGGGAACACGGCAATCAAGCGAACCCAACGTTGTCAACCTGCACGGGATGGTTGGGTTGTTGGCGTCGCAAACCAAACATAGTCGCCGCCCTCAATCGGCCGTCGAATTTTTGAAATGGCTGCCCGAATCCTCTATCAGCCAGACCTTATTCAGCGGCGATGAAACGCTTGGTCCGTTGCGAACCACGCATCTTGGCGACACCGAGGCTTGGATAGGAGATCACTATTCGCCCGAATTTGAATCAACGTATGCCAAACATCTCAAAGACGCCCACAGTCACGCGCTGATCATGACGCTGCCTAAGATCCTGCGTTACGGCGACTACATGAAGGTCTTAGATACGCAGATCCGCGCGGCCCTAACCTCCGACCTTTCCGCTGAAGCAACATTACAAAAGGTGGCCTCCGCATGGGAGGCAATAACCAAAGAGATCGGAACAAAAACGCAATCCGATCTACTGAGACGCAATTCAAATTTCTAGCGTCATCAGCGCAGTGGAATCTCATCACCGCAGGGAAAGCCGAAGATCAGCAGATGGAGTCATAAAGCCCGTGGCATGAGACAGCCCCTCAAGCTGAGCGGTTCGTCACGGCTTTGAGTGGCTCGAACAAAGTCGCTCAAAACTCTCCAAACAAAAGTCGCTCAAAGCTCTCCGAACTCAGTGGCGTCGATGTTGAAGCGGCGTTTTGGCCGTCTTCTACGAACGCGTCCGCGTAATGCAAATGTTTCAAACGAATAGTCGGGGGAAAATCATCACCATTGCGAGCAAGCTTCCGTCAGATACCGCTGAAACGCCAACCCTACATCTGCGTTACCGAGTCCGGCCCAACAAGTTATAATTTTCAAAAGCCGTATCAAGTCCGGCTTGCTCCTCGCTCCACTGGCAATCGCAGTTCCATGGATTGGCCATGATCATGCTTGAGCCACATTTTGGTCGCAGCTTTCTTCGACTCAAGCGTTGCCAATTCAAAATTCCCTTCGTCAGCCATTGCGATTGAAACTTGATAACAGCTACCGATACCGAAACGGTACGACACCGGCAGCAGGTCCAATTCGATCACCTGAAAATCGGTCGGTTTTGGCTGGTTCTCTGAAACGACAGGCATAGGCAACGCGTCTTCCCGGCAGAAAGTTCGGTGGGGGATACCGCACCGGGAACAGGCGTCAGCGATCGCTGACCTTTGCTCAGTTTGTACTTTCACTTTTCGATGCCGCAGACTTAACAATCCTTCAGTCACCATGCGGATCGCTCCGGTTCGTGTCACCTCTTCTAGGTAAACGAACAAAGCCGCGTCGCTGGCGTCGCAGGCCAATGACAAAGTTATCACGGGGTGCCCCGTGACGGTCGTGGCTGTTTGCAGTGGTGCCGAACGAAAGTTCATCCGCAGATGCGCGTCTCGCTGACGATCTGGATACGTTACCCGCGCATCGGGCTGCGCCTGTGTTTGCCAGCGATTGGTTACGCCAGTGGTCGTCGGGACTCGCCGATACTCAAACTGAAACGGAGGTGTCGACTTTACCGAATCATCGTCGTCCAGCAGCTCAAGCGATTGTTCGCCGGTCAAAAGGAAAGTGCAATCAACCACTCCAGGCGGCGGCCATGTGGCGGCCTGCTTCCAACGCGGACCCTCGTATTCGCCCATCGTGTAAAAGTTCACCGGCAACGCCTCGTTTTTGCTGGACCTATTTTCCTGAAATTCAGCGTTATCCATTCCAAGAGCAGCGGCAGCGCCGACGGTGGAGGTGTTGATGGTGGTGGTGCGACAATGATCGAAAAATTCAACCAGCGTCGCGTCGTGATCGTAAGATTCCCGGACTCCGTCCATGCCGTCGCCGCGCGCGTCGATGTTCCAACCGCCGCCGTGATTCCAGGGCCCGAGAATCAGTCGGGAGCCGGGATTCGGCGAACGTAGAAATCGTAAAGCGGCAACTTTTGCGTAGCCGCCGTCCCACCATCCGCTGTAGTTAAAAACCGCAGCGCGGGATGCCGTGATTTGGCGTGCATAGTGCAGCGGGCTGATCAATTGGCTGCCCAGCAACTGCGTTCCATCTTCGGCAAATCGAGGCTCGACGACTTCCCGTTCATCAACCGCTTCGTCATCGGCGAATTCAATGCGACTCATTCGCTGTAGAACGCTGTAATTCTCAACATGGTCGGCAACTGCCAGATCACGTTGCTGCCCTCTGGGATCATTGTCCACCGGAGACACGCCGCTGGTGATCAGTTTCACCGGCCACCCTACCAGATCGCTGAGCCGATTTTGGTCGAGCGCATGATTTGTTCGATGCCAGCGACTGGAGAATCCGATGTTCTTGAGCCCACCAGGAAATCCAATATCCGCGAACGCATCGCACGAACTAAATCGAGGGGCGATCGCAAAGACCGGAAACTCTTCGGCGGCCGACTGTGGGTGACACAACAACCACTCCGCCGCCGTGCCATCATACGAAATGCCCAACGACCCAACATGGCCATCGCACCACCTCTGCTGACCGATCCAGCGCACGATTTCCAGCGCGTCGGCGACTTCCAGTTGGGACCACGGCGCGGTGCGAAATCCGCTGGACGCACCGCTGCCCCGGGCGTCGACGTCGACCCACCCGTAACCATTTTGCAAAAAGCATTTCCTCCGTTTGGCATACAAACCGGTGTGATCAAACGGACGTCCGCCCATCAACCATCCGAAGGGACGCCTAAGTTGAACCGATCGAAAGTATCGCGTCTGACGAAGGATGATGGGATAACGGCTACCGTTTCGCTGAGGATGATCTGGCAGCCACACATCGACTGCGATGCGCGTGTCGTCCGGCATCGTTAGGTAATGCGAGCTAACGTAACTTTTTCGGTTCGATTGTTTCATAAGCTTCGGAGTCCGTTGATTTTACGCGGTGTTGCCTAACGCTGGCGATCGCCACCCAATAGACCCAGGCGATCAATAAAGCCTGCATGGGCAGTCGCAGCAGAATTTTCCAGTACGCAAAATCGGCAAACTGCTCAGGATGCGTGGCCATGTGAATATGGACCGGTATGAATGCAATCAGCATTACGATCAGCATCCAACCGGCCAGCTTTCGACTGGACGGCACCACAACGGCGATGCCCAACGCGACTTCAATCACGCCCGATAATGCCACCAGTTGATGATGCCACGGAATCCACGGTGGCATGATGCTGACGTAAAAATCAGGGTGAACAAAATGGTTGATGCCAGCCGCAACAAACAGCAGCGACAGTAATAACAGAAAACCGCGTCGTATCACGTCAACTACCACAGGCTATTTCGAGTTCGGGTTGATTCAGATTAAAGTTGTTTAAGGGTAGAACTGTTTGCAAAAGAGGTCAGTTTTCGCCAAAGATAAATTTTTTCATGGAGGTGGGTTTGGACGTGCCTGGTAGCCGAAGGCGACCGTATGTGGCCGGGGTGAAACACCGACGCCTGCCGACTGGTCATTGACCGACCGAACTTCTAACTATCTCTGCGGGAGAACACCTTCATTTCCATCGCCCTGTTCAATTCAGCGCGACCGGCTCTTGTATCGCTTTTAATTATCACTGAAAAAAACTCACGCCGCTTTATTTTGCATTAACGTCTGCCGGCCTCGTAACGTTTTCGTTGATTCTTATAGTAAGTCTTCTCTGGTTCAATCGAGGCGGCATGGTTGATCGTCTTTATCGCCTTCTCGATATCACCTGCGGCGAAGTAGCTTTCCGCCAGCGTGTCAATAAAACCGGGACTGTTGGGCCGTCGTTGGACCGCAATCTGCGCGTGACGAATGGCCGCATCGGCGTGCCGCTTACCGCAGGCCAACACCCACGCGTAGTTATTACAATGCGTCGAACTAGTGGGAAATTCGATCAGCAGTTGGTGATAACATGTCTTCAGCCGGTCAATCACAGCGTCGGCTCTCTCCGTTTCTCCGGCAAGATCCAATTTTACCACCGTCTTCTCTGCCACAGAGGGACTCGCCGGTAAGAAATCCAGCAACCGTTTCAAGACACGATCGGCGCGTAGATAGTCTCCAGCGACAACTGACGCGGTTGCATCGAGCGTATGGGCCAAGACAGCCAATTTCAAAGTGTGTTCCGTCGAATAACCAATACTGCTGGCCAGCAGACGAATTTTTGAAAAATTGGAAGCCGCAATGGGATCTGGTTTCTCCAAAATATGCCAACCGTAGTGCGTTAGCACATTTTGAGCGGCGAAGGAACTTGTGGAAATTCGATACAGCAAAAGATCCGCGATCAAATCCGTTCGGTCGTCCTCCAAATACGCGCTGAAGGTCTCTTGAAGGTTGTTGTCATATAGAAAGGCGGGCAAAACATAAGCGTGAAAATTGAAGCGCTTTTCTTTGAGCGCATTCCCTGCCAACCCATACGATTGAGCCGCTTGCGAAAGCGGAAGAGGGCTCTCGGTACGTTGGAACTCCTGCTCAAACATCGCCGCAGCACCTAGATAATCGTGTTCGTCAAACAGCTCATTCGCTATTTGTTTAATCGCACGCACATCACCGTTAATCGCCGCACGTTGACGCCACTGTTCAAACTCTGGCCTCTGATGATAAGCGTAAATTTGACTGATCTTCCAACAATCGTCTGACCCAAAACTGTGTTCGATCAACGCAACATTCGCATCAAGACTGAAAGGTTCGCTGGATGCTTGCGCATCGTTTTCTGATTCAACCGGCGAGGGCTTCAATTGGTAATTAACGATTTGTGCGACCCGTTTGAGTAATTCGATCCGATCGTCAAATTTAGAGGATAACTTTTGGTAGACAAACAAAGCAACCTCGTGCTTAAGACCGAACAGGACGAATTGCTTATCAACGGTTCGACCTCCTAACGGACGTTCCGCCTCCACCAACCAATTTAACTGCACATTGCTTAACCCAGCGTGCTCAATAAAATCCCAAAGCGCTTCGGCGTCGCCATAATCAGCAACGTGACCGATCAAATCCAATCGAGTGGTGGGCATCGCATCGACCGTATGCATCTGTTCATATAGCTGACGAACGAAAAGTATTGCCTCGCGTTCCAATCCTAACACTGCAAACAGGTCGCAAATCGTCAGATAGTATTCCAGTTCAACATTTACTTCGCTCATCAGGTCATTTTGATTTTCGCGACCAGACCTTCTCGCCAATTTATCGGTTAACTTTGCTATGTCAGCTTGCTTTTTCTGCGCCCATTTTTGATGGCTGGCAAAATCGTGCCCCAAGCTCAATTCATCAAACAACAGGTCATACTTGTTAATGGTATCCAGCAGCTCTGCCGAACTTTTGCTTTTAGTAATCTTGATCCCCTTCTGAGCCTCCTCCCAATCCAAGGTCAACAGATAGATTTGCTGTAGGATGGGATCGACAACGAAAGTCTCAGCTTCCTCCAAGTCCTCACCAAATCCTTCAATTTCATCTTTACCGTCGTTGCCATCCTCTTCATCGTCACCACCTTTTTGCTCCTCTTCTGCAATTGATTTTTCGGTCACTCGATCTATTGCTTCGCGAAACTCATCTTCAGTACCGCCCCAATACTTGACCATCGGATACGTCATACGGTTGCAAATAAAGTAGCGATCAGAGTCGATCGGATCATCGCTCAATACGGCCCGATCCGCCAACTCTTTCCAGTCGCCTGCTTGCATCAAGATTTGATTTTCGTAGGCGACGATCAAATCAGAATTGCTATATCGTTGCGCATACCTCAGCGCGGTATCGTATTTCTTCTGCGACTTCAACAATCCGATCAGCGTCGTCAACTGATTCGCATCCGCAATTTCCGAATCGTCGATCGCGCGTTTCATTTTGTCGATGTAAATATCCAATGTTCCCATCGTCTTGTGGTACAGCCCACACAAATTGGGTTCATGCTTCCACGTCAGGGGATGAGAGAGGATATAATCGATGTCTTGCCAACGTTCCTTTTCGCATAAAACCGGCATCAAATGCCGCAAACGACTCTTGCTGAAGATGTCTTCAGCTTGATCAGCCGGCATTTTTTCAATCATGTGAAAAAACATTTCGTACTGTTCACCGCTGAGCAGTTTCTCCAGCAGTTGTTTGCGAGTTTCCAATTCCGCATTTTCGAAATTGATGATCGCGTCAAAAGTTTCTTTGTTCTCGATCGCTTCGGAGCCAGCGGACAGCAATTTCACCAAGTCACCGATACGCTGGTTCACCTCAGGGTTGGACGACAGCGGAACCGACTCGAGTTCAGCGACGACATCGGCTCCTTTTTCAAACAACAGCTTCGACGCACGCTGGCGTTCAATAAACTTTTCCGAACCCAACCGCTTCACCAATGTTTCAATGGTAGTG
>Ga0114956_1004617_pt1 | contig 10439 bp, 9 predicted proteins | sample MaitaG_FD_87304 | JGI IMG/M metagenome (GOLD analysis project Ga0114956, IMG submission 87304) | Marine algal microbial communities from Maine, USA - Maine_Asex2 metaG | ecosystem: Host-associated > Algae > Red algae > Unclassified | place: Maine, USA | collected 2015-01-05 | reverse complement strand
TTCTCCAGCAGCACCCATTTTAGTCACAGCTTCAAAGATCACTACGGCAAGAGCCCCAGCACACTAAGAAATCAACGCCAAAACCACTAACCGCAATGAATAAGGCTCTTGGTGCTCTCGATATCAGGCCTTTAGCCGCGTAGCGGCGTGAACTGATATTGAGAGCACCAAGAGCCGCCTCACTCTAAAAGTTGTACAACCCACCTATAGCCACTAAAATCAACCCACTATCAAAACAGAACAACTACTATGCCACTCTCAACGCCCGCCCCAAGAAAAATAATGCACACAAGAAAAGTCACCGTCACTGGCTATTTGCGAGAAGACGACCTCTGGGACGTAGAGGGCAATATAGTCGACACCAAGCCTTATCGCTTTGAAAACATCGATCGGGGAGGGCACATAGAAGCAGAGGAGCCACTGCACGGCATGTGGATACGTCTGACCATAAACGACAATATGCAGGTAAAAGACGTTGAGGCCGTTACCGACTTCTCACCCTATAACCACTGTCATTCAATTGCCCCAGACTATACAAAACTAATTGGCCTAAGCATGGGCGTGGGCTGGAATAAACAGGTTCGCACACTGATGCGAGGTACCGCCGGCTGCACACATTTGACAGAGCTTTTAGGGCCAATGGCAACAACCGCTTTTCAAACTGTTTTCAGTGGTCGCAATGAAGGTAAGAGAACAGAAGAGAAGCGTGAGAATGGCTTACCCAATAGCCCTCGGCCACCACTTTTGAACACTTGTCATAGCTATGCGTCAGATAGTCCGGTAATTCTTAGACACTGGCCGGACTATTATAAAGAATCGTAATGTTGACACTGAACGCTCAAGTTGTGGCACTCTACGAATATAAGGGGTTTATTCTTGAAATTTGCCTAGGCAATTAGATCTTGCTTAAAAGGGCTGCTATATTGACCTCATCTTGGTCGATATTTATAAACATAACGTTGGATTGAATAGGACGGTCAGATGAAATGGAATCATATTCTGGGCTTGACCATTGTACTTAGTTGCACGGCACTACAGCCATTAAACGCGGCAACTAATTTTTGGCAAGATGTTACTGAGAGCTACCAAGCTAGAGCCGCGAGCGATGTCTCCTCGGTTAATGTGATGGTGAAGAAAGGTCGGCGTCTTACTGCCAACCTAGATCAGATAAAAGTTGAATTTTTGTCCGGAGCCGTCGTTGTTGGCCTGCCATTACCAGATGGCTCAATGGTCAATTATCAGTTTAGTCGATCATCAGTCATGCCTGATGAGCTGGCACGTAAATATCCGCAAATCCAAACCTTCAAAGCCGTTGATGTTGATAATCCAGCGAATCGAGGTAGTTTTGATATCACGCCGCAAGGTTTTCACGGAATGTTTCATCATGACGGCAAATGGGTGTTTATTGACCCAGAGCTCAGGGACGATACTGGAAACTATGTGGCCTATTATGGGACAGACGCCGAGCCTTTGGTTGCTCGCCAGCAAGATACAGTAATAAGGCCTGGATTGTTGACCACAGATGTCACAGCAAATTCGCCATTTTCCAGCAGGCCTTTAATTGGTACCACGCTACGTACTTATCGATTGGCTATGAGTGCAGCAGCAGAATACACGGCATTTCATGGTGGAAAGACGCGTGCACTAGCGGCTATCGTCACACTGATTACTCGCGTAAATGAGGTTTTTGAACGCGACTTATCAATAAAATTTGAATTAGTAGCGAATAACGACGACATCGTTTACGTGGATAGATTTAATGATCCGTTTGATAACTCAGAAGATGATGCTGAGGCGAACGCGGATAATTTACCCACCATTATTCCCAATAGCGATTTTGATATCGGCCATGTATTAAACACAGGTGGCGGCGGTTTAGCTTTTTTGTCGGGGGTTTGCCAAAACATCAACAAATCAATCGGCATGACAGGTGTCGGTACGCCAACAGGCGACGCATTTTATATTGATTATGTTGCCCATGAGTTAGGCCATCAGCTTGGTGCCAACCATACTTTCAACGGAGCGTCCTTTAGCTGTAGTGGTGGTAACCGAACACAGGCGACGGCTTGGGAGCCTGGCAGTGGTTCAACGATCATGGGCTACGCGGGTATTTGTGGATTTCAGGATTTACAAGAAAATAGTGATCCTCATTTTCATACCGGCTCTATTCAGCAAATATTAGAAACCGCAGAACGTGCAGGTTGTGGCACGGTGACAACGATACAAAACACTATTCCCATTGCTGATGCAGGTGCTGACTTTACTATTCCTGCCAATATGCCATTCAAGCTTGAGGGGTCGGGCAGCGATACAGATGGCGATGGACTGACCTATATCTGGGAGCAATATGATACTGGTACTCGCTCCACTGGCAGATCTAGTATGATTGATAATGGCTCACGTCCGTTGTTCCGTTCCTTGCAGCCTTCACCAAGTCCTGACCGCTATTTACCTGATTTAGTTGATTATGCAGCTGGTAGTCTGAAAATTGGTGAAGCTATACCAACGACTAGTCGCGATCTGAATTTTAGATTGACTGTGCGAGATGGCAAGGGTGGTGTTGCAACTGATGAGATGAAAGTAACGGTAGTTGCGGGCGGTAGCCTATTTCAAATAACTGAACCGGTACAGGGTTCCGTGCTTGAGGCAGGTGCTACGACATTTATTAGATGGGATGTTGCGAACACCGATCAGTCACCAATCAGCTGTGCTGCGGTTGATATCTTAATGTCTGATAATGGTGACGAGAACTTTGACGTGACTATTGCCAGTGGAACGGCGAATGATGGAGAGCATGAATTCACGGTTGCTTCCAACGCCTCAAGTAATAGTGTGATTATGGTACGTTGCGCTTCAAGTGGGTTCTTTGCATTAAGCTCAGGTAGTCTTACCATCGTTCCAGAAGCTGAATCAGTACGCAATGGTACAGAAAATCAAAATACCAGTGAGAATGATGATGGTGGTGGTGGAAGTATGTCAGATAAACTATTTTTCCTGCTTGCAATACTGTCGTTGTTTACTGTTATCAGAAGATTTAATGGCACTAGCCAGTGAGTGATCGCGAGACTTGTATGCATTAAATTTAAGTATTACCGATAAATAATTTTCACACTTAGGTTTTATGAGCTTTTACAGGTATACTCCCGCGCAGAACGATCAGATTTACAATTTAATTTAAGAGATAAGTATGAGTAAAGGTACAGTGAAGTGGTTCGACGCGGCTAAAGGTTTTGGTTTCATCACTCCAGATGACGGTGGAAAAGACCTATTTGTTCACCACAGTGAGATCAAAAGTGGTGAGAGCTATGCAACGCTTAACGACGGTCAGGCAGTAGAGTTTGAAGTTGGCCAAGGCCAAAAAGGTCCTTGTGCAAACAATGTAACGCCTGTTTAACAGACGCCACTCGCACGACGATATCGCGGCCAGCTGAGAAATCAGCTGGCCGTTTTGTTTGTAGCCTCTTTCCGTTAGTCAGTCGTTTAAGTCTTCCTGTTGTCAAACCTCAAGGCAGGGTGCAATTAATTCTTTAAAGTCTTCCTGTTACTCCTCAAAGATCTAGGAAGGTATAGCTCATGAAAGTCCCATTGAGAATTAGCGTCGCGGTAAGTTTCTCTATCTTACTATTTTCAGGAATTGTTATTGCTGGAATGGGGTCGTCACACCTTCCCTTTGAAAATACAGATGTAATTATTTTTCCTCATGGATATGAGCCCTTGGAGTTTGATGAGAATGGTGTTGTCATTAATTTGGATTATCCCAATGTGATTGGTGAGAAGCCACTCAATGTTGTATTAAATCCTGGGGAGGCTGAAGCAGCACTCCGATCCGTTTTAAGAGTGTTACCGCGACTGGAAAATGGGACGCATGTAGGGTTTCTACACCATATGCCTGTAAACCCAAGGTTATCTACTCACGTTGCAGCAGGCGCATTCATTCGTCGTGGAGAACAAGAAGCGAGTGCTAGCTCATTAGCAGTAGCTGAAAACGAGGTTAAGAAAAGCGTAGACCCCATGCTTCAATTAGGAGCAACATACAAGTTGACTCCGGACCTTTCAGTAACTGCCGAGGTTCAGCGTTTTTTTATAGATGAATATGAAGACCTCGAACGTTATGCTCTTGGCATGATCTATACCTTCTAAGCAACTCCCTTATTTCCATCCACACCTTTTAATGTCGGCGTATTAAGTTCAACGCGTCCAATGGTTTTTTTGTCTTTGAGATAATCTGCAACCACTTCCCAAATCTGCTTATTATCAGGAACGTTTTCTTGAACGCTCGCCCAACCAGCGACGGGATATTCTTTCTTTGCATCCAGTGGTTTACCATCTAGCTCTAAATCAGAGACGCGACTTCCCATGGCAGCAGTAGGGTTAAAACTAAAGGCTAAGCCTCCCACTCGAACCATGTCTCCTCCTTGTTGGTAATATGGGTCAGGGTTGAATAGATTGTCGGCTACATCTTCGAGTATTTCTTTAATTAATTCACCGCTCAAAAGATTGCGGGTCACCGTGCCGTAGGTAATCGCAGTTTGATCGGCGACATGTTCGAAGGTTATTGGCTGGCCTGGTAAGATGCTGGTGCCCCAGCGGAAACCCGGTGAAAACGCAATCGGTGCGTCCAGCCCTTCCATTAACGCATTACAGATTAATTGATCGAAAGTACCGTTGAAGTTACCACGTCGATATAACGTGTCATCACAGACAGCCAGTTCTTCAGCCAGTGCCTTTTCATAAGGTTTACGACTTTTTTCAATAAGCTGCGTCATTCCAGCATCGGCTTTGATTAGATTGGAGAAGACCGGTAATAACTTGTAGCGAAAATCCGTAACTTTGCCCGCCTTAACTTCCAGGTCCAGCACGCCCAAGAACTTCCCATTAGAGCCTGCGTTGGTTACTAGTGTTTTGCCGCCAGAATTCTCGACGATGGTTGGTTGGTAAATACCATCGTGAGTGTGTCCACCCATAATTGCATCAATACCAGTGACGCGACTGGCAAGTTTTAGGTCGACATCCATACCATTATGAGAGAGCAGAATAACAGCGGCTGCTCCTTTCTCACGAGCTTCATCAACCATCTCCTGCATACGGTCTTCACGAATACCAAAACTCCAGTCCTCAACAAAGTGTCTTGGGTTGGCGATAGGCGTGTATGGAAAGGCCTGACCTAGAATTGCCACCGGCACGCCGTTAATTTCCTTGATAACGTAAGGGTCAAAAACAGGTTCTTCAAAGTCAGTGGTGATGATGTTTTGAGCGACAAAGTTGATCTTGCCAGCAAAATCATTTTCAACAATTTCAGTGACACGATCCATTCCAAACGTCATTTCCCAATGAGCGGTCATAACATCCACGCCAAGTTCGAGTTGCGCGTTGACCATGTCTTGGGCATTCGTCTGTAACGCCGTCCACGAACCTTGCCAAGTGTCACCGCCGTCAAGTAGCAATGCGCCGGGCCGTTGCGCGCGTATTTGATCGACTAAGGTTTTAAGGTGAGCAAATCCGCCGACCTTTCCATATTTTTGTGCTGCTTCGTTGAAGTCGAGGTAAGTAAAGGCATGCGCTTCCAACGAGTTTGGTGCAATACCATAATGTTCTAAATAGTGCTTACCGACTAGATGGGGTGGGCGTCCATTCATTTCGCCAACACCTAAATTGATACTGGGCTCACGAAAGTAAATAGGGTTCAACTGGGCATGGCAGTCGGTGAAGTGCATAACCGATACATTGCCAAAGGCAGGAAGTTCGTAAGGGTTAGCGGGGCTTTTGCTGGCCACTTTTGCTGAGGCGTCGCCAGCATACGCATTGTTTAGTTGAAAACCTGCTGCGCTGGCAGCAGCCAGCATCTGTAAAAATTCTCTGCGATCTAAGCTCAAATCATCCTCCCATTAGACATCTACCTATTCACTTGGAGTAGTGTAAAACGAAATCTACAGCTTGTCCCTTGGCCTTTATAGATAGGCTATCAACATAATAGGCTTTACAGTATTGATTACACTGACTATCTTCAAGGCTTCGGCATTGTTGAATCTCAGATGGTTTATATACGCTACAATTTCCGGTCTAACGTTTAGGGCAAGTGTCACATGCAAAACAAAGAATATGATTACGTAATAGTAGGCGCTGGATCGGCCGGTTGTATCCTCGCGAATCGTTTAACCGAAGATGAGAATGTCAGTGTATTGCTGCTGGAGTTTGGTGGCAGTGACCGCAGTATTTTCATCCAGATGCCGACAGCTCTGTCGATTCCGATGAATACGGAGAAATTTGCATGGCAGTACGAGACTCAGCCAGAGCCCTATTTGGACAATCGCGAGATGCACTGCCCCCGAGGTAAAGTGCTTGGCGGGTCTTCCTCTATTAATGGCATGGTATTTTTGCGAGGTAATGCGAAAGACTATGATGAATGGGAAGCTCACGGTGCAACCGATTGGAGTTATAAGAACTGCCTGCCTTACTTTAAGAAAATGGAAGATTGGTCTTTTGGTGCAGATAACTACCGAGGCACGGGTGGTCCGGTTGGTGTAAACAACGGTAACAACCGTCAAAACCCACTCTACGATGCCTTTATAGAAGCGGGCAAACAGGCCGGATATTTCCATACCGAAGACTACAATGGCGAACGTCAGGAAGGGTTTGGGCCAATGCACATGAATGTGAAAAATGGTCGCCGCCAATCAACTGCCAATGCTTATCTCAAGCCAGCCATGAAGCGCGCCAACCTGACCGTTGAAACGCGAGCCTTAACACAGCGCATTATGTTGGAAGGGAAAAAAGCAACCGGCGTTGAGTACAAGCATGGTGGCGAAGTAAAGCAAGCGTTGGCTAAGCGAGAGGTAATTGTTAGTGCAGGTTCGATTGGCTCTCCACAGTTGCTTCAGGTGTCAGGCATTGGCCCGGCTGAAGTGCTGAAGAAAGCGGGGGTTGAGGTAAAACATGAGCTGCCAGGTGTCGGCGAAAACCTTCAGGATCATTTAGAGTTTTACTTCCAGTACCGATGTAAGCAGCCAATTACGCTAAATGGGAAATTGGATTTGTTTAGTAAGTTCAAAATCGGCGTGCAGTGGATTTTATTTAAGACTGGCTTGGGTGCCACCAATCATTTTGAGTCTTGTGCCTTTATACGCTCCAAAGCAGGCGTTGAGTGGCCAGACATTCAATATCATTTCTTGCCAGCGGCCATGCGATATGACGGTAATGCGGCGTTTGATGGGCATGGCTTTCAGGTGCATGTCGGACACAATAAACCGTTTAGTCGCGGTTCGGTTCGGGCGATATCACCGAACTTTAGTGATAAGCCAGACATCACCTTTAACTACTTGCAAGAACAGGAAGATATCGAAGGTTTTCGTGCCTGCGTTCGTTTAACACGAGAGATTATCGAGCAGTCGGCATTTGATGAGTTTCGTGATGGAGAAATTCAACCCGGTGAAGACATTCAGACTGATGAAGAGATTGATGCATTTGTTCGCCAAGCGGTAGAGAGTGCTTATCACCCATCGTGTAGCTGTAAAATGGGCACCGATGGCATGGCAGTGGTTGGGCCGGATACACGAGTGCATGGTATTGAAAGCTTACGGGTAGTGGATTCCTCAATCTTCCCAACGATTCCTAATGGCAATCTGAATGCACCGACGATGATGTTAGCTGAGCGAGCGGCGGATATCATTAAAGGGAAGGGGATGTTGGCTGCTGATAACGCTAATGTGGGAATTGCTGAGAACTGGCAGACTGAGCAGCGCTGATATACAGTTTGATTGCTAATATTCCCTCTGAAAATAAGAGCCCTGAAAAGGGCTCTTATTGATTTAGTATTATGATCTTGAACGCCGTCTAACTTTCCGCGGCGCACCTTCACCCCCAGAAACCGACCCTTCCAACACACTCATCTCACCGCGATTCTGCGCTTTCGCTCCAGTAGACACCTCACCAAGGCGTGTTTCAATATCCGCAATCGTCGGCTTTTCACCTTTGATATGATTATCCAATGCCTCGCGCATTGCCGCTACGTGCTCAGGCGACGTACCACAGCAACCACCAATAATTTTAGCACCCGCATCAATCGCCATGCGCACATAGTCCGCCATGATCTCTGGCGTACCATTGTAGTGAATCTTGCCCTCAACGTATTCAGGAATACCGCAGTTGGCCTTAGCCACGTAGATGTTCTCTTCTTTATCTGATGCATTGCCCATATTCAGAATAGCAGCGACCAGCTCAGAAGCACCGACACCACAGTTGGTACCACAAGCCGTTGGTGAGTGCTCTGAATTCTCATAGAGCTCGACCAGATCAGCGGGTGTAACACCCATCATCGAGCGGCCATTGATGTCGAAGCTCAGTGTGCAAACTGAAGGAAGGCTAGTGGTTGCAGCGCCAGCCAGTGCCGCTTCAACTTCTTCCAGTGAAGACATGGTTTCGATCCACAAGATATCTGCACCACCGGCTTCTAGTGCCTGGGCTTGCTCAGCAAAGGCTTCGGTTGCAGATTCTTTGGTTAAAGCACCCATCGGCACCATCAATTCACCAGTTGGGCCCATGGAGCCTGCGACTAAGACTTTCCTACCCGCTGCATCGGCACATTCACGGGCAATGCGCGCACCAGCAGCGTTTAGCTCGGTCACACGCTTGTCGGCATCGTGCAGTTTCATGCGGAAAGTTGTGCCACCAAACGTATTGGTTAGAATGATGTCAGAGCCCGCGTCGATAAAGCTATTGTAATTTTTAGCAATTCGGTCAGGATGGTCAATATTCCATAACTCAGGGGAGTCGCCTGTCATCAAGCCCATTGCAAATAAATTAGTGCCTGTCGCGCCATCGGCTAGCAGATATTTGTTGGTTTTTAGTAATTCACGGATGCAATCAGACATAGTCATTCTCAGATAAAATTTTGATAAACAATAACTTGCGGCGTTGGGTTCAGCCATTAAGGAATATTCACGGATAGTATCAGTGATATTCTTAGGTTGGTAGGCCAAAATGAAGCCCCATTGACGTAATTTTTTTATGCCCTTAAAGCCACGTTAACAGCGTGACGCTTACCACACATCAGGCTATTCTAAGCGACAATTAGAAACCGTAGTTTGAATTTATGTCTGATAAACGTTTTGATGCTGCCTTATTCTGGCAGGGTGCCAGAGATATCTTGCCGCTAATTATTGCCGCGATTCCTTTTGGCATTGTTTACGGTGCGATGGGGCAGTCGCTGGGTTTGTCAAACTGGCAGGTGATGGGCATGTCCTTGTTTTTGTATGCGGGATCCGCACAGTTTATCGCGGTGACGTTATTAGCCGCAGCGGCGGCTTATCCAGTGGTTTTATTGACGGTGTTTATTGTAAACCTTCGTCACATGCTTTACTCCGCCAGTTTAATGCCCGTTGCGGAAAAAGTGCCGGGCTTACTCAGGGTGCCGATGGGGTTTTGGTTGACGGATGAAAGCTTTGCAATAGCGGCCAACCGCCTACGCCAAAACCACAACGATGGCGCTGGTTTTTACGCTTATTACATGGGTGCTGCGATCACTATGTATTTGAATTGGCAGCTGTGTACCTGGATTGGCATAACTGCAGGAAGGCAAATCCCAGATATGACGCAATGGGGATTGGACATTGCGATCGTGGTAGCGTTTATCGGTATGGTGGTGCCTTTATTAGAGCGCGCTTCGCATTGGACTTGCGCGGTGACATCGGCAGTTTGTATTTCACTTACTTATGACTGGCCGCACCAGAGTGGACTGTTGTTTTCATCGTTGGTCGCTATTGCCGTCGGTGTGTTGGTGATGCATCGTCAGCGTAATGAAGGTGTCGAGGAGGTGACAGAATGAGTGATTATTGGTGGTTGATTATCGGCATGACGGCATCTACCTTTTTGCCACGTTATCTGCCTCTGGCGTTTGCGGGAAAAGTACGAATCCCGTTATTGTTAAAGCAGGCATTAGAGCTGGTTCCAATTGCTGTATTGACCGCGATTATCGTGCAGATGAGTTTGGTTCGGGATGGCAGCATAACCATCGGGGTAGAGAATCATTACCTTGTTGCTTCCATCGTTGCGTTTGCAGTGGCACTTTGGCGTAAGCACCTAATGCTGACGATTGTAGTTGGTTTGGCGGTATTCACGCTATGTCGCCTGTTACTTGCTTAAACATAGATTTTTTTAACTCACGCTCTCGCCAATACAATCCAAATGGCATAAAAATATGCTGATATGAAAAACCCTTTCCCATAGCGCTATGGAAAAGGGCAAACTTGAGGGTTTAGTTTTTACACTATCTGCAGATTAGTTCCACTTGCTTCTCTGTTTCCACTTGTAGCGATTATTTCCGCCACCTTTACCATAGCGACCACCGCGCTTAGCACGCTTTGCAGCTTTGGCAGCAGCACGTTTTGCAGCTTTGGCAGCAGCAGCACGTTGAGCACGTAACCTTGCAAGCTTATCTCTGGTAC
>Ga0114956_1004616_pt1 | contig 10439 bp, 6 predicted proteins | sample MaitaG_FD_87304 | JGI IMG/M metagenome (GOLD analysis project Ga0114956, IMG submission 87304) | Marine algal microbial communities from Maine, USA - Maine_Asex2 metaG | ecosystem: Host-associated > Algae > Red algae > Unclassified | place: Maine, USA | collected 2015-01-05 | reverse complement strand
GCACTTTCCTCCACGTACCGTCAGAGCTCATCGATTAGTGACGATCTGCTGAGCCGTGATCCGTACAATCGCCTCCTGGCGAGGGCTCCTCGCATACGACTCTCTGCCGAACAGATTCGAGATCAGGCATTGGTGGTGAGTGGTCTGTTTAATCCCCAGGTGTATGGACCGAGCGTGATGCCTCATCAGCCCGAAGGTATTTGGAATACCATTCGTCATGTAGGCAGTTGGAAAGATCCCGATGATCCAGCTGATAAATATCGGAGAGGGTTGTATACCTTCTGGCGCAGGGTGAGTCCCTACCCATCCATGATCGCATTTGACACGCCAAGCCGAGAGCTTTGTGTGTCACGCCGCATCCGCACCAATACCCCAATCCAAGCACTGATCACGATGAATGATCCGGTCTATGTGGAAGCAGCCGAATCATTGGCCATGCTTATGGCTGATTCCGACACTGATCTGGAGGAGCAGATTTCCTTCGGCTATCAACGTATCTTTTACTCCAAACCCGAGGCACTCACATTGGAAACCCTCACCACGCTGTACCACGAAACCACCGAAAAATTTCGACTCAATGCCGACGATCCAGATCTACTCCAGGTCGATCGTGGTCCAGAGCATGCTGCACTCACTTTGCTCGCATCGGTGATGCTCAATCTGGATCAAACCATAATGAAGAGCTGATGAAGTTGCTGCGCGAAGTATTCGATCAGGAAAGCACCTACCTTACCCGCCGCCACTTTCTGCGCAACGGCTCACTCGGCCTGGGTGCAGCAGCACTCTCTGGCCTCTTGGGGTGTAAACCGAATTCAGTGGCAGGTACCTCTGCTGGGATTAATCCCAAGGCAAAGGCAAAAACAATCATCTTTCTCCACATGGCGGGAGCACCGTCCCAATTGGAGCTCTTTGATTACAAGCCCTTGCTGCAAAAACTGGATGGCCAGCCCTGCCCACCTTCGCTGCTCGAAGGCAAGCGGTTTGCATTCATACGAGGGGTACCCGATATGCTTGGCCCTCAGTTTTCATTTGCTCAGCATGGACAGACCGGCACCTGGCTTTCAGAGCTGCTACCCAATTTCAAAGAAGTAGTGGATGATGTGCTACTTACCAAGGCCCTCTATACCGAAGAATTTAATCATGGACCTGCCCAGCTCTTTATGCACACAGGCAGTGCCCGCTTGGGCCGACCCTCTTTTGGTTCTTGGGTAACCTATGGGCTCGGTTCCGAAAATGCCAATCTGCCCGGATTTATCGTACTGGTGAGTGGCCAGTCTGCTCCCAGCGGTGGCAAAAGTTTATGGGGAAGTGGCTTCTTGCCCTCGATGTATCAGGGTGTGGAGTTTCGCTCACAAGGTGACCCCGTGCTGTACCTGAGCAATCCCAATGCGGTGACTCGAAATATACGTCGCGATGCGATCGATGCGATAAATCAGATAAATGAATCTGCGTATCAAGAAGTCAATGATCCGGAAATACTGACGCGCATGGCTCAGTATGAAATGGCCTTTAAGATGCAGATGACTGTGCCCGAGGCTACGAACATCGAAGAAGAGCCTGAATATATTCACACAATGTACGGCACCGCTCCCGGAGAAATATCCTTTGCCAACAACTGCCTACTGGCTCGTCGCCTGGCAGAACGGGGGGTGCGATTTATTCAGTTGTATCACCGCGGGTGGGACTCGCACGGCAGCAACGACTTCGAAAGTCTGCACGGTGGCTTTCCCAAGCGGGTGAAAGAAGTGGATCAACCTATGACGGCTTTAATCAAAGACCTCAAACAGCGCGGCATGCTTGAAGATACACTCGTGGTTTGGGGAGGTGAATTTGGCCGCACTGCGATGCAGGAAAATCGCGGCGGCATCAACAACAAATTTAAAGGTCGCGACCACCACGGTGCAGCCTTTACGATGTGGATGACGGGGGGCGGCATGAAGACCGGCATGTCGTATGGCGAGACCGACGAGATCGGCTACAGTGGCATTCGTGGTCGTATGCACATTCATGATTTGCAGGCAACGCTCTTGCATCAGCTAGGCATCGATCACGAAAAACTTACCTATCAATTCCAGGGTAGAGACTTTCGTCTTACCGATGTGCATGGGCATGTGGTGAAAGATATTTTGGTGTAAAATACATATGACACCATTAAAAATTCGACTATCGATCCAGTTCTTGCAAATATTAAAAAAACCAGAGTAGACATGTCATGTGTCTAAAGGTTCGACTATCGATCCAGGTCTCGCAATTATAAAAGTCCAGAGTAGACATGTGATGTATTAAAAGACAGTGGACATGTCATGTGTACAATGACTTACCGCAAAAACAACTCGTCCAGGTACTTCTCTCTGGTCTGCGCATTGTAATTATCTGAGCAGCGCTGCGCAGAGTTCATGATGCTCAGGCAGTGACCATCCGTTCCGACTGTTTCGAGGTGACTGCGATTCAGGACACAGTGACCCAACTCGTGAAAAACAAGACGTTCTTTTTGCAGGGCAGGCATGCCCGGCCAGAACACCACATTAATATTAACGGTCCCGCTGCGATTTGGCTCGATGCTACACCAGCCAAGCTCGATGCGATCGGTTTCCGAAACAAAAACTGCACTGATCGGAGTCTGGACAAAACTGATTGAGAGTCCACGTTGAGTCGCTTCATCCTCAAATAGCCGCAGATATGGAGCCAGATCTGGATGCACGGCTGCCTCCGGCTCCTTGTCACAGGTTAACAGCAAAGTACCCGCAATCAAAATCAATATTCGTTTTGCCAACTGCATCCTTCAATAAACGCATGAGGATGACCACACGCTGTGACTCTGCCCCACATCTCTTGCCAAACGTACCAAAGATCAAAACCTATTCAACCCAGAATCTTGATTGCTACGCCGGTAAGGCACATTTAGGAAGTCGAGCGGGGACTGACGCACCCGGATGTAAAAATTATAGAAATTTCGCGTTGGCGCCCAGTTGAAACCCATCTCCCAGCAGTGCAAATCCCTCACGATGCCGATGTTGGGATAGGTGAGCCTTTTAGAAATAAGATCATACCCAATATTTGATACGGTAACGTTCCATTTTGGTGTGAGCATGATGCTGCCCTGCGTATTGATTGAATTGGTGCGCACCTCAAATTCAGGTACGCCATCTCTATCCTGATCCATCCAGCCAAAAACGAGGTCATGATTGATGCGGAAATTGGCAAATATGTCCAGCAATGATTGTTCACCCATGGTCTGCGCCGACTGGCTGCCTCCGCTGCGTATGCCTCCCCGTGAGTTTCGATTGCTCCCGCTGGAAGACGCTTTGTCTTCTCCCGAAAATAGGCCACGTATTTGATCAATGGTGAGCCCGGTACTTACTCTAAAGTTTGCCGACGCAAAGCGAAGCGGACGTTTTCGCTCCTTCCAATACGAACGATCTATGCGCCTTCCATTGTCATTGACCATATACGGATCCCACACAGCACGTGCTTGAAATCTCACCAGGTTTTTAAAAAAAGAGGTGTTGCCACCGACACTCACCACACTCCATTTTAAGGAATCAGCTACAAAATTATGCGAACCACTGACCGAAATATTATTAAAGAGCTTGAGTTTCTTTGTCGTCGAATCTTTTTTCGAATAAAATTTAGCCTCTATTAAATTATTGATGGAGTAACTGAGAGCCATGCGCTTGTCGCTCAGTGGAGGTTGTCCAAATAGTGCTCCTTCAAAATAGGAATAGGCATCAAATTGATCTGGCTCACGAATATCGGTTTGGACCAATCCTCCATAATTTTGATTGTTTCGATAGTCAGGAGAAAAATTCATGGAGACCGTCGGTTTCACCACATGCCGAATGCCCCGAAACCAACCTTTGGTTCGACCCACACCGAGTGAACCAAAAATCTGAGTAGAGAGGGAGATGGCAGCAGAATATTCGGTAAACCGATCGAATCCATTTAGCGTATCTGTACGTATTACTCCATAGTTAGTGGTGTCGGGTACAAGAACCATTGTGCCGTCTAAGGGATCGAAGATGGTATCAAATTCAACATCAATACCGGCAAATTCCTTATTGATGGTTTTGAAATACCATGTTTCTTCCGCATTGACTGAAGGGGTAATATTAAAGTATTTCAAAATTCTGAAAGAGGCACTGCTATTCACCCGATGATTTACACCCATCTCAGCATTTTCAAAGAATGGCTGACTAAATAATAAAGAATCATTGGTGCGCACCCGATTTAAAAATTTACCTGAATATTGCAGCGATATTTTTTCATACCACTTGGGTTCAGGTGCCCTGCGCTTTTTACTCTTAAAAGGAAAGATGCGGGTCATGTTTACATTGACATCTGGCAGGGTAAATTGAATATCTCCCGACCGCGTATTTTGCGAGTGGGTCGCATTTGCAGATAACGTAAAGGGGGTGCCGGTAAATTTCTTGCGGTATGAGACATTACTGGAATACTGATTATTGAGCACCCGGGCAGCGTCATTGTAATTTAGTTGTTCATAGCCATTGGTTTGCATGCGCACGCTTGCACTAAAACTTTGACTGGGATGAGCTCGCGAATCTTGAGTGTGCCGCCAATTAATACTAAAAGAGCGATCATGCGTATTGTTCTCAGATCCATCGTTATCAAAATTTTCCGCAATTCGATCCGAATACGCCAGATCGATATTGCCTGAAAATTTATAGCGCTTCTTGTACGAAGACTGTGCCCTCAGCCCCCAGCTTCCCTTAAAATAAATATCGCCGGTGATTTGCAAATCAATTCGCTCACTCAAAGGAAAATAGTATCCGATATCGCGCAGCCCAAAACCCCATCGCTCAGAATATTCGTAATCTCTCGGAAAAATCAATCCGTTCTTAGGTCCCTTAGAAATCGGAAAAAACCCAAAAGGCAATACCAATGGCAAGGGTACATTGGCAATCTCAACATTGCTTGCCCCTACGATCACCTGCCGATTGGGAATGATCTTTTGTTTGCGACTCCGGATCCCATAGTGGGGCTCAGGTGCATTGCAGGTCGTAAGCAGTACATCTCGACTGTAGACATAGTCATTGGCCACGCGGGAGCTATCTCCCGGATCTGAGACAAATTTCGTCTCGCTGCCATGGATAAACATCGAGCTTTCCTGAGTGACCGCTTGATAAATTTTCCCCTTGCGCGTCTTAAAATTGTAGCGCAAGCGATCTGAGGTAAACTGGCTGGTGCCATCTTCAAAATAGGGTCGCCCATCGACCGCCCGGCCATCTACGACATTGGGATTTTCCTGGGCACGCCGCCGCAGCAAAAGATCCTGCCTCATTGAGTCGCGCTGAAAGGTATCAAGCAATGCAAGCTCAGGATCATCATCAAAATTGATATCAATCTCGGGCTCCTCTTCTTCGACCGGTTCATCGTCGGCACCCAACTCATCGAAGAGATCTTTTGTCTTTAGGCTATCTGGCAGCTGCTGTGCATCGGCAATGCTGGAGTCGAGATTTACCCTGATGTAGTCTGCCGTAATCGAATAGGTCTGAAATTTTATTGATGCTTCCCCATACAAGTATATCAATCGATTTACGTTATCTAATCGTATCGAGTCACGTGCTTCGTAGGTTACCACATCTTCGAGTGTATCTGCAGAAAACTGCACCTGGCCGGCAAAGCCTCTATTCTCACTAAAATTTTGACGCGAAGACAGGAGCGAATCTCGCTGCTCTTCCATGATCGTACTGTCAATTTGGCTCACACCAGCATTGGCAATACATATTAAAAAAATTAATTGTATGTAAAAGGTTGATTTCAAAGGATTTTGGCCTTATTATTGTGCAGTTAAACGTCTAAGAAGTATTAAAAAATGTATATCAGTATGAAAAATACAATCCTCTGCACAACCTTGTTTGGTGCATTCTACCTTTTAGCGGCTAATGTAGCCTATTCGTTGCCAGCGTCTAGCGATTTTAATATAACCTTAAATGAACTGGACGGAGATCCGACAATACCTGAATACCAAGTTAAAACGGTGGTTCTAGATGCGGGCCATGGCGGCAAGGATCCTGGATGTGTCGGCAAGAAAACCACCGAAAAGGAAGTGGCACTGGATGTCGTCTTAAAAGTGGGGCAGATGATCAAGAATTCGTATCCGGATGTGAAGGTCATCTACACACGAGATACTGACGAGTTTATTCCATTGCATGAGCGATCTGCCATTGCCAATCGCCACCGAGCCGATCTTTTCATTTCAGTGCATTGCAACGGAACCGACAAGAAATCTGTCTCAGGTTCCGAAACCTTTGTGCTGGGGCTGCACCGAGTAGCGCACAATCTGGAAGTGGCAAAGCGCGAAAATGCAGCCATTCTCAAGGAAGAAAATTACAAAGAAAATTACGATGGCTTTGACCCAAATTCCGATGAAAGTCACATCGCACTCTCAATGTACCAAACGGCATATCTGGATCAGAGCATCGCTCTGGCTACGCTCATCGAGGGTGAGTTTGTCGATCATGCCGGACGCACAAGCCGAGGGGTGAAGCAGGCTGGCTTCATGGTCTTGAAAAATGCTACCATGCCGAGCGTACTGGTAGAAGCCGGATTCCTGACCAATGCCAAGGAAGAAAATTTTCTAGTGACGGAAAATGGCAAGATGCGCACCGCTACCTCAATCTTCAATGCATTTAGCAAGTACAAATACGACATCGAAAGCTACGCACAACAGCAACAGCCTGCCGCCAAGAGCGAGACCAGCGTAGCCCAAGTGTCTGCAACTCACCCAGCAGAGGTCACCACACCACCAAGCGTAGAGCAACATGCAGATGCTACAAGACCACAGACCAAACAGCACAGTCAGGTGGTTACTGCAACACCTTCTGACCGGGTGGCTCACAGCACCAGAACGGAAGTACGAGCAAAACCTGCTCATACAGCGGTAACGACTACCAGGCCAACTATGGAGTCCACAAGATCGGAGACGACAAGCACACACAAAATAGAACCGCAGCACAATACAACAACCTCAGAGGCTACCAATCGATATCGAGCCCAGCAGCGGCAGAGTTCAGCGACTAGTCGGCCAGTCACAACCTCTGTGAGTTCTGACGTAAAGGTTGAATACGTGGTTCAAGTTGCTGCAGGAGCGCATAAATTGAAGCCCACAGGATCCAAGTGGCAAAAGCTTGAAGACGTGTTGATCCGCTATGAGAATGGGATGTACAAGTACCAGGTAGGTGGATTGCATACATTTCAATCGGCAAACCAGAAAAAAATGTACCTCAAGCAACTCGGATTTAATGACTGCTTCATTGCCGCTTACAAGGACGGGAAACCCGTTAAGCTGACAGAAGTTGCGATGACTACTGCTCACTGACCAGGATACTGGCCCGTGATACTTTTTAGTACTTTCGCGGCGTTTACCAATCGTCTCAGAGAGCATCTGAATCTATTGGTAAGCGCTTTTTTTTATGTCTAAAGAAATAAAACTTGGCATTCTGGCACTCGTTGCCATCGCAGCACTCATCTGGGGCTATAAATTTCTGATGGGTAAAAATCTATTCAGCAACTCCAACCATTACTTCGTTGAGTACAAGAACATCGATCAGCTTGGTCTTTCTGATCCCGTGATGATCAGTGGCTATCAGGTCGGTACGGTCCAAAACATTGACCTGAAGGCAGAAGACTTCAAAACAGTGGTCGTGCGCATCGATGTAAAGAGCAATGTAAAACTCCCCCCCAATACGGTTGCCGAGTTGCGCACCGATGGTGTCATGGGAGGCAAAACGATTGTCTTGAACTACGAGGGAATTTGTGAACAAGACTGTCTCGAAAGCGGATCTACCCTGCGCGGAGCAGAATATGGATTGATGGCGTCGATGGTGAGCCCAAGCGAATTGGATAAATACGTCGTTGCCTTGAAAGATGGCGTAGGGGGTGTCATGGATACGCTCAATTCTCAACTCAGCAGCGATGCCGAAGGGGACGTCGCAGCTACTGCGCAAAGCTTCTCTCAAACCATCAAAAATCTTGAGCAAGCCACCAATCGGATGAACTACCTTTTTCAAGCATCTACCGGTAAGCTTGTCTCCTTGCTCGATAACCTTGATGTGGTGAGCACTAAACTGCGAGACAATTCCAGCGATATCGGTGATCTCATTCACAACCTGGGTGAAATATCAAATCAGCTCAAATCAAGTCGCATAGACAGCACCGTGTTGCTGGCCAATGATGCGATCGCAAATTCTGGCGCGGCCATGGAATCTATGTCAGCAACACTGACGCAAACGGAGCGAACCATCCTCAAGCTCGACGAAATGCTGGCAGGAATAAATGAGGGAGAAGGTACCCTGGGCAGTCTGGCAAACGATCGTGAGCTTTATGAAAATTTGAATAAAGCCGCAAAGGACTTAAGTCTACTTCTCGAGGACTTTCGCTTATCCCCCAAGCGCTACATTGGCGGGTTTTTGGGTAAGAAATTAAAGCCCTATAAAGTCCATGAAAATGATCCAGCAGACAAGGTCATTACCGTTCCGCAAAACGATTCTACCAATTAATTAATAACTCAAATTTCGGGTAAAATAGTTATCAAATCTATTTGGCTCCGCCGGCAAATTTTTGGCGGCAAAAACTTGACAAAAGCCGCCGCTTTACAAATTTTTTAACGCGTTTTGGAGTGAAAAGTCGGCGCAAAATAAACTCGCAGGATCGATTGAAATTGCTCTTAGTTATTTCGAAACCAGCAGCTTAGGATGTTGAGCTGGGCGTCAGTTCAGCATCGGACACTATTTTGCTCTTTCCGACTTATCACTCCAAAACCCTAAAATTTGTAAGGCGGAATAGGTGCCAAGTACCGTCTGATTTTCATATCGGCCTGGCCTTCGCTATGGAAACCAGTTCTGTAGTTTAGTTATTAATTATATTTCATTCTTTGAAAGAGATATAATCGCGATCTCGTCAACGATTCAATCGTAATAAGTTGTCTGAGAAGTATTTAGTTAAATTATCTACTAGTCTCAGAGGTAGGCTGTAGTCTTATAGAGTGCCGAAAGTGCTTTTGCAGATTGAAGCTAAATCAGATTGACTTCCGTCTGAAGCTCTATGCCAAGCAAGGTTTTTACATCGGATTGAATTTTGCCGATGAGCTCAGCCAACTCGCCGGCTTGGCCGGATCCATGATTTACCAAGACCAAGGCATGCTTCTCGTAGACTCCCACACCTCCTAGCCGTTTACCTTTCCATCCCGTCTGCTCGATCATCCAGGCGGCCGGTATCTTAACCTCATCATCTCCCAAATCGTAGGTAGGCATTTTAGGAAAATCCCGTTGCAATGCAGTGGCTAGTGACTTCGATATGATCGGATTCTTAAAAAAACTTCCAGCGTTGCCAAGAACGCTTGGATCCGGCAATTTCGAATTTCGAATTTCGATTACTGCCTTGCTCACGTCACGGATCGTCGGTTCTGAAATATTTGCGTCTTGCAACTTGCTTTTGATGGCTCCGTAATTCAATACCAATTCATGCCGGTTGCAAGTAAGCCGGAATACCACCTCGACGATGCAATATTTTCCCTTCGCATTATTTTTAAAGACGCTGTCTCGATAGCCGAAGCAACAGTCCTCCATGGTAAATTTCTGACGCTCACCCGAAGAGATGTCAATCGCAATTAAATGATCAAAAACAGACTCCAGCTCCACACCATATGCACCAATGTTTTGAATGGGTGACGCACCGACCGTGCCAGGAATTAAGCTCAGGTTCTCCACGCCGCCATAATTATGCTCAAGGCACCAGAGAACAAATTCATGCCAATTTTCACCGGCTTGAACCGATATCCAAACATGGTCACTATCGCGATGCAATTCCCGAATACCCTTGGTAGCCAAATGAACGATTAGGCTTGGGTAGTCCTTGAGAAAAACAAGATTACTTCCGCCACCCAATATTAATTTTTCATGCGGCAGGGCAAAAACACGCTCCAGATCTTCTGCCTGAGATATGCGTGCATAGTAGGCTGCCTTTACGTCCAGTCCAAACGTATGCAGTGATTGGAGAGAGGCATTTTCTTTTAATGGAAACTGCACACTCAAAGCTTTACCAATTTCGAGTCAAGCGGTCGCATCGGCATATTTCCTCATTAAATTTATTTGCCCAATATGATATATATCATGATGGATAAGGCCTTCGAAAATATCAGACCACGAATATCCGGCTTTAGGACTTTCGGCCTGCAATTCCAGTTCTGCACCCTCTAAAGTGCTTATGAGATCCGATTGCGATCTGGCCAGTACATCAATTAAGGCTAGCCACTGCTCATCTGAATACTCTACGATGGTCGGGAAGTTTTCGGCATCTGGCACTTCACCATGTATTCTCTTGTCAACCATAGTAAGTACGTATTTACGCCAGGCGATCATGTGCAAAACCAACTCCACAATATTATAGGAATCAGCCACACGCCTGAGACGTTGCTCCGG
>Ga0114956_1004614_pt1 | contig 10440 bp, 14 predicted proteins | sample MaitaG_FD_87304 | JGI IMG/M metagenome (GOLD analysis project Ga0114956, IMG submission 87304) | Marine algal microbial communities from Maine, USA - Maine_Asex2 metaG | ecosystem: Host-associated > Algae > Red algae > Unclassified | place: Maine, USA | collected 2015-01-05 | reverse complement strand
GGTAGCTGTGTTGGCAGTCTCTTTATCGCTGGATCGAGGCGTTGAAACAGCTGCTGTTGGGTCAGGGGCGGGAGCACCTGATCAGGTTGGTGCGCCGGGTGATGAGCCTGGGGGAGTCGCAGTGCCGACGACGGCGCCGTTGGCTGTGCCGACGACTCCGCCGGTGCTAATGCCCGGTGAGTCAGGTGGGCTCGATGAGTTTGGGTTTAACGCAAGTGTTGGTGAGTCGAGTGGGGTGGATGCGGCGGACTTTGGTCCAAGTCAGGGCGGTGTGAACTCGGTTCTGGTTCCAGATGCGGGCTTGGTTCCAAACGCGAGCTCGGTCCCAGACGCTGGGCGTGCCGAGTTCGCAGTGACCGATACCCCGCTCAGCCCGTCATCGTTCGATGCGTCGCCGGGTAGCGAGTTGGCCGTCGATCCATCAACCGCGTCTGCGGCTGGAGTTGGTGTTGCTGTGCTGCCTGTTCAGTCGCGGTCGCCAGAGGTTGTTGGCACCCAATCCGGTGAGGCGTTGCAGGGCGAGGTGTTGCAGGCAGCGCCTGAGGATCGCGTGATCCCTGAACGACCCGCTGACGTCAGTTCGAGCAGCGGATCGCTTGTTCGCCAAGAAGAGCCAGAAGAGGAAACGCGCCAAGAAGAGCCAGACGGCGAGTTCTTACAGGAAGAGGATCTGAGCGAAGATTCGTTTCGGGTCGATGCCAATCCGCCGTTGCCGGTGATTGTTGAGCAACCAGAGGATCTCGCTGTCGATCAGCTAGACGATGACACGAGTGACATCGAACGTCGCACCAGTGAGAGTCGCGTCGATTCTCAAAAGCCCACGTGGACCCTTGATGTTGCGGTTGACGAGTCTCGCCCTGTCGAGCCAGTGTTGCCTAAACCGTCTGGTAGTGAACGCGGACTTGCTGGTGTCATTCCTGAACCGGATCGACCACGTCGCGATGTCGCGATTCAAGCCCAGCCACGCGCTCCACTTGTCGAAGGTACCCGTGCAAGGTTTCACATGCAGTCCAGAAACTGTGCAAGCGTTCGAGACTGCTGATGAGACCAACAGCCAATTCACGGATGATAACGGCTTGCTGATCGGTGTCAGTGGCAACCCCGTGACCGTCCACTGCCCCTACAACGCAACCTCATGCGGGCCCGTCACATCGAGCGAGACTTCGGTGGCGACTGCCTCGGTAGATTCGTCAAACGTTCTGCTTCAGACGCAGGATCTTGTCCGGACGGTGAATGATGGGGTGAGTCGGTACTCGTTTGGAGCTACACCGGCAGAAGTGCGCGCAAACGCCGATTTGCAGCGTTGCGTTGAGCGTAATGGTCCCCCGGGGTATGAGGGCTGCCTTGCGGCCTCGAACTTTGGCAATTTGACCGCGGGCCTGCTTGAGAACCCGGTTGTTCAGAGCGTTGGATTTGCAGGGGCGGTAGTTCGTAATGTGGTGCCAGGTGGTGAGTGCCTTTTCGCAGCGGGTGGTTTTGGTAGCTGGCGCAGCTGTGCCATCGACACCGCTATTGAAGTGGGAACCGGTGGAGGAGCAGTCGGAGTCGGCGCAGCAGCTCGCGCAGCTCGGTTACGGTGGCTCGCAAACGCGGCCGACGTGGCACGTGCTTGTTCTTTCTCAGGTGAGACCGGCGTGCTCATGGCCGATGGCGCTACCAAACCAATCTCCGCTATTAAGGTCGGTGACATGGCGATCGCGTTTGATCCAGAAACTGGTGAGCGTGGCGAACCTGAAGTCACCCACCTGTGGGTGCACGAGGACACCCTTTTCGACCTCCAAATCGGTGAATCAACGGTCACAACAACTGAGGATCACCCCTTCTGGAATCACACCGACTCTGAGTGGCAACGCGCCGACCAACTCGACACCGGCGACTATCTCCTCACCGCCGACGGCGACCTACTCACAGCCGACGGAATCAACCCCGAGAGCCGCTACTCAGGCACCGCCTACAACCTCACCATCAACGACATCCACACCTACTACGTCTCCCTGGGTGACGACGAGGTACTGGTTCACAACACCTGTTCCTTCGATGAACTTGGCGGACTAGCGGCGTATGTCGAGCGGGCGGATTTAGTCGATGGCGTTGTGGAGCATGCAGCGGCTCGAGGTCGCACAATCCTCCCATCGCAAGTTGATGATGCACTTTCGACGACCGGAACCCGTATCAGGGATGGAATCCCAGGCCGTGACAACGCAGTCCGTTTCGAACTCGATGACTTAGTTGTGATCATCAATGAGGACACGCCGTGGGAGAGCACGGCGTTCGTGAGGTAGGTTCCGAGCATGCAATCTCTGCAGGAGTTTCTCGATGGCGCCGACTCAGCTTCGCGCAACGAGTTTTCTCGCAGCCTTGAGGCCTGGGCCAACGAAGTGTTGCGAATCCGGGCCGACACCTCTGAACAGGACTACGACCCCTTTGAGCGGAGCGTTTTATTGGACGATCTCGTCGGTGCGTATGTGGTACGCGACCGATTGGAACGACTAGGCGATGCTGCGGACATGCTGCCGGTGCGAGCGGTCGACGAACTGCTCTTGGCCATAACCCGCGACGCTGGTCGAGATTGGCTGGAAATGACAGGTCTTGCGGACTTGGCAAGCCGAGGCTGGTGGTGGAGCAGAATGCCGGTCGCAAGCCCGGCTAGCGACGCAAGGGACCCAAGATAGGGCGGTTGACCGGCCTTCCTGCGGCGCTGCTTCTGAGTTTCGCTGCGTTAGGTCAGCCGTTGCTGGCCGATGTTGTCGCGCCCCGGGGTGGAGTGAGCTGATCCCCTGATTCCGGTCCGCGTGGCGGGTTGTGCGGTTCTGTTCGTTCGTCCATTCTTGGTCAGGCCACAAAGGAATCGTTGTGGCTAGACGCCGACATACACCGGAGCAGATCATCCACAAGCTTGGGGACTGCTCACAGCTGTCTGGAGCAGTGGCAAGTCACCTCCAGCAATGGCACGGTTCTGACAACCGCGTCATATGTGTATGACAACGCGGGTAACCGGCTTTCTCGAACTACAAACGGCAGTGTTGACTCGTGGACTTATGACGACCGCAACCGGGTTCTCACCGGCCCCGAGTTCACCTATGTTTGGAGACCTGGTGGTGAGCTCGACTGCTCAACAGTCAACGGCGTGGTGCATGACACGTACTACGACTCGTTCGGTCACATGTCAGGAACAAAGGTCGGGAACGGCCCCTGGACGTACTATTTCTTCGACGGTTTTGATCGAATCTGGCGCCGACAGGTCAACTCAAGTCCACTTGTGAGACAATACTGGCTTTATGACGGCCTCAACCAGGACCCGTTCCGCACCACTGGTGAGGCCGGTGTGATCACCTATGGACGGTCACCAAATGGTCAACTGACCTCGACCAATGACCAACGAAACGGCACCAGCAAACCCAGGATCGCGGGCGCGAACCAGCATGGTGACCTGGCATGGCTTGCACCAGCCAACGGAAACAACAGCACCAAATCTGTTTCCTACGGGCCGTTTGGTACCGAGTACGTTAAATGGGGCGGCGACCCCAACCCCGAATACACCTACCAAACCCAATACACCGACCCCAACACCGGCGACATAAACATGCAAAGTCGGTGGTACTCACCAACGAGTGCCACGTTCAGAAGCCGCGACACGTTCGGCGGGTATCTCCAAACACCGGTGTCGTTGAACCGGTACACCTACGCCGGAAACAACCCGATTAGATACTCGGACCGGACAGGCTTCGACTACAACGTCGCGTGTGGTTGTTACGAGTTCTATGGCGGCGACTCCACGCAGGCCGACACCCAGCGCTTCTTCGACGATGGCACCGTTAGTCACACGACCAATTCAGCTGACTCGGTGGTGTCATGGATCAGCGATACCAGCGGTCAAGCAGGGACTCTGGTTGTTAGCTCGTCAACTGATAGCGGCAACTCGTTTAACGTCACCCACTCGTCGCAAGAGTTGATCACCGCTGGGGCGTATCAGGTCGTGTCGAACTCGGTAGACGGTGTGGAGCTCAATGGCATTGACTGGGACCAGGTTGGTCATCTTGTTAACGTTTACCAAGACGAACGGCAACCGCAAAGTCTCAGCAGCGACTCGTGGTACATCGCCGAACAAGCACTCGCGCTCGGCCTCATCGCCGAGGGCCTCGGGGCAGGACTTATCGGGGTTGATGCGAACTCCGCTAGCGGCGGTCTCGCATGGAATGGTTGCACTCGGTACTGCAACGCCGCATTCTCGCCGCTCTCCACCGATCTGATCGGCCTGAATCAAGATCGACTCGGCGACTCACTCGCAGCCCAGGGCGGAGATATTGGCGGCTACGGCCCAGCTGGTATGGCCATGATGGCTGGCGGCGGATCACTCATCGACGGCCTGACAGGCCTGCGCAATGCCCCAAGATTGGGACCGTTCTCGCGTGTGCCGTCGAACGTCAACGCACAGCTTCCAGCGAACGCTCCCCGCATTCCTGAAAATGCAAGAATCCGAGAGTTTCACCCGTCTCAAATCGGCGGGGCTCAGCATGGTGTCGAGTTCGTCTTCGACAACGCTGACGGTGTGACAACTCGAATCAGGATCCACGGGCCCGATGGAACCGCCCCGCCCGGTTCGAATGCTGCGACAGGTGACGTGCTACGAATACAGGTGGGAGGGCGCTATATGGACGCCAGCGGCAATCTGCATCATCGAGGCGTTACCAACCCGCGCAGCCCGTACTACGACGAAGTCCTCGCAAACGAACTTCATATCCCGTGGCAACGATGATGGCCGAGCATCTACGGGCTGCGCTCAACGACCTTCGCCATGTAAGTGCGGAGCGGCGGACCGAGGCGGCAGCGGCAATCTGTGATCTCGCAGTGGATCTTGCAAAGCTCCTACCAGCAGTTGCCGGACTGCTCGTTGTCTCCGCGTTGATCGAGACGGAGAAGGAACCATATGAACAGATGCTGTTCACGCTGGGCGAGCTGAGCGTGCGCAGTCCCATTCCGTCATCGGTGCTCGCGCCGCTCAGCGATATCGAACCATCCTATGAGTGGGATGCTGAGTACATTCAGGACATTCTTGAGAACGCCGCCTACGGAGCCTCGGATGATTGACTCTTCGCCCCAAACACTTCACCGGGAATGGCGATTCGACAGGTGGGGCGACATCTTGAGTCCGTTGATGACGTGTTCGCCAATCCCCAGCTTCTAGCGGGGGAGGGACCGGGTCGAGTCCAATCAATTCTTGGCGCGACACCAGGGTGGGTCCAGGGTGGAATGCGGCAGAGCACCTCGGCTCCCGGTGGAGGATGGACGTTCCGGGAGCTGAACCGAGCGGGCACAGATTTCACGGATCGATACATCCAGTGGCACCCAGGCTCTTCGCAACACTTCGGGGGCCAGCCGTAACTGGAAGGTCAGCTCTGGCTCCAGAGGGTCGGTTAGGATTCCGCAATGAGTAGTGAGGCCAATGGGCTGTGCGGTGCATGCCTGATGTTCATTCGAGCCCTCGCAGTCCTCGCCCTGCCTGGAAACGAGCAGGTCGCGTGGTTGAGGTCGCTCGGGTTAGGCGAGCCAGAAGTGGTTGATGAGATCGTTGACGAGTATTACCAGCAGTGGGTACTGCTTCCGCAGTTCGTAGCTGCCGGTCTCATCCCAGCGAGGGCTGAAGAGGCACTCAATCGGCTCAACGATCTGACGAGCGAGCTCATCCAGCCCGGTAGCGACCTAGCAGACGTCGACGGCCTAGTGTCGGCTGACGAGTGGCGGGCTGTTAGGGGGACCGCAGCAGCGTGCTTGGCCTTGCTGAAGTAGCACCCCACTGTGCGTGTCTTGGGGCCCTGCGAGGTTGGCTTCTACTCTTCAAAACAGTCGCTCTTCTTGGAGCGTCGAGTAATTCGACGGCGGCAGCTGCCTTGCCAACGATAGCCAGTGAGTACGACGCGGGCTCCTATCACTACGACGCGCCGAATCACGGCGCTATGGGGTCACTGGTGATCGCGGCGATTCCAAAGGCTGACGGTTTAGGGTCGTTCCAATTCGGTATTCGATTCTCGCCGAACTCTGACGGCACGTTCGACCTGATCACCCTACTAACAAAGCAGTAGTAGTCATGCTCATGGAATGTCCCGTTTGTTTTGCATCGGTTCTCGAATATCAGCCTTACTCTCAGTGGCCTCCGAGCTGCTCCATTGGAGTTCTGCAGCCACCTTATGAAGACACTCTTGGTTCGCCCTCGTACGAGGTGTGCCCCTCATGTGGTTTCGAGTTCGGCAACGATGACAACCCGGGTACGAGTGAGCCGTCCACGTTTGCCGCGTATCGACGACGGTGGGTTGCTGCTGGCCGCCCGTTGTTCAGCAATGGTGACTTCTTACCGGGCGGTGCTAGTTGCCCGGTCCAAGCCAACTCTGGTTTCCCGGACGAGCCGCGCCAGTAGCTCAGCCTCTCATCGAAAATCGCGTATCGGCTGGGTGTTGTTCGAGCAATTCGTACTCGTCATGCGCGGAGCCGAACAAGCACTCGCGCTCGGCCTGATCGTCGAGGGCCTCGGGGCAGGACTTATCGGGGTTGATGCGAACTCCGCTAGCGGCGGTCTCGCATGGAATGGTTGCACGCGGTTCTGCAATGCCGCATTCTCGCCGCTGTCCACCGATCTGATCGGCCTGAACCGAGACCTGATCGGCGAAGCACTCACAGCCCAGGGCGGAGATATTGGCGGCTACGGCGCAGCTGGTATGGCCATGATGGCTGGCGGCGGATCACTCATCGACGGCCTGACGGGCCTCCGCAATGCCCCAAGCGGAACAGGGGGTGCTGGTCCGGTTCGTGTTGGGCAGGAGGGGCTTGATGCGTTGGGGGTGACGCAGAGCACGACTCGGATTCCTCGTCCGTCGGGTACCGGCTAACGGGTGCCTGACATCTTGGACGAGGCAGGCGGCGTGCTTGGTGAGGTGAAGAACCAAGGTACTGATGGCGGATGGCAAGGCGAAGCCAATCGAGGATGTGGGGATCGGTGACTGGGTGTGGGCTACCGATCCTGAGATCGGTGATCAGGGACCAATGCAGGTCATAGACGCCATCGTTGGTGAAGGCGAGAAGCAGCTTGTCGATGTCGAGGTGGTTGGCGACACGATCACGGCGACCGAGGGGCAGCCGTTCTGGGTCGACGATAAGGGGCAGTGGGTCAACGCTGGTGACCTGGAGCCCGTGACCGGCTGATTCTGTCTGATGGAACGACTGCCGCTGTGTCGGCGTTCAACGGTCGGGTCGGGGTTCTACGGGTCCCACAATCTCACTGTTAATGGGATCCATACCTACTACGTCGAAGCCGGCGATGCGCTAGTGCTGGTTGTGCATCACACACCCGTCCTACACTGGCGGCTATGTCCACGATCGAGCTCCCTGACGATGTCGCGGCCGCATTGGCGGCCGCTGCGGCCGAGCGTGGCATGACTGAAGTCGAGCTGATTGCCGAACTCGTTGGGTCTGGCCAGCAGAGATCGGTTGGGCTTGACGGGTTCTTGGGTTGCATGGACTCAGGTGACCCGCACTGGGCTTCGACTGACACGAACGTGCTGCGCAAAGCTGCAGACGCTCGGCGCAGCGCCTAAACGCCGGTGGTGCTGGTTGACACCAACGTCTGGCTGGCCGCCGCGGATCGACGCTCCCAGCACCATGCTGCATGCCTCGGGGTGATCAACCCTCATCGTGGTCACCTCGTTTCGACCGCGCAAGTTGTCGCCGAAACCGCTTGGCTGCTGTTGGACCGCGACGGCCCCAATGCTCAGCAACGCTTCATAGGATCGATCCTGACCGGCGACATCGGTGTCATCGATCTCACCGCTACCGACTGGGCTCGCGTTCACGAACTCGTCACCACCTACGCCGATGCCAGCCTCGACATCATCGACGCCTCCACCATCGCAGCAGCCGAACGTCTCAACCAGACCGTCATCGCCACGCTCGACGAACGAGACTTCCGGATCGTGCGCCCCGCCCACACCAACGCCTTTGACCTGCTCCCCGGACCCGGGTGAACAGCCCAGCACTTCACGACAGACGAGTGCACACCCGTGCTGCTCTTAGCGAGAACCCCGCTACTTCGCCAGGCCTAGTCAGCGGCAAAGCGGCCGCGATAGTGCCCGCGATCGCTGCCGCGGCCCCGAGCCCCGAATAGGCCCGTTGTTATGCGCTTACGGTTTGTTGATTTTTCCTGACCCCACCCCCTCTCCGAGCCGCCGGGGTCAGGAAAAAACAACAACACGAGAACGAGCAGATTGTTCGGGCACGTCACTGCTCCCTTCGAAGGCGTTGAGTCTGGTCAGACCTATCGTTACGTGTTGCCAAATGGATCGCAGGTCTGGGCTCGAATGTGCAATGGTGCGGAGGTAGCTAACGATGGCTTGAATGTGGTACCACGATGATTGAAACAAGTGAGTTCGGGCTCGATGAGAGCGAAGCGTTTGCAGCGATGTCGCTGTTTCTCAATCGCTTTGCGGAGCGTGCAGGCGATGACCTGATCACGTTGTTGGCGGACATCTACATCATGGATGATGGGACGACGGAGGACCCGGCGGCTTGGGACGACTGGATCGATTGCATTCGGGCCACGAAGAATCCAGATACCTAGAGCGGCTTGAGCAGCGACTTCGTTGTTTAAGGAGTTTCTCAGTGGCAGTAGATTCACGACTGCGCGATCTCACTGCGATGGATCGCGGTGAGGGCTATATGACGGAGCGAGCTGCGTAGTCAAGAGGCGACTTTCCCGAAGTCCCAAACTTTGGGCAGAGTCCGGCGATCGTTCGGATGGGGGCCGACGATTCCCAGGAGTATGGATAGCAGTGGACACGCTAGCGACGTGGCTTGAGGCCCTGAATGAGGATAAGGAGCTGCGCACCGGAACTCGTCGCTTCGCTTGATGCTTTCTCTGCTGCATTCCCAGAGCGCCCGTTGTCTCCCGGGCTGGATGTCACTGGGTTTTCGGTACTGGTGCTTCGCTTCTGACTGATTCAGCTTCCGGTGTGGGATGTCGTCGAAGACAAGGTGGTCGAGGCTGGTGTTGAGGGCTTGGGCGATTCGGGCGAGGGCGTCGAGGCTGGGTGTGATTTTGCCGTTTGGCGCAGCTGACGTGGCCACTGCGAGACGCCATCACAGCCTGGCTCTACACTGGAAACCATGTCTACGATTGAACTGCCCGATGACGCCGCAGCCGCGTTAACGGCCGCTGCGGCGGAGCAGGGTGTGAGCGTCGATGAGTTAGCAGCCGAGACAAACGCGGCCCGGTTCGGGCCCAAGCGCCGCACTCTGAGCTTTGTTCGTGCTGGTCGTTCGGGCGCCACCCTTGGCGGTGGTGAAGCTGAACAGCTTCTCGAAGAGGGCGGGTTCGGCATCGACTCTTCAGATCGCTGACATGCTCTGAACATGTTGCTTGTTGATACTGGGGTGTTCGTCGCTGCTGCTGATCTGGATGATCGACACCATCACAGTTGCGCTGCGTTGATCGAAACCACCCCGGACCGCTCGTCACAACAGCGTTGGTGATTGCCGAAGCCGGGTGGTTGATCCGCCGCCAGCTCGATATCGCTACCGAGGCTGCTTTCTATGAAGCGCTCGCAGCAGGCGATATCGGTGTCATTGATCTCACTGCACCCGACTGGGCCCGAATCGCAGGACTGCTCGACACCTACACCGATATCGGTCTCGACGCCGCCGACGCATCAATCATCGCCATTGCTGAACGCCTCAACCGAACCACCATCGCCACCCTGGACCAACGAGACTTCCGGATTGTGCGGCCCGCCCATGCAACCGCATTCGAGCTGATCCCACACCCACCTAGCCAGCCTTGAGACAACCCCGAAGCGCAGCGGTGTGGGCGCCTTTGAGCTGCCGTGGGCAGCTCGGCATGCATTCCTGCCAATTGCGGACACTCTGAAGTAGAGAGTGCAATCAGGCTTGCGTCAGGGCAGAGCGACTGCATCACCACTCGTTGTGGTCGTGCGCCCGAAACTCATCATCGCATTCGAACTCATCCCGGCACTTACCAGACCAGCCCTCAGTCCTCCCTGAGTCAACCCGCAGCTCAGCGGCACCATTACCAGCACTGCGAGGCGCGCCGCCAAACATGGCCATGCCGGTCATGGTGGCCTGACAGAATCGACTTCTTCGTCAACTTTGACAGCGAACGAGCCATTCTCGGCATGCGCATAGGCCAGCGGGCAGTAGCTCCGTGCAGCTGGTTCGCAACTCGTTGCACCGGTCGTCAAAGCACTGCGGACGAGCATTAAGCAATTGAACCTCTTGCAATTTAAAGATACTGAGATATCATGAAAAGACGTTTCCCCTTTTCAGGTAATTTGCTGGGCTACTTCTGGCGCCTGCGATCGGACACGTCGTAGTCTGTAGGACTTGGGTAGCAGGTTGAAATGAACGAACCGAGCAAACGCAAATGAAGGGCCGGGGGGT
>Ga0114956_1004613_pt1 | contig 10442 bp, 10 predicted proteins | sample MaitaG_FD_87304 | JGI IMG/M metagenome (GOLD analysis project Ga0114956, IMG submission 87304) | Marine algal microbial communities from Maine, USA - Maine_Asex2 metaG | ecosystem: Host-associated > Algae > Red algae > Unclassified | place: Maine, USA | collected 2015-01-05 | reverse complement strand
TCGCGGCTGACGAAACGGTGAAGCGAGTTTATCTAGGTAAGAATTTCGAATTGAAAAGAAAACATGTATTGCCAGATGAATAGCAAGAAGATTTTCTTTTGGTTGGCTTTCAGTTTAGCTCTGAGCTCTTGTGGGGAGTACGCAGTGCTGGAAGTTCAAAAAGATTGCAAGCGGGTGGCTGATTCTCTTTTTCGAGCTCATAAAGATTCCTTGTTAATTAAGTTCAATAAGGAATGCGCTACTCAAGGCCCAGTCTACTATCAAGAGGCATTAGACTCTCTGACTGAAGCTAGAATCAGAGATATAAAAAACCTGATAGAGAAATGAAGACTTTAATTCCTGTATTCTTTGTAGCTGTTTTTCTCTCAGTCCTGTCTTGCACACCTGATCTGCCAGATAAGAAAGAATTAATAGAAGAAATTTACAGCGCCAGAGTCGACCAGGCCAGGATTCAGAAGGATGCCGATTGTCGTCAGAAGCAACTAGAGAAAGCGGAGGCAAAAGTGGATAGTATACTCCATTCTCTGCTGAATGCAGATCTGCATGATACATTAAATTTTCCTTCCCGCCCGCTCAAGCCCCACAAGCCGGATCATATCATCGGTACGGTGGAGAAGTTCGAGGTGGAACAGTGAGATATATTAATTAGACGATGCTATCAGGTCTATAACTAGTGCTGTTATAAGGTATTTAGCCAGTAAGCAAGCCACAGATCAATCCTGCTTTCGCTTGTTTCATATCTTTTTTAAATTCTGCTTTATTGTACTAAGTTCTGTCCAATATTATTGGGCATTCGACATCGGCAATCAAGGCTATCACTCTTAAAGCAATGAAAACGATCCATCCTAAATTGAAATGTGGCAAGTAGGGCTATTCCAAGAATTAAGCTTACTAAAGGAGATTATTCCCAGCCACATTCCGGTCAGAACTTTTTCACACTTCCTAAATGTGCTTTGCCATTCTTTTCACAATTTTTATTCAAATAATTATAAGCCTTCTATAGCCTTCGCCAAATCGCTTTTCTCAGAAGAGCTTTTCTCTTGTTCATAAGAATCATCTTCGTCAGTTATACACGTACTCATATTGTGTAATTCTATTAACTTCACCTTACCTTATAGAATTTAAAACACATACTATGAATAGGCTTATCATCTTGATTCTCTGTTTTTTTTCAATATCCATTGCTGGTTTCAGCCAATCCAAGGTTATGACTCCAGAACAACTCATTGAGCTAAACAGGGTTTCTGCCTTGGGTCTGACTCAGGACGGAAAGCAGATAATTTATAAGACCTCTACTTTCGACCTGGAATCCAATGAAAGAACAAGTAAAACATTTTCCGTAGCAGTGAATGGAGGAAAACCGACACCAATAGCTGAGGTCGGAGATCTAGTCAGAGATGATAACATTTCGCCAGATGGGAAATGGAAACTAGTCACTAAAGAGGTGAAGCTTCAGAAGGTAAGTGGTCAGGATCATTATGATGACGTACCTGTTTCAGAGGTTTATATTTATGACGAACTCAACTACAGACACTGGGACACCTGGGAAGATGGTGCATACAGCCATTTATTTGTGCAAGCCATAAATGATGCTGAAGAAAATGATGCTGAAGAGAGCGGAATAGACCTGCTGGAAGGCAGGCCCTATGATTGTCCTCAAAAACCATTTGGAGGAGATGAAGATTATATCTGGAGTCCCGATTCTAAAAAGGTTTTATATGTAACGAAAAAATTATCGGGTACTGAATATGCAGTCAGTACCAATTCTGACATTTATGAATATAATCTTGAAACAAAAGTAACGACCAATCTTACTGAAGACAATAAGGGCTATGATACTAATCCAATATTTTCTCCCTCAGGCACTCTTGCTTGGCTGCAAATGAAAAGAGATGGTTATGAATCTGATAAAAATGACATTATTGTAAGACTTCCTGGAGGGGATGTGAATCTTACTAAGGATTGGGATGGGACAGTCTATGGCTTTATCTGGAGTAAGGATGAATCTAAAATATATTTTAATGCGCCTGTGGGTGGCACCGTTCACGCCTTTGAAATTGATGTTCCTAAAGGCAATAAGTCGACATCAAAACCTAGACAAATTTCTTCTGGACAATTTGATGTCAATGGCATTATAGCTCAGAGTGGTCAGAATCTAATTGTTTATAGAAGAGATATGAATCATGCAACAGAGATTTATAACTTGAATATTGGTTCTGGTAAGATGAAACAGTTGTCTGATGGGAATAATAAAACTTATGCGGACATCAAAATGTCCAAGATTGAGAAGAGAATAGTCAGAACAACTGATGGAAAGGATATGCCTACTTGGGTTATTTATCCGCCAGATTTTGATCCTGCTAAAAAATATCCGACTCTGCTCTATTGTCAAGGAGGTCCACAAGGCGCACTCTCACAATTCTATTCTTACAGATGGAATTTCCAACTGATGGCTGCAAATGGCTATATTATTGTAGCACCCAATAGAAGGGGTATGCCCGGCTATGGCGTGGAATGGAACGAGCAGATCTCTAAGGATTATGGTGGGCAAAACATGAATGACTACCTCTCTGCAATCGATGATGTTGCTAAAGAGCCTTATGTGGACAGAGACCGAATGGGCTGCATAGGTGCTAGTTATGGTGGTTACTCAGTTTTCTATTTGGCCTCTAGACATGAAGGCAGATTCAAGTCTTTTATTTCCCATGATGGTATTTTCAATTGGAGATCCATGTATGGTACGACGGAGGAAATGTTTTTTGTTAATTGGGATTTAGGTGGAGCTTATTGGGATAAAGGAAATGCGGCTGCCCAAAAATCTTACGATGAATTCAATCCTGTAAATTTCGTGGACAAGTGGGATACACCCATTATGATCATACAAGGAGGAAAGGATTATAGAGTGCCCATCGGACAAGGTCTAGAAGCTTTTCAGGCGGCACAATTGCAAGGCATAAAATCAAGGTTACTGTTTTTCCCAGAAGAAAACCACTGGGTGCTTTCTGCTCAGAATAGTCTAGTGTGGCAAAGGGAGTTTTATAAGTGGCTGGATGAGACGGTGAAGATTTGAAAAATTTCGATGGGTATAATCATCGCTCTTTCAAAGGGGTGTATGTCTACAAGTCAGGCAAATTTGATGTATATGAAGTGTTTGTGTATGGAAATAAATCAGGTGAATTTCCAAAGGTAATCAGAAAGTTCAACGACTATGAAAGAAGTTATTGCAACATACAGTATGATGAAAAATTGTGTAGGACATTTGTAATGCACTGGAGTAATTTCGACAGACATTTTGAGTATATCTATGAGATCAGAGAAGGGCAGCATTTGCTTCAAGAAGGAAAGATGATTAAGATGTAACATATCAGTTTGCAACTGAGCTGTTAAGGTTTTAAAGTAATGATGGTTTTAACTTCGTTGGTTTTAAGACGTATGAGGATGACTGAAATGAGCGGAGACTTATTTTTTATAAGCAAGGGCAGTAGTAAAATTGATGCTATTCAGTGGAAGCCTTTTTAAACTTAGCGATCCGCTTTATCACTTCTATCTTTCCCCTTGGGTTTCTGATCGAGATAAGCCGCCCGCATTATTTTATCAGTCCCAAAGCGTCTTCGAATATGATCCTTACGTTCCATCAGTGCGATGGCCTTGGCGGTGTCGTCGAAGATGCTGATCTGATAATTTCCACTGACCAGCCCGCTGTACTTAATGCCGATGAGTCTGATGAGTTGCCTACGCTCATTGAGACTTTCAAAAAGTTCCAATATGTGTCTGGTGAGCACGGTTTCATTGGCGGTGTAGGGTATGCGGCGTTGCTTGGTGTAGGTATTGAAGTCGGCGTGGCGGAGTTTTACGGTGACACAAGAAGTCAGTCTGTCTTTGCTCCTCAGCTCGAAGGCCAGTTGGTCGACCATTTTGAGCAACATGTTTTTCATATACTGCTGATTCAGGGTATCCTCTGTGAAGGTCCTTTCCTTGGACATGGATTTCTGTTCGCTGTAGGGGACGACGAGGCTGCGGTCTATGCCGTTGGCTTTTTCCCACAACTTGCGACCGGAATCTCCAAACTCTCTCTGGAGTAGGCGGACGGGCACTTCGCTGAGTACTTTTATTTTTCGTACTCCCATAAATGAGAGCTTCTTGTAAGTTTGCTTGCCTATGCCTGGAATTTTTCTGACTGAGAGGGGAGCGAGGAAGGCTTTTTCTGTGCCGTTGGGTATTTCTTGCGTACCATTGGGTTTGGATTCGCCGGTGCCGACTTTTGAGACCATCTTATTGGCAGATAAGCCAAAGGAGATGGGTAGGCCGGTTTCCATGATGATACGCTGTCGCAGCTCCTTGGACCAGCTGAAACAACCGAAGTAGCGATCCATCCCTGAGAGATCCAGATAGAACTCGTCTATCGAGGCTTTCTCATAAGCTGGAGCATCTTCTGCAATGACTTCTGTGACGAGCTTGGAGTAGTGGGAATAGCTATCCATGTCGCCCCGTAGAATGATGGCATCGGGACAGAGGTTGAGTGCCATCTTGATGGGCATCGCACTGTGTACGCCGAATTTTCTGGCTTCATAGCTGCAAGAGGCCACGACGCCACGCCTGCTGGTCCCCCCTATGATAAGCGGTTTGCCCAGGAACTTGCTGTTTTTGAGACATTCGACTGATACAAAAAAGGAGTCGAGATCCATATGGAGTATTGCACGTTCAAACAATGGGCTAGAGGTTTAAGTGATCAGTATGTCGAATAATACGACAGTTTAACAACGGATTAATCGTCAAATATACAGTTGTGAGTGCCCTTAGGCAAGTGGAAGAAACTAACAATGCAGAATTGCTGCACACAGCGTGGGCTTTAAGCGGTCATATCTGTGTGCCCACACAAAGTGCTCAGCTGTGTCAGTCCTCCTTTCATGTCTAATATGATCGATGAAGTAGTCGAGTGCCCAGTTAAAGTCTAACATCTGAAGTCTCAGATCTAGAGTCTAGCATCTAAAAAATCCAAAATTCTAAAATCTAGAATTGGAATCTGAAACCACCTTGATCGAGTCTGGCTCCCCTAGTAGGCTTGTACTCGATAACCTGATTTTTAATGAGAAAGGATCTTATTTCGGTCTGCCAGTAGGAATGCCGATTCAATTGTTTTCTGACTTTCAGCTTGGGTTTTTTCTTTACGAGCTGCTTGGTGTAGGTCAGATATTCGGTTTTGAGATTATATTTTTCATGGAGAACCAGCAGTTTCTCGAAGTCTGCTCTGCTCATTTTCTTGATCTTTCTGTAGAGGCCCCATCGATCTGCTGATTTGAAGAATTTTTTGAGATAGATCATATCAGCTCTTTCAGTTTCTGTAACCTGCTGAGGGATAGCCACTGCGTCGATGGTCGGTGTAATCGCGGCTAAGGTCTGGGTAAGCGGTATGAGATTGCCTAGCACAAGCAGGGCCAGGGTAAGTGAGAACTTGGACATAGTTAAATTCCTTGAGTGATTAACTGGATACGGAAGTCAGTATAGGAATAATTAGCCTTTGCAACGTAGGTATATTTTTGCATTAATGCTGCAAAACCTCTTTATAGCTGCTATCTGAGGGGTTTTCACTATTCTCAGAGATGTGTTTCAGGTGCGGCCCTTGGCCTTCTTAGCATCGATGAAGCTCTTGATAAAAGCAATAATTGCAATAGCACTGGTTGTGATCATGGCGATAACCCTATACATACTTGCGCCACCACCTCTTTCGATCGTTCCAGGGAGCACCTTGCCCGCAAGCATGCCTAAAATGATCAAAGTCAAGACAACCGCAATATGAGCGACAGTTTTATTATTATTTCGAATACTATTAGTAAAGTATATGAGAATAGCACCAAAACCCAAGGGTATCAGAGCAGTAGGAGACCCACCTGATTTGTAGCCCCAGATACTCATGGCAATTAACATTACGGCATTAAGAAGATTGGCATTTCCAGCGTTCATCTGATCTACTTTATTAGGTTAGGACGCAAAGCTAAACATATATTGAAAATCATTATGTAAGCTTAGAAAAGCGAAGTACTTTGAGTAGGAAATTTTGTCGATTCATTAGGATTCCACATCTGTCCTAGTCTAAATAGCAGCCTAATGATATTAAACATTCAGTAAAGGCAGTTCTTGCAGAATAATATACGATTTTCTGTTTAGAATTTTTTGTTGAAAACTTTTGCACATCCTTTGTCAAAATCTTACTCAAAAGATATTGAATCCTCGTAATAGTCGTATATTATCCTTGGTTTCGGGGAGGTAGGCACTATCTTATAACTTTGTCGTTACCCGCTGTTAATACCCTAAAAATTGAGCAATCAACACCTCCCTATTTATGGTGAGATTGCTTCTGTTTACAGCTATTTATAATAACCCATACATTCATAATAATGGAAGTTCAAGAAGTTGGAACTAGTACCAAAGAATTAAAGAGCGAACTCAAAAAATATTTTGGTTTTGATGATTTCAAACTCAATCAAGAGCACATCATCAGAAGCATACTAAATGGCAAAGACACCTTTGTCATAATGCCGACAGGAGGCGGCAAATCCCTCTGCTACCAGTTGCCTGGACTCATGTTGCCAGGAACAGCGATTATCATATCTCCGCTCATTGCCTTGATGAAAAATCAAGTGGATTCCATCCGTGGATTTCTCAATGATAGATCTTCAGCACATTTTCTTAACTCTTCTCTGAACAAGACTCAGATGAAAGAGGTCAAGTCAGACATCGTCGCTGGAAAAACCAAGATGGTCTTCATAGCACCTGAGACCTTGACCAAAGAGGAGAACATCATTTTCTTCAAGGAAGCTAATGTTTCTTTCATTGCAGTGGACGAAGCCCATTGCATCTCAGAATGGGGTCACGATTTCAGGCCGGATTATCGAAACATCAAGTCGATTGACAAGACCACCTCCACCGAGATTCCAGTCGTTGCGCTGACAGCAACAGCCACCCCCAAGGTCAAATCTGACATCATCAAGAACCTGGAAATGAAGAATACTGAAATCTTTGTTTCTTCATTCAACAGAGACAATCTCTACTATGAGATCAGGCCAAAGAAAAGTAAAGAGCAAGCTCAGAAGGAAATCGTCCAGTTTATAAAAGCACAGAACGGAGCGAGTGGTATCATCTATGTACAATCCAGAAAATCCACGGAAGAAATAGCTCAGGTATTGACACTGAATGGTATCAATGCCATGCCGTATCACGCGGGCTTGGATTCAAAGACGCGTAATAAGTCACAGGATGACTTCTTGATGGAAGACCTTGATGTCATAGTGGCTACGATTGCCTTTGGTATGGGTATAGACAAACCCGATGTGAGATTTGTCATACACTATGATATTCCTAAAAGCATCGAGAATTATTACCAAGAAACCGGTAGAGGTGGAAGAGATGGTCTGCCTGGACATTGTCTGGCTTTCTATTCTTATAAGGACATCATGAAGCTGGAGAAGTTTCTAAGGGATAAAGGCGTTGCAGAAAAAGAACTGGCAGGTCAGCTAATGGAAGAGATCATCGCTTATGCAGAGACAAGTTCCTGCAGAAGAAAATTCTTACTTCATTATTTTGGTGAGTTTTTTGCAGAAGAAGAGTGCAATAAAAATTGTGATAATTGTAAGCACCCTAGAGCCACTCAGGTCGTTACAGATGAGATGCATCAGGCTTTGTCTGTTGTCAAAGAGCTCAAAGAAAATTATGGTGTAAAGCTCATAGTGGATTTCATGATAGGTCGGAATTCCAAAGAAATCAAAACGGTCAAGTTCAATGAGAAAAAGAATTTTGGAGCAGGTAAGGAAAAAGGAGAATTGTTCTGGCATTCCATACTTAGACAAGCCATACTCAAGAATTACCTCTATAAGGAGATAGAACAGTATGGTCTGCTCAAAATGACTAAGGAAGGGAAGAGTTATCTGGATAACCCTGTAGAAATTGAGATTCCTCTCAATAGGGATTTCACTGTCGAAGATGCCAGTATCATGACAGGCAGCGCTGCTGGAGCGGCCCTGGATAAGGAACTATTGAGTATTCTGAAAGATCTCAGAAAGGCAGAGGGGAAGAGACTGAAATTACAACCATGGATAATTTTCTCTGAAGTTTCACTTCAGGATATGGCAACTTATTATCCGATCTCTCAGGAAGACATACTTAAGATTTCTGGTGTTAGCACTGGTAAGGCCAGAAAATTCGGCAAGCCATTTCTGGAAATCATCGCAGAGTATGTAGAGGAAAAGGATATCATAAGACCAGAAGATTTTGTAGTGAAGCAAGTCGCCAATAAGTCAAAGGCCAAAGTGACCATCATACAAGGGATCGACAGAAAATTGAGACTGGAGGATATGGCAGGTAGTCTAGGAATAGAAATGTCTGAGTTACTCACGGAGATGAATCACATAGTGAATTCAGGAACCAAGTTGGACATAACATATTATCTGGAAGAAAATCTGGATGAAGGGGTACTGGAAGATATTTTTGATTACTTCTCTGATGCAGAATCTGATTCCATAGAGCTTGCCGCCAAAGAGCTGGAAGAAGATGATATAAATCTCGAAGAGATACAGATGGTGAGAATAAAATTCATGTCAGAAATGGCTAACTAGGAGCCACAACTATTGTGGAAATATTGATTCTTAACGGTCCTAATCTTAATCTGCTCGGCACTCGAGAACCAGAAATCTATGGGTCACAGACTATGGAAGATGTTGTTGCACAGTTAAGGAGGCAGTATGCTTCTCTTGACATCGCCTATTTCCAGACTAATCATGAAGGGGACATTATAGACAAGCTCCATGAAGTAGGATTCAGCTATACAGGTATCATTCTCAATGCAGGCGGCTATACTCATACTTCCATTTCTATACGCGATGCTATTTCCGCCATAACTACGCCTGTCATAGAAGTACATATTTCAGATCTCAGGAAGAGAGAAAAATTCAGACATCATTCTTATATGAAGGAGGTCTGTGTGCATCAGATAGTAGGTAGGGGTGTTGCAGGATATGGAGAGGCGGTGGATTTTTTGTTGCGTTGAAAGTCAACATTGTTTTTTTAAATCCCAGACAATCAAAGAAAAGCCCAGACATTCAACGAAAATTTCAATGCGATTTTTAATAGAAGATACTTGATGATTCAGGAAATCACCATCTTTTTGAAAAAGGCTGTTTAGTTAATTCTTATTGCAGAGTAATTGTTTTTCTTGATTTGCAAGCTCTTGAATTTTGATTAGATTTTAGTCACTTCTAAATACAATGTATCACTACTTACCCCTGTAAATATTCCTAGTCCGTTTATAATATTAGAGGGTGGTTCTTCTAATGAAAGCGTCGAATTGCCTGAACTTTCATACAATGCAGCATATTCGGGATTAACTCGAAAGACAATGATTTGGTAAGTGCCAAATTGCCTTAATTCTCGCTGAGTGCGGATAGCATAAAAATTGGAAACTTGAGGTTCTGTAATAAATTGTAACTGTCCTTCAAATTGGGCAATGTTTTCGTTCACATACTCTGGGTCAGTTTCTATATTCTGGATGAGTACATAATAATAATCTCCGCCTTCATTATTCCAACTCACTTCAACTGGATCAGGGATGGTAATGCCACCAGAAGGTAAAACTCCAACTTCTATTTTTTTCAATCTAACTTGGGTTCTGGAAATACTTGAAACATTATATTCAGGGACATAAGTCTCTGCCGAAATATTTTCTCCATTCCTTTCAAATTCCAAGTGGTAATTTTTGCCGGCGTCAATAATGAGATTCGTATTCTGATAGTAACCATCTCCCATTGTCGTTAATTCAAATTGATTAATGTCGTCAGCTATCGATATATTCAAGTCATCAAGGGTGATAATCTCCTCTTCCAGCTGCCCATAAGAATTACTTTGAGTTACTCTCAAACTATCTACAAGATTTCCCGCAGATAAGTAACCCTCTACAATAGTTGTTTTTGTTTCCGTTTGCTCTATACTTTCTTGATTACAGCTAACAATCAGAAAAAGGCTTACTATAAGAAAATATATCTTGAAATATTTCATTTCATTTGGTTTTAGATTATCGAAGAGTCCAGTTGAAAAATAGACTTGGTGTGAAGCCCAGTAATGAAGCATTGGTTTCGAGCAGTTCTCCTTCTATGACTTCATACTCATTATACCAGGTGTTTTTTCTGTTATAAATATTGGTCAGAGAGAGTCCTGCACTAGCTTTGCCACTTCCTAAATTAAAGTCATATGTCCCTGAAAAGTCAAGCCTATGATAGTTATCATATCGTATAGAGTTTTTTATCACTTACTTCAAAATATGCGAGAATATGTGGCTTACTATATGCCTAGTGGTTGCATTCTCTCCCTAGTTTCATTGAAAAAATTAGAAATAGATTTGCCCCAAGACCAATTTCTTAGAATTCATAAATCGTATATCATTGCAAAATCCAAGG
>Ga0114956_1004612_pt1 | contig 10443 bp, 10 predicted proteins | sample MaitaG_FD_87304 | JGI IMG/M metagenome (GOLD analysis project Ga0114956, IMG submission 87304) | Marine algal microbial communities from Maine, USA - Maine_Asex2 metaG | ecosystem: Host-associated > Algae > Red algae > Unclassified | place: Maine, USA | collected 2015-01-05 | reverse complement strand
GGTTTCTACACCGTGTTATACGACGGTAAAGGCACGATGCATTATGGTAATGATGCATCGCTGGTTGCACATCGTAACGGCATGGACATTATCGAAATCAAAGCGGGCGAAGATAAGATTCTGAATGCTTCTCTGAGTATCAAAAAAACCGATCCAACTGACTACGTTCGTAATATTCGAGTTTTATTACCGGGCGGTATTTGCAACGGCAACCCGTACATACGTGTGGATGATGATACGGAATGTGAAGCCGGGCAGTTCTTATCTTTTGCCAAGTATCACAAGATGGTTCGTTACAATCCTGACTACCTGAATTTCATCAAAGATTTCCAAGTCATTCGCTTCATGAATATGAGCGGTATGACGCGTAACCCAATAGAAAACTGGGAAGATCGCCATCATCCTGATGAAGCAACTTGGGGTGGACGAGAAGGAACTTACTCACGTGGCGCGCCGGTTGAGGTGATGGTCGATATCGCCAACAGTGTGAATTCAGATGCTTGGTTTGCAATGCCTCATAGGGCGAGTGATGACTATATTCAGAAGTTTGCCGAAGAGGTTAGTCGCACACTCAAGCCTGGTTTGAAGGCCTACATTGAGTACAGTAATGAAATCTGGAATCCGATTTTTAATCATCATGATTATGCAATTAATCAGGGGCTCAAGTTAAAGCTCGACAAGGATAAAAACGTTGCGCGTACTAAATACCATTCTTATCGAAGCGTTGAAGTGTTCGATATTTGGGAGAAGGTATTTGGTGGAACAGATCGTTTAGTGCGCGTGATGGGTGCTTGGACGAGTAACCCGAAAATGTCGAATGATATTTTGAGTTATAAAGATGCCTTCAAGAAAACAGATGCTTTAGCCGTTGCGCCTTACTTTGGTGCAACGATAAAAGAGATTCAACGTGCAAAGAATGTTGATGACATCTTTAAAGCTATCGACAACCGCCGGTCTAAAAAAGGCTTTGCCGCCAGTGTTCGTCAAATGAAGCAGCAGTCTAAAGTGGCTGAGGTGTTTGACGTTGACTTGATTGCTTATGAAGGCGGCCAGCACTTAGTTGACTGGAATACGCGTAAGGCGTCAGATGGTAATAATGAGTTGCTGTATGCGGCTAATCGTGACCGACGTATGGGCGAGCTTTACAAAAAGTACTTAAAAGAGTGGGAAAAAGCGGGTGGTAAGCTTTTTGTACTGTTTAGTGCGCCACGTATTTACAGTTGGTACGGGAGCTGGGGAATTAAAGAATATATCTCTCAAGCACGCTCTGAAGCACCGAAGTACGACGCGATACTAAGCTACATGGAAGATCAGGCTGGCATCACTCCGAAGCCTGATGCCGCGATTCGGATGAATACGGTAACCGCGCAGCAAGGGGTGTCTCTGACCAAGGTGCGTTCTCCTGATCAGATCTGGTCTTTGGATGACTTTTGGCCGATTTATTTGCCTAATCGTGACCCATCTAAACCCTCAACTATTGCCGGTAAATGGCAGGCTTATTGGGATGATAAAAACCTTTATCTCGGTATTTCAGTTGATGATGACAAAGTTGAAAAAGGTGACGGTGTCGAGTTAACCATACAGCTGGGCAATCTGCGTAACCGTATGAAAATTAAATATGCAGAAGGTGGACGTAAAAATACACTGTTTACAGAAATTGAATCGGGTTATAAAATTTCAACGGTAATCCCTTGGAATAAACTTGGTGAGCCGCCTGAGGCTGGGGGTGCCATTGGTTTTGATATTCGCATTTACGATGTTGACAAAGGGCGCGCCAAAAAGAGTCTTTATTGGGCTGACCGAATTGATGAAAAAGCAGGGGATCGTAAGTTGGTTGAAGCGGCTTTAAGTAGTGCCGTGAAAAAAGGCCATAAGGAAAAAGCGATTAAAAACAGCCTACCGATTGTAACCTTGGTCGAGGAATAGATTTAAGCAAAAACGGTGACACTCATCGGGTAAAGATTGCCAAGCAGGCGACGTGGCTGCTTAAATTGACACGTCGCTAATTATAAAAATAAGGTCTGCCGAATGGAGATGCTAACGTTTCCGGTTTTAATCGTGTCTATTTTGATTACGTTATGGCTCACAAGTCATATCGCTAAGCAGTTGCATGCGCGTCATTGGAAAATGCCAGTAATATTTGGTTGCTGGATTGTTGGTCTAATCTTTTCGATTGCATCACTGATTCTACTAGATGTTTTGACCTTAGAGCCGATGTTGAAACTAGGTTTACAAATTGGCCTGCCTATATTTTTCACTACATTAGCCTATGTACTATTGACTCAGCTTGGAGTCGCCAGTGCCTTGACTACCAATGTAGCGGGCGTTTTCATTGGGCTCATTCTGTCGGTTGTGGCTATTGTTTCACTTGGCTTGCCTGTTGAGAAAACTTTCGCCTCTGCGAATACTATTTTCTCTTCAACTAAAGCTCAGCTTACTTCCATGATTACTGGTAAAGAGGTTGCCTCACCCATTGCCAAGGTTGAAGAAGAGGTTGAGGAGGAGGTTATTGAGAAACAGTACACTACCAATGACTTCCTTACCCCTAAAGCGCAGGCGGCATTGGAAAGGAAAAAGAATAAGGTTTATACCGATCCGCACTATCGTGACATGAGTATCTTCAACGCTAGACGAGCGATTGGTATGCGGGTAAGGGTTTCTTGGAAAGACGGTAAGACTGCTGCGGGAAAGCTTGATGCGGTTCAAGGTGGCGATCTGATTGTGACGCTTAGAAGGAAAGAAGGCGCAGCTCAGGTACCGATTGCGATGTCTAGATTGAAGAAGCTTGAAGTTTATCGTTGAGCGAATGGTGTTCTGAATATTTTGTCTGGATGCTATTGTTTCTTCTCGGGCACTGGGTCATATCCCCAGGTTCCCCAAGGATGACACTTGCCGACACGCTTCAAAGTTAGCCAGCACCCTTTAAACGCTCCAAACCTCTGAATAGCTTGAGAAGAATAATGAGAGCAAGTAGGTTCGTGCCTACAGTTAGCGCCAATGACTGGGCTCAAGACCAACTGGTAGCCCCGTATTAGCCAGAGCAGAACCTGTTTCATTTTCCGTAAAGGGTTGCAGGGTCAATCAACGGCTCTGAGTCTGTAACCAACTCACCACCTTCCACAACCCGATAGAAACAGCTGCGTCGACCGGTGTGACAAGCAGGACCAGTCTGATCGACCTCTAGCAGTAGCGTGTCAGCATCACAATCAATTCTAAAACCTTTAAGCATTTGCACCTGACCAGAGCTTTCACCCTTGCGCCAAAGTGATTGCCGCGAACGAGACCAATAACAAACCCGGTTATTTCTCAGCGTTTCACTAATTGAGGTTTCATTCATCCATGCCATCATTAACACTTCACCCGTATCATGTTGCTGGGCAATCGCAGGAATCAAACCGTCGGAATTAAAAGTTAGCTGCTGGATGAATTGTCTAATCGCTGAGTCGTTCATATCTAGATGATCTGCCCTTCAGCTTTGCGAACATAATTGGCTTTGTCACAGCGACGTAAATAATCAGCCCAATGAGCATCGTACTCATCGCCGAGATCACGCAGAAGATTCCAGTCGTACAGTCCGCTATCGTGACTATCATCAAATACTAGTTTAATCGCGTAGTGACCGACGGGTTCGACTCCAGTGATATTCACATTCTCTTTGCCGAGCTGCAGGACTTCTTGTCCGGGGCCGTGACCACGTACTTCTGCTGAAGGCGAGTACACCCGCAAGTATTCACAAGGCAGATTGTGCACGATGCCATCAGGCCAAGTGAGTTCTAGTAGTCGTGACTTCTGGTGTAAGGCGATATTGGTGGGAGTCATACTAGAGAGTGTCCATGTTGTGATGGTTTGAAATTTAGGAGCTTGTTTTCATGCAGGCTCCTAGTATGAGGCTAAAACTACCGCCCTGAAATACCTTACAAGATATAGCGAGATAGATCTTCGTCTTTAACCAAATCGCCCAGAACGCTGTCCACTTTAGCTGCGTCAACAACCACTTTAGGCTCGCAGTCAGGCGCGCGGTAGAGCTCATCTTCTAATAAGCGCTCAACGATCGTATGCAAACGACGCGCACCGATATTCTCAGTGCTCTCATTAACATCAAACGCATGTTTTGCAAGACGCTCAACACCGTCTTTGGTGAACTCCAAATCAACGCCTTCTGTCTTCAATAGGCCAATATATTGCTCAGTCAGTGAGGCATGTGGCTCGACTAGGATGCGTTCAAAGTCTTGTGCTGTCAGCGCTTCCAGCTCCACACGAATCGGTAAGCGACCCTGCAATTCAGGGATCAAGTCAGACGGTTTAGCCAAGTGGAAGGCACCGGAAGCAATAAACAGAATGTGATCTGTTTTGATGATGCCGTGTTTTGTTGTTACCGTGCAGCCTTCAATTAGAGGCAGTAAGTCACGTTGAACACCCTCTCGGGACACATCAGCCCCACCTTGTGAGCCTTTGCGAACAACTTTGTCGATCTCATCTAAAAATACGATGCCGTTTTGCTCAACGTTCTGAATAGCAGAGAGTTTGATCTCCTCATTATTCAACATCTTTTGTGCTTCTTCTTCGATGAGAATCTTCATCGCATCTTTGATTTTAACTTTGCGCTTTTGTATTTTTCCGCTGCCCATATTAGAAAACATGCCTTGAAGCTGGCTGGCCATATCTTCCATACCTGGAGGTGCCATAATGTCTACATTAGGTGCAGCTTGTGCCAAGTCTAGCTCGATTTCTTTGTCGTCTAACTGACCTTCGCGCAGTTTCTTGCGGAATTTTTGACGAGTAGAATTATCTTCTACAACCGCAGGCTTTTCATTGCCATCGCTATCGATCCAGCTATCAGGTTTACTGTCTGCCTTAGGGCCTGGTAGCAAAATATCCAATATGCGATCTTCCGCAGCATCTTCGGCACGGTACTTGTGCTTTTCAGTTTCCTGCTCACGGGTCAATTTGACCGAGATATCAGCCAAGTCGCGAATGATGGAATCAACTTCTTTACCGACATAGCCCACTTCTGTGAACTTGGTTGCTTCAACTTTAATAAACGGCGCATTGGCTAATTTCGCTAAGCGGCGGGCAATTTCTGTTTTACCCACACCGGTTGGGCCGATCATTAAAATATTCTTTGGAGTAACTTCTGGACGTAGGTCATCGTCTAACTGCTGTCGACGCCAGCGGTTACGCAGCGCAATGGCCACAGCACGTTTGGCTTTTTGTTGGCCGACAACATGATTATCGAGTTCTTGTACAATTTCCCGAGGTGTCATTGACATGATTGGTGTCCTTTAAAGTTCTTCGATGGTGCGGTTGTGATTGGTGTAGATGCAGATGTCAGCGGCAATGCCGAGACCTTTTTCTACAATATCGCGAGCAGACATATCTGTATTGTCGAGTAGGGCGCGGGCAGCAGACTGTGCAAATGGGCCACCTGAGCCGATAGCGATCAGGTTATCTTCTGGCTCAATAACATCACCGTTTCCAGTGATAATCAGAGAAGTCTCACTGTCAGCAACGGCTAATAAGGCTTCCAGCTTGCGCATCGCACGATCACTACGCCAATCTTTGGCTAGCTCAATCGCGGCTCTTGTTAGATTACCGTTATACTCTTGAAGTTTGCCTTCAAAGCGTTCAAACAGAGTAAAAGCATCAGCCGTACCACCAGCAAAGCCAGCAATCACTTGGTCGTTGTGCAAACGGCGTACTTTGCGCGCGTTACCTTTCATCACGGTATTACCAAGAGAAACCTGCCCATCCCCGCCAATAACGACTTTGCCATCCCGGCGTACTGAAAGAATCGTTGTGCCTCGATATTGTTCCACAGTCAAACTCCGTGCTGTAATAATTTTGATTAGATTAAGCGAATTATGTTGGGGCGAAAGATCGTATTTCAAGCATCCTTAAAAATTGGTTATACTCCCTCTCTTTATTGCATCGGAGAGTTTCCATGTTTGATCAAAAAATAACAGGAAACAAGTTTTTATTATTCACTGTAGCAGGGCTCTTAGGAGCTGTGTTACTCAGCGGTTGTGGGCATCGTGGGGACTTATACCTCCCTGATACAGAAACTACACAAACGGCTAAACAAAAGAAGAAAGCAAGTTAATGGATCATTTTAATTATAAGCAAGGTCAGCTCTATGCAGAAGATGTTTCTGTGAAAGCGATCGCTAACACCTACCACACGCCTTGTTACATCTACTCGCGTGCTACCCTAGAGCGCCACTGGCATGCGTTTAACAACGCGTTTGGCGACCATGATCATTTGATTTGTTACTCGGTCAAAGCCTGTTCCAACATTGCGATTTTGAACCTGTTCGCTAAGCTAGGCTCTGGTTTTGACATCGTATCAGTGGGTGAATTAGAGCGGGTGTTAGCTGCGGGTGGTGAGCCGGGTAAAATTGTCTTTTCAGGTGTCGGTAAACGTGAAGATGAGATGCGTCGGGCTCTGGAAGTCGGCATTCGCTGCTTTAATATCGAGTCAGAAGGTGAGCTAGATCGTCTTAATGCGGTTGCGCGTGAAATGGGCAAAGCTGCGGCGATTTCGATTCGGGTAAATCCTGATGTGGACGCGCAAACTCACCCCTATATCTCAACGGGACTTAAAGAAAACAAGTTTGGTATTGATATCGAGCTAGTGGAAGACGTGTACCTTCGCGCGGCCGCCATGCCAAACATTAAAGTCGATGGCATCGATTGCCATATCGGTTCGCAGTTGACGGAAGTCGGACCGTTTATGGATGCGTTGGATCGCCTGCTGGACTTGGCTGACCGTTTAAAAGAGAAAGGCATTGATATCCATCACTTAGATTTAGGCGGTGGTTTGGGTGTGCGATACCAAGATGAAACGCCACCATTGCCTGCTGAGTACATGCAAAAAATGATGTCTAACGAACGCCTGCATCAATATCAGGTGTTGATTGAGCCGGGTCGCGCCATCGCTGCCAATGCTGCCATTTTGGTTTCTAAGGTGGAATACTTAAAGCATGGTGCAGAGAAAAGTTTTGCGATTATCGATGCGGCAATGAATGATCTGATTCGTCCTTCGCTTTACACCGCTTGGCAACGCATTATTCCAGTAGTGGAAACAGAAGAGGGGGCTGAACTGCGCAATTACGATGTGGTTGGGCCGATTTGTGAGACTGGAGATTTCCTTGGGAAAGATCGTGAGTTGAGTCTATCGCAGGGTGATTTGGTGGCGATTCGCTCATCAGGGGCCTACGGTTTTGCGATGGGATCAAACTACAACACGCGTCCGCGGGCTTGTGAGTTGCTGGTGGATGGTGACCAAGTACATCAGATTCGTCGTCGCGAGACGGTTGAAGAATTATTCGCGGGCGAAAGCTTGCTGTCGTAGGGATTTATGAATTTAAAAAGAGAAACACTAGAACTCGGTAACAACATTCAACATGCGGTTATCTGGATGCATGGTCTCGGAGCGGATGGGCATGACTTTGTGCCGATCGTTCCAGAGCTGGGCTTAAGTCAGAATGTAGGTGTGCGGTTTGTTTTCCCACATGCGCCAACACGTCCTGTGACGCTGAATAGCGGCATGGTGATGCCTGCTTGGTACGATATTTTATCATTGGATCGCAGTAGTAATGCTAAGTTAGACGATATTTTAGTGACGGTTGGTTGGATTAACGTCCTGATAGAAGAGCAGATTGAACTGGGTATTGACGCGAAAAATATTATCCTAGCAGGTTTCTCGCAAGGTGGCGTGATTGCGTTACATACCGCATTGCGCTATCCCAAGCAATTGGGCGGCATTTTGGCTTTATCGACTTATTTTCCGTTTGCAGACGACACACTGTCAGAATTGCCAGAAGGTTATGAGCTAACGCCAGTATTTGCCGCACATGGTTTGCATGACCCAGTAATTCCAGTCGCCTCATGGCAAGATTATGTGCCTAAGCTTGAGGCTAAAGGATTTCCTGTTGTCGCGAAGAGTTACGCAATGGAGCACTCTGTGCATCCACAGGAGATTGCGGATATGGGAAATTGGCTTAAGGACGTGTTGAGTAATTAGCAAGTCTTAAGTTGGCATAATTGTTGGGGAGTGTACTGCTCGGTATAACCACACCGAGCAGCTGTTCAAGCTAGATAGGTCAGCCTTAGTGACTGAACTACTTGCTGGCTGGCTCTGGTTGAATTCGCTCAAACGTCCAACGGTCATCGGTCGAAAGCTCAGCATCATAGCGATAACCTGCTGTATCAAATCCCTGAATATCCTCAGGTTTTTCTATTCGATTCCGCAAAATAAAGTCAGCCATCATGCCGCGCGCTTTTTTCGCATAAAATGCAATAATGCGCGTTTTTCCATCTTTGGTTTCTTTGAAGTCGATATTAAGAATACGACCATCAATCTGCTTTGGTTTCACCGATTTGTAGTATTCATTTGAGGCCAAGTTAACTAGCACTGCCTCTTGTTGTTTCGCGAGTTCTACATTTAAGCTATCGGTGATTTGATTTCCCCAGAACTGATAAAGATCAGCGCCCCTAGGGTTCTTTAACTTGGTTTTCATCTCCAAACGATACGGTTGAATCAAGTCCATCGGGCGCAACGCACCATACAAACCTGAAAGAATGCGTAGATGATCCTGCGCATAAGCCAAATCTGCATCGCTAAACTTGCTGCTATCGATACCACTATACACGTCACCTTTAAATGCAAATAATGCGGGTCGCGCATTATCGGTATTAAACGGCGTGTGGAAGTCATGGAAGCGTTGATAGTTTAGGTTTGACAGGTTTTCACTAATCGCCATCAATGATCCAATTTTTTCTGGATCATAATCCAATAACTCATCGATCAGAATTTGTGATTGATCCAACTGATCCGGCACGCTGTAATCAGCTGAGGGCATTGGAATGTCAAAATCTTGACCTTTAGATGGGGAGAGGGTAACTAGCATCAGTGTTTCCTATCGTATCGGTAATGCGTTGGCGATTGGGTGTAATTATTTCTTTGCCATCAAGTCTTCATATTTCAGCATGAGCTGATCCTTATTTTCGACATTGTTCTCATCTTTTGGGATGCAGTCGACGGGGCAAACTTCCACACACTGAGGCTCGTCGAAGTGACCCACACATTCGGTGCACAGTTTTGGATCGATCTCGTAAATTTCATCACCCATTGAGATGGCATCATTTGGGCACTCTGGCTCGCAAACGTCACAGTTGATGCATTCATCGGTAATTATCAATGACATGGTGTTTCTTCCTGTTACAAAATTAATAAATGGAGTTTACCAGTGCTGCGCTGCAAAAACAGTATTCCTTATGCACAGTCCTGAGAATATTCGTTCTAACCAAATACATCGAGTTGTCGCTGTGTTAAGCGCTCAAAGGAAGTATCTAAAAAATAAAGAATGCTATCAGCCACAGGCTCAAGTTGTTTGTCTTGATAGTGCTGATAATCGGGCTTCGCAGTAAGGTTTTCAAGAGGCTCTGGCCCATTCAGCGTGATTACATATTGAATTCTCCGACCCGGGTTTTTCATTTTACGTGCCGCTTTAACCTGCGGTGGCTGCGTGCTCACATAGCTTTCTAAAGGTCGTCTCAAATGTTTGGTGTAGGTCAGCTGGTCATCATAGTCACCACTAGTGAGGCTTTCGCTAACCTCTCGAACATAATCAGCATAAGGCTCGTCATGAAACACCCTTCGATATAGCTCTTGTTGAAAATTCTTCGCCAATTGAGTCCAATCAGACCGAACCGTTTCCAATCCTTTGAACACTGTGACGAGCTCATCGCCTTTTCTAATGACACCCGCGTAGCGTTTCTTACTGCCTGCTTCACTGCCCCTGATTGTAGGCATCAGAAAACGCAGATAATTGGTTTCAAATTCTATCTCCAGGCAAGACTCAAGTTCAAAGCGTTCCTGCAGCGCTTTTTGCCAATAGACATTAAGCTCGGCTGCTAGCGCATCACCAATAGCATTAGCTTCAAGTTCATCAGCCTGATCTTTGAGATGAACGAACACCGAATCAGTATCGCCATAAATAACGGAATAGCCTTTTTTTTCAATTAAATCAGCGGTTTCTTGGATTATTTCATGACCGCGTTTGGTGATGCTGCTGGCTAGTTGTGGGTTGAAAAAACGACAGCCTGAAGAACCGAGAACGCCATAAAATGAATTCATAATGATTTTTATGGCATGGGAAAGCGGCGCATCCTTGGCTTTTTTAGCAACATCCCTGTCTTGCCATAGCTGAGTAACCAGGCCCGGTAATATGTGCTGGGTGCGTGAGAAGTGAGCGCTTAAAAAGCCGGAGATAGTGCTAGTGCCCGTCGCTGAGTCTGATGAAGACTGTTCCGAAGCCAACCCAACTGCTAGTCCCAAGGGGTCAATTTTGAACGTGCGGATGATACTGGGGTACAGGCTTTTAAAATCCAACACCAATACATTGCTATAAAGCCCCGGCGTAGAGTCCATGACATAGCCACC
>Ga0114956_1004609_pt1 | contig 10446 bp, 7 predicted proteins | sample MaitaG_FD_87304 | JGI IMG/M metagenome (GOLD analysis project Ga0114956, IMG submission 87304) | Marine algal microbial communities from Maine, USA - Maine_Asex2 metaG | ecosystem: Host-associated > Algae > Red algae > Unclassified | place: Maine, USA | collected 2015-01-05 | reverse complement strand
GCACATTCAAACAATGGCGGCGAAGCTGCACATTCCAGCAACAGCGGCGAAGCGGCACATTCGGGCGACGGTGAAGCGGCAGCACATTAGAAACAGGCGGTGGCTAAGAGCCTCCGCTACAGAACAAAACACTTTTAGAGACAACCTTTACGGAACTAACCATGACGACTGTTGATCCCCAAAGTTTGGACAACACGTACGACGACGCTTCGCATCGCACCCCGCTGGTATTGGGTGGGCTGGATTACGAAGGCGTGACCGATACAGCGTGTGGATTTTGGGAAGCCGATTCGGCACCGAAAATCTGGTGGATCCTATTAGGCTTGGCGATCAGCTTGCTGATGTTGCTGGGCGGATTGATCCAGCATCTGCTGTTCGCTGGCGTTGGTGTTTGGGGAAATAACAATCCCGCCTATTGGGGCTGGCCGATTGTGAACTTTGTTTTTTGGGTCGGTATCGGCCACGCGGGTACTTTGATTTCTGCGATTCTGTTTCTGTTCCGCCAAAACTGGCGCACCAGTATCAACCGCGCGGCCGAGGCGATGACCATTTTCGCGGTCGTTTGTGCTGGAACGTTCCCCGGCATTCACATCGGACGCGTTTGGGTGTTTTATTGGCTGTTTCCGATTCCGACCGAACACTTGGCGATGTGGCCTAACTTCCGCAGCCCGCTGTTGTGGGACGTTTTCGCGGTTTCAACTTACGCGACGGTCTCCTTGTTGTTCTGGTACATGGGCATGGTCCCCGACATCGCCACGTTCCGCGATCGCAGTAAGTCAAAAATCGGCAAGGTTGTTTACGGCCTCTTGTCGCTGGGTTGGACAGGTTCGGCTCGCAATTGGCACCGGTACGAGATCGCTTACACGTTGCTGGCCGCTCTGGCGACGCCGCTGGTCCTTTCGGTACACACGATTGTTAGTTTTGACTTTGCGGTATCCCAAGTACCCGGTTGGCACACGACGATCTTCCCGCCTTACTTTGTTGCTGGAGCGATCTTTAGCGGTTTCGCGATGGTGGTGACGCTGCTGGTGCCGGCGCGAGAACTTTTTGGGTTGCAAAAACTCATCACGCTCAGGCATCTTGAAAATATGAACAAGATCATCATGGCGACGGGCCTGATGGTAGGTACCGCTTACGGCATCGAGTTCTTCATTGCGTGGTACTCGGGTGTTCCGTGGGAAGCGTTCGCGTTCTGGAACCGAGCCTTTGGTAACTACTGGTGGGCTTACTGGATCATGGTCAGCTGCAACGTGATGATTCCCCAATTGTTCTGGTTCAAGTGGTGCCGTACGACGCCTTGGTTCATGGTGATCGTTTGTATTTTCGTCAACATCGGCATGTGGTTTGAGCGCTTCGTGATTACGATCACGTCCTTGTGTCGTGATTTTGTACCCTCCAGTTGGGCGTACTTTACGCCGACGTGGGTCGACCTTGGCATGTTGATTGGTAGTTTTGGATTGTTCTTCACTTTGTTTTTGCTGTTCTGCCGCTTCATGCCGGTGATCGCGATGGCAGAGGTGAAGGGCATCATGCCCAGAGACCATCACTAGGTAACCGGGTCAGAGAATCGCACATCGAGCTTATCGCTTAGAGATAATTTTTTAACAAAGACGTTAGACATGGCTGAAAAATCAAACAACGAATCGAAAGAGCAAGAACTGGTCGGATTGCTGGCTCAGTTTGACGATCCCGAAACGTTGGTTCACGCCTGTAACGAGGCTCGAGAAGCCGGTTACACCAAGATGGACGCCTACTCGCCGTTTCCCGTTCACGGAATTGATCCGGCGATCGGAATCAAGCGGTCGATTCTTCCCTTCATCGTTTTGGCAATCGGTTTAGGTGCGGTTGTGTTGGGACTCGGTCTGCAATGCTACGCCAACGGCCAAGACACGTTTTGGCCATTTCCAGGCTACAAATTCTTGATCAGCGGCAAGCCCATCTTTAGTATTCCGGCGAACATTCCGGTTACCTTTGAGATCATCGTTCTATCAAGTGCCTTTGCAACGTTCTTCGGCATGTGGATTTTGAACAAGCTGCCTCGTTTTTCAAACCCGCTGCATCGCGTGTCTCGATTCAAACGCGTCACCAACGACAAGTTCTTTTTGATGCTGGAAACGGCTGATGAAAAGTTCTCACGTTCTGCATCCGAAAGCCAGCTGAACGAATGGGGTGCTGTTTCGATCGACGAAGTCAACCAGGACTTGACCGATACCGAACTACCCAAGTGGCTCGCGACGGTAGGAATCTTGGGCGCGATTTTGTTGATGCTGCCGCCGGCGGCAATCTTCAGCCAGTGGGGAATGACCAATCGCCATCCGCGATTGCACGTCGTTCCCGACATGGATTGGCAACATAAATCAAAGACACAAACGATGGCGGCAAATCTTTCTAACGAACTCGATGGCGTTCGTCTAATGTACGATGATCTCCGCTCCGCTCGGCGTCCGGTCGATGGCGCGATTGCCTTTGGATCGTTGGATATCGACAGCGAATTGAACTACGGTATCAAATCTGATTTCGCATACACAATCACCTCCGGTGGTAACGCGTTGACGCGCGTCAAGGACGATGCGGAAAGTGACGACACGGAGAAGGATGACACGGAGAAAGAAGGCGACGACGCGGCCGCAGCAGCACCCGCCGAAGAAGACAACCTTGAAAAATACGTAACGACGCTGCCGGATGAATTTGAACTGACCGAAGAAGTCCTCGACCGTGGACAGCAGCGTTTTGAAATTTACTGCGCGGCCTGTCATGGCTACGCAGGTGCCGGCAACGGACTGGTGAATCAACGGGCGATGGCGCTGGCGGCAACCGGCGCTGCAACGTGGACCTCGGCGCGTTCGCTGCATGAAGCGGATGTGAAAGACGACGCAAAGAACCCCGTCGGACGCATCTATGACACGATTACCAATGGACGTGGAAACATGGGCCCTTATAAGGCTCAAATCCCCGTCCAAGACCGCTGGGCGATCGTCGCGTATGTGAAAGCGTTGCAAGAAACGGGCATTAAATCTGATATCCCGGTGGTGGAAGATGAAAACGCCAGCGAAGAGAAAAAAGACGAAAACGAAAACAAAGACGAAAACGAAGATTAAGACTCCGTCGTGGGTCTCGTTAAGGCCCCGGCGAACAAGGATCTTCATTTAGATCTTTAAACCAGATCCAAAACGAACACGAACCAACCAGACAATCCAGCTACTTACCGTAGCGTGATAGATACTGAACTGACCATGCACGAAACTCGACCAGCAAAAATTACTTCACCGATCGTATCGCTGAGTGATGGATACGTTCGCACGATTCCAGTGGCACTGATCGTCGCTGCGGTCGGAATTGTCCTTTCGTTCATCCTGTTACAAGGTCCCGAAAGATTCCTGTACTCGTATCTGGCAAACTTTGCGTTTCTGCTGTCGATCTGCTTGGGTTGCCTGTTCTTTGTGATCATCATGCACCTAACGCGCGCCGGTTGGAGCGTCACGCTACGACGGATCGCCGAACTGTACGCGATGTGTACGCCCTATATGGCGATTCTGTTTTTGCCAATCTTGGTCACGACTTTGGCTGGTTCGAGCTACCTTTATCCGTGGGTCGACGGGGGTTGGTCAATCCACGGTGGAGCTGAAGGGTTGGCCGATGCGTCAACGGATCAACTGCCACCGCTTGAGCAGATGAAAGCGTCGTACCTGAACCCAACATTTTTTGCATTTCGCTGGGTTGTGTACTTTGCATTCTGGGGCATCGCGGCAGCATTCTTCCTGTTTACGTCCCTTCGTCAAGACAAAGAAGGCGGCATCAAGCTGACGCATCGGATGCAAGCGATATCGGCACCGGCGTTGATCGCGTTTGCTGCCTCGGTAGTCTTTGCCTCCTTTGATCTCGAAATGTCGCTGGAACCGTTTTGGTTCAGCACGATGTTCCCCGTTTATTTTTTCGCCGGCGGAGTGTTAAGTGCGTTGGCGACCATTACGCTGACCGCGCTGTGGCTGCAACGCACGGGGCGGGTCACTGACGAAATCACAACCGAACACTATCACGACATGGGCAAGCTCATGTTTGGCTTCGTCGTGTTTTGGGGCTACATCGCGTTCAGCCAGTTCCTGTTGATCTGGTACGCGAACATTCCCGAAGAAACCTTTTGGTACGACATCCGCATCAATAAAACTGGCTGGAAAACGCTGAGTTACATCCTCCTGATCGGCCATTTGTTCATTCCATTTTTGGCGATGATGGGTCGGACCGTTCGGCGAAACAGAATGTTCCTAACCGGGGCGACAATTTACCTGTTGGTGATGCACTGGCTGGATCACTTCTGGTTGGTGATGCCGCACTACAACCATGCTCCCGGCGGACACAGTCGCGGGTTGGAAACGACCAGCTTCTTTTACTTTTTGGGCGACATCGCCTGCACCGTTGGTATGGTGGCCGCGTTCATTGCGATCTTCTGCTTGGTTGCTCGCAATCGCCCGCTGGTTCCGCTGCAGGACCCACGACTGGGTGAAGCGCTCAATCACGAAGTTCATTAAATTATTTCACGCAGACAAAAATTCAAATCACACTTGGGCCATTTTGTCTCAGCAGCTTACGGGCTGAGCCATTAAAATCGTTATTCCAACGTTTTTAGTGAGATGGCTGACATTAAGACTCTTCGCAACAGAAGTTCGAGCAAGTTATGACAACGCATTCTGACGCTAGTATCAGCAGCGACGAAAAGCCACAGGAGGCTCCTCGTTATGATGACATCAATGTTCCGGTCGTAGTAATGTGGGGTTTCATCAGTGCCTTGGTGACGCTGATTACGATCCTGTTCGTCAGCGGCGTTTACAACGTCTGGAGCCAGCAATGGATCGACGCCAGAGACGGGCAATTTGTGAATCAGCCTGCCAGAGAGCAGGTCGACGCACAAAAAGCGATCCTCAGCGGCGGCGAAGGCATCATGCCAATCGCTGAAGCAAAACAAAAGGTCTTAGAGAAATATAAGAAGTAGTATCAATATTTAAGTGTTTCGACGTAGCCGGAGTCGCCAGACTTCGGGAACTAAACATCCTGGAACCCTGAAGTCTGGCGACTCCAGCTACCGAATTACAAGATTCATTACCAAGAATAAACCATGCAACCGCAGTCACTCACAATTCGTTCCTTTGACCCTCGTGGCATCACTTTGATGGCAACGGTAGGAGCGTGGATTGTATTGTTGCTGCTGGCCTTGAGTTCGATGGCGTCGGCGCAGATTGAACAGCAGGTCGATGCTGCCAAAGACCCCTACGGCGTCAACAAGAAACCTGATGTCAAAGTCGGCACAGGCGTCGTTCCCAAAGAGGGCGACGTGCTAGATTTGACCACTCCGTTTCGCGACCATAAAAATAACCTTGTTCGAGTCGGTGACTTTTTCAAAAACGGCAAACCTGTTGTGCTGTCTTTCAATTACTCCAACTGCCCGAAACTGTGCAGCGTGCAATTGGAGAACATGGTCGACACGTTAAAGCAAATCGACTTTAAGATTGGATCCGATTTCGAAATGGTGTCGGTAACAATCGACCCTTCGGAAACGCCCGACCGCGCCAAACAAAACATTGACATTTACACAAAACGGTACAACCTTAGCTCAGCCAAAGACGGATTTCATTTCCTAGTCGGCGAAGAGAAAAACATCCGCTCGCTGGCTGACGAAACCGGGTTTGAATACAAATATGTCGAATCACAAAAGCTGTACTCGCATCCACCTGTATTTATTTTGCTTTCTCCAAAAGGCAAAATCGTTCGCTACATCCACGGATTGGACTACGACCCCAAAACGATGCGACTGGCATTGATCGAAGCGGCCGAAGGCAAAATAGGATCGCCGATCAACATGGCCAGTTATGGTTTGGGATGCTTTGTGTTCGATGAGACGACTGGAAAATACACTTTTCAAGCAATGGCGTTGATGCGACTGGGCGGATTGCTGACGATTATTGGATTGGCTGTTGGGCTGATCCCTTATTGGTTCTTCCGTAAAGGCAGAACCCAACGACCCAACAAGAACTTATCATCAAATCAAGTGACGGCTTAATCTCCTTCATTTGATTTTAGAAAACTAATAGAAACCCGCGTGTGCGAAAAATGAATTTGCATTTACTACTACAATCTACCAACGAAGAACTGATTAAGCGTGTTGAGGAATCAACACTGTCGGGGACAAAAGTCCCTCAATCTTCGATTGAACATGAAGGCGCTAGTTCGTTCATGCAGTTCTGGGATTCGTCTTATTGGTTCCCCGAACAGGCGTCCACGTTCGCCTCCAGTGTCGATTATCTGTACATGTGGATCTTTTGGGTCTCGACGATTTTCTTCATCGCGATCGTGTTCGCGATGGTGTACTTCTGCGTTAAGTACCGCCGAAAAGGTGACGAGATCAAGCCGCTGCCAAGTTCATCGCACAACACGTTGATTGAGATCGCGTGGTCGGTAGGACCGTCGGTATTGTTGGTTTATATGTTTTTCTCGGGGGCCAGTGGCTACTTCGATTCCAAAACGCCCAGCGATACGGCTGAGGAAATTCAAGTCACCGCCAGTCGCTGGAACTGGGTGTTTACTTATCCCAACGGCGACAGTTCGTCCGAACTGCATCTGGTAAACGGACGCCCGACAAAACTGATCATGCAATCCACTGACGTTTTGCACAGCATGTTCATCCCCGCGTTTCGCCAGAAGATGGACATCGTTCCCGGCCGTTACACTTACGCCTACATGGTGCCTACCAAGTCGGGTCAGTATCGTCTGTCCTGTACGGAATACTGCGGACGCGAGCACTCGAAGATGCGGACGCTGGCTGAGGTTCATGACACCGAAGAACACCGTCAGGAAAACACTCAGTGGATCGAGGAAGAATATTACCCGTGGAAAAATGGCGAACGCATCTACAAAATTAATTGCTCAGGTTGCCATAAGATCAACGGAGAAGCCGCAACCGGCCCGGCGCTGAATCTGCTGTACTCGATGAAAGAACGTCCCTTGATGGACGGTCAAGTCGCCGTCAACGAAGATTATGTACTTGAGTCGATCTGGTATCCAGCGAAGAAGATCGTTCAAGGCTACGGACCTGTCTCTAAAATGAACAGTTTCAAGGGCAAGCTGACCCAAGAAGACGTCAATCAAGTGATCGCTTATTTAAAGTACCTCAACAATTCAGCGGATGTTGCCGGTGGTGACATCGAAAGTGGACTTCGCGCCGAAGGCGGCGACGCCGGTAACCCAGAAGAGGCGACCAACGAAACCGCTGAAGCTGTAAATGACCTTGAGCAGGCAAACATAGAACAGGCCGCTGACGACGATGCAGCGGATGACGATGGAGAAGGCGACGATGAAGAAGGCGACGATGCAGAAGGCGACGATGAAGATGAAGCCGGCCAAGAAGAGACCGAAGACGAAGCGTAGTGACCGCCGGTTCTAGGGCCGGTACTAGGGCCGGCAGTAACGACCAACGAATTGAGAACAACAGAACTTTCAACAAGCAATTTTGCTTACGAGGCTTATCAACATGGCAACCGCAGAAATTCGCAACAAAATTTTTGGCACGCCAGAAACCAATTACTTGAACTGCACCAAAGGCTGGAAGTCTTGGGCTTTCACGCTTGACCACAAACGCATCGGCGTGATGTATTTGGTCGGCGTTACCGCCGCGCTGTTCTTGGCAGGCATTTTCGCACTGGTTTTGCGATCCCACTTGTTTAAGTTTGACAGTGGCATGTTGTCCTATGACAACTACAACAAAATGTTCACGCTGCACGGTGCGGTGATGGTGTTCGCATTCATCATCCCCAGCGTTCCGGCGGCATTGGGTAACTTTGTGTTGCCGATGATGTTGGGGGCAAAAGATGTTGCCTTCCCGAGGATGAATCTGTGTAGTTTCTATCTCTGGATTGCAGGGACAGGCTGTTTATTGGCGGCGATCCTGTTCGGTGGTGGACTCGATACCGGCTGGACGTTCTACACGCCCTATAGTATTGAAACCGAAACGGGTGTGATCTACGCAACCTTTGGTGCTTTCATTCTAGGTTTCAGTTCGATCTTCACAGGTCTGAATTTCTTGGTCACCGTTAACACGATGCGTGCCCCCGGACAGACTTGGTTTAAGCTTCCACTGTTTCTGTGGTCTCTTTACGCGACTTCAATCATTCAGGTTTTGGCGACACCCGTTTTGGGTATCACGCTGCTGATGTTGATCGCTGAAAAAACGATGCACATCGGTATTTTTGATCCGCGCTATGGTGGCGACCCAGTTCTGTTCCAACACTTTTTCTGGTTCTATTCGCACCCCGCAGTTTACATCATGATCCTGCCGGCGATGGGCGTGATCAGTGAACTGATTTCAGTCTACAGCCAGAAACGTATCTTTGGTTACAGCTTCATTGCGTTCTCCAGCGTCGCCATTGCGTTGCTTGGATTCCTGGTCTGGGGGCACCACATGTTCACCAGCGGCCAGTCGCCAATCGTAACTTTGATCTTCAGCGCGATCACATTCACCGTTGCGATTCCGTCTGCTGTGAAAGTTTTCAACTGGCTGGCGACATTGTTCAAAGGCTCCATCCTGCTCAACACGCCGATGCTTTACGCGTTGTCGTTCATCTTCCTGTTCGGCATCGGTGGTTTGACTGGTTTGTTTCTTGGAGCCCTTTCAGTCGACATTCACTTGCACGACACATACTTTGTCGTTGCTCACTTTCACTTTGTGATGGTCGGTGGAACGTTGACTGCGCTGCTTGGCGGTTTGTTCCACTGGTGGCCAAAAATGTTTGGCCGCATGTACAACGATACATTAGGACGAATTTCTTGTGCGTTAGTGTTCATTGGATTCAACGTGACGTTCTTTCCACAATTTGTGATGGGTGCGCGAGGAATGCCTCGACGCTATGCGTCTTACGATCCTGAGTTTCAAATTTTCCATCAGATTTCAACGATCGGTGCTTTTGTACTGGGGCTCGGAATTGTGTGGGCTTACGCGGTGCTCGTTTACGCTGCCTTTAAAGGGCCTCGATGTAGCTCGAACCCGTTCCGCGCTGCGTCGATGGAGTGGCAATCAAGCTCACCTCCTGATTTCCACAACTTCATTCATCAACCAACGATGAACGATCCCTACGATTTCGATTCGCAAGTCTACGATGAAGAATTGGATACGTTTCTTCCACGCGAGTTTGCTGATCCTGACAAATTACCGGCTCGTAAAGAACCTGTTCATCACTAAGAACTGCGATAAGATTGAACTGCGATAAGAATGAACTGCGATAAGAATGCGAAGCGAATCCGATAAAGTCCGCTTCACAGAGATTAAGACCAAACGTGAATTCAAAATTCGCACCTGGTCGATTTATCAGAGAACCAAAATCAACCCTATCAACGTCTGAAATTAACCAACCCGCGCCATAACGGAGCGGGTCCGATTACCGGAGCCATCCATGGCAGTTGCCGATACAACGGATCAACATGATCACGATCATGATCACCACGATCATGAACCCTTTATTGCACATCACTTCGATGGGCCTGAACAGCAATACGATTCCGGGAAACTGGGAATTTGGCTTTTCTTGGTCACCGAAATTTTGTTCTTCAGTGGATTGTTCGTTGCGTACATCCTGTACCGCAGTCATCATCCCGATATTTTTCAACTGGCTCATCACCATTTGGATAAGGTGCTCGGTTGTCTCAACACGATTGTCCTGCTGTTCAGCAGCCTGACAATGGCGTTGGCAGTGCGTAGTGCTCAAAAGGGTAAGAACAAAAACTGCGAACTTTATATTTTGGTAACGATGGTATGTGCCACGATATTCTTGGGTGTTAAAGCGGTTGAATACAGCCACAAATGGGATCTTGGAATCTTCCCCAAGAGCTTTTTTAACTATTCCGAAGGGCATCATGCGACGGGTTTCCTCGGACTGTCGCCTTACCTGATCAAACTCTCTGTGATTCCCACATTGTTGTTGATTGGTTTTGCAGGGACCTCGATTTTCGGCAAACTCACTGACAAACCCTTCATGGGCAAGTTCTTCTTGGGTATGGCGATCACCGTTGGTGGCTACTTTGCTGGCGTTTTCGGTGGCGTCGTCTATCAGAACGCGATCGGTTCGGGCCACCAACAGCACGCCAGCGTCAGCCATCAACCCATGATGCTTCACGCGGCGATGCTAGATGACGAGGGCCATGATCACGCCCAAGGCGATGATGGACATGACCACGCTAATGGTGAGGAGCATTCTGAAGAAGGACATACTGGGGAGGAACATGCCGAAGGCGAACATGCCGAAGGCGAACATGCCGATGGCGAACATGCCGAAGGCGAACATGCCGAAGGCGAGCTTGCCGCCGGCGGACACCACGGTGAACTTGAACATTCAATGCCAAAGAGTGTTGGTGCCTTCTTCAGCATTTACTACTGCATGACTGGCTTGCACGCGATTCACATTATTG
>Ga0114956_1004604_pt1 | contig 10452 bp, 7 predicted proteins | sample MaitaG_FD_87304 | JGI IMG/M metagenome (GOLD analysis project Ga0114956, IMG submission 87304) | Marine algal microbial communities from Maine, USA - Maine_Asex2 metaG | ecosystem: Host-associated > Algae > Red algae > Unclassified | place: Maine, USA | collected 2015-01-05 | reverse complement strand
GGCCGGTGGTGGCGAGGAAGGTGCGGGGCCGGGAGGTCAGGAAATCCCTGAAGCTTCGATGCCGTTTCTGATTTCCATGCTCAGCTCTCAAGTCATGATGGCGATGGGGTTTTTGCCTACGCCCGACGGCCAGCAGCCGCAGGTGGATCTTCCACTGGCGAAGCATTTTATTGATTTGCTGGCGGTCTTGGATGAGAAAACTAAAGGAAATTTGACCGAAGAGGAGCAGGCGATGCTGACCGAAAGTTTGCATCAGTTCCGAATGGCGTATGTACAATACAGCCAAGGTGGTCCTGAGGCTGGCGGAGAAGAAGAAGCGCCTCAGTCGACGATTGAGCTGCCTTAGTGATTGTGTCCGATTCGGCTCATCGGTTGCGGAAGCTGTCAGGAGCCTTTCAAAGTTGCGGTGCGAAAGGACCTTTGGTGGTGTGATTATTTAAAGCGCCGTTTAAGCAAAAGCCCAATGGCACTTACTTTCAATAGCTCGTCGTTCTGCAATACAAGCACGACGCGCCAGCGAGTAAGTTTTTTCCGCGCGTGGCAACTCACTTGCTGGCGCAGCGGGTTTGTATCGTGTGGCTTCCGCCCCAAAAGGAAACTAAAGCGAATGCCGTTTCGGCTAGTGGCCAAACGGCTGAGTAGGACATCAGGCCTCTATTGGCTAAACGGATCAAATTAACAATAAATTCTGTGCCACGCCAACAATCCGCCGCCAAGTACCGCTACTTAAGAATGCAAAACTGGAATTTTTACCTCACGCGATCGGCATCACTATGAGTTCCAAGAAACGTAGCAAGAGCCGGTCGAAATCCAAGGGAAGTTCGGAGGCTCCCAGCTCCTACGGTCCGGCAGAGGATGAGGTGAAAAAAGGCGGGTTCGTTCCGATGCTCATTGGAATGACCGTTTCAATGATGTTGATCTTTTGGATCGTCAGTTTGTTCAATCCTAACGCTGGTGGAAGAAAAGAAAAGGAAGAGAGCCGCGCCACAGGTGCTTCGACGCTTTTATTAAAATCTTCCAGCTTCGAACAGTTTCTCAAAGACGCAAATTCGGATCAGCTTGTCGCAAGAATTAACGAGATCAAGGATTCAGATTCGCCCAAATTGTCTCCCGCGCGGGTTGAGGAGAGCAGGAAGAGGATCCAGCTTTGTAAGAAATTGCTGGAAAAGGACGCCTCTGAGAAGTTCAAACAATTTGCAAAATTAGAGTGGCTGCAAGGTGAAAAAACGCGGTACGGAATCGACTTCATTGGCAAAATGAATTCACCCACCGTTGCAGCTAATTTCGAAGCTTGTTTCACTCAATTTCTCAACGACACCGATCAAGAGGTGTATCGCGAGGCTCATCTGGCCCGGATCAGCCACGTCTTGTTTGAATGCATTAAAGGCAACCGCTCGGCTGAGGAAGTTTCGGAGTATCTAAGTGATACGTTGGAGAAATTTCCTGACGATGATCGCGTGTCATCCATTATCCGACTTCAGTTTAAAGCGGCAGTTGAATCAGACATCAATTTCGCTAAACAGTTGGCAGAGGATATTTTACGAAAAGATAGTATTGAGGATGAGCGTGCCGCTGGCTTTATGCAGTTCGTACTCGATAGTTATCAGATTCTCAAATTGAATTATGACGAAATGTTCATCAATCGCTTCGTCAATGGTGACGTAGGATTGCGAGAGCTGGAAAAAACGTCGCTACAACTAATTAATAATCCTGATGCTGGTCCTTTGGTGGTGAAGAAGGTCAGCGAAGTGGCGCTTTGGTTCGAAAGACGGCGTCTGTTCGAAATTGCAGACAGAATTTATCAAGGCATGGTAGATGCAAGTCAGGAGGACCGATCGGTTGCCGACGCCAAGACTTTGTTGGAGAGTATCGGAAATGCGGGGCTCAAACGAGTGAGTTCCGTTGACCAGAATATTCCGATCTCCGGAACTACGCTGGCCGGTAAACAGATTGACGAAGACGATTTTGCGGGCCGCGTGATTCTGGGTATATTTTTCAAACCCAACCAGGATAATTCGTCCCGACTGCTGAAGATTTTGGAACGATCGGCCAGAAAATATGCAGAATTTGGCTCGCCCATCCGTGTGATTGCGGTTCCTTCCACCGATGAGCCACTGGAAGAAACGATTCCGGCAAAATTTTCTGAATCTCGTATTCACTATTTCGGGTGGAACAATGGCCAAGCACCGGAGTTGCTCAATGCTTATCCCGTGATTGAGTTTCCCCACTTAATAGCGCTGGACCACGACGGAAATCTGGTACGCCTCAATCTCGATCCCGCACGATATGAGCTGGACATCGAAGCCTTAGTTGACAATCGGTAAACAGCGGGGCGAAACCTTCATCCGCTTTGCTGGGGCCGCGCTTCACTTGACCTTGGGCGCAGTTTTCGGCCGCTGATGGACGCCTTTGACCGTCGCTTCTGCTGAGTCAATGCGACTGAAGATCTGTTGGCGTGGCGAGAAGTTCCCGCTGCACAATTCCGTGACAGCGGAAATGAATTTGCCCAACAATTTGCTTTGATAGCGATAAGGATTGAAACAGATCGCGATCGTGCGCGTGGGGGGATCTTCGGCGATACTGCGGTAGACGATTTTGCCGTTGAGATCTATTGCCGAAGCCATTTGAGGTATGAACGAAATCCCGTGGTCCAGAGAAATTAATAGTTGAATGGTCGTCAACTGTTCGATTCGTGATGCCGTTAACGGTTGAAAGTTCTTGCTGTTACAGAACGATTCAATCGTGTCGACTAAACAATGCGTGTCGCGTAGAAGGATGAACGGCTCTTCCTGAAGATCGGAGGAAACCAGAGTTTTTTTCTTGCAAAGAGAATTCTCTGGTGATAACGCCAGCAAAAGTTCTTCTTCAAACAGAGGTTCAATGGTCAGGTACTTTGCCGCCGCTGGCAGCGCCACAATTCCAACATCGACATCTCCGTTGGAACATCGTTTTAAAAGGTCGTCCGTGGTGTCTTCGCTGATGACGAAATTAGCTTTGGGGAACAATGCTCCCGCGCTTTTGAGAATGATGGGCAACAGATAGGGCGCCACCGTTGGAATCGCGGACAGGCAGATGCGTCCGGTCTCTCCGTCGTCTGTAATTTGCTTCTTTGCATCATCGGCCAGTTGCAAAATCTTGTCGGCTTGGAGATGCAGTAGCTGGCCGGCAGGAGTCAACCGAATCGAACGACCTTGACGTTCGAAAAGTGGTTGGCCAAGTTCTTTTTCTAGCTTGCTGATTTGTTGGCTGAGCGCAGGTTGAGAGACGGAACAATCATGCGCCGCTTTGGTGAAGCTGCGATGTTCAACGATTTTCGTAAAGTAACGAAGTTGCCCCAGGTCCATTTTGACTCCTCAAGTAAGCATCTCGTGCGAATGTAAATGAACGTTCACATCTGAAGATAAACTGTCAGTTCTCAACAGGACGTTGATGGTGAGCTTTCTCACCCAAAGGTAATCTGTGCGGGTTTCAGTTTCTAATGAGACTGAATCTCAAACGCATGTTGATTGAGGGAGAAGATGAAGGCAATGGCCGAAGCGTTACCTCGCGGAGAGCGTATATTATGTCAACTTATAATCGACATGCAAATATTATGTTTGGCCGGATGTCGCAAAACGACGGTTAGTCCCGCTAAAACATTCAGAAATAGGTGAGAACCCACGTTTTAGATTCAGATCGGCAAAAATTTTTTGCAATTGATGTGACGTGTGTGTTGAAGCTGGTTATAGATTTGCGCACGAAAAAAGCGCGCATCTTGCAACGCGCGCTTCGGGTTCTCTCCGTCACCAATCCGCTTAGAGTGACGTGAAGTTGTCAAAGTTGAAGGCGACTCCCTGTTGAGGGAAAATCGCATACAGCGTGGTTACCAGGTAGCGGTTAACCTGTTCTGACAGTCGCTGGATGGGCTGCTTGGGGATTAAGACAATGTCTGAATCTCGTAGCCAAATCTCGTCCGACGGGTGAGGTCGTTTTCCAAACAGGGCTCCGGCAAGATCTAATTTTGTTGCCATCAATTTGTAGTTTTGATCGCGCCGGAACACGATGATCTGACGAAGGTTGCCACCCGAATTGAATCCGCCTGCCAATGCGATCGCTTGCATTGCCGATGTTGGGCCGGTCAGCGTAAACTGACCCGGCTGCGCGACTTCACCAACGACGTAGATGAATCGCGGGGCACGTTCGGTCAGCACCGGTGTGACTTCAATGCCGCGGACGCGCGTTCGGTAACGAGCGTTGACTTCGCGTGCAACTTCTTTGAGCGTTAAACCGATCGCCGGTACGCTGCCAACCAATGGAAGTTGAATCGTTCCATCAGGTGAAACCACCGCGTTGCGTGACTGTCCACCTTGGCCCGCGCGAGCATCGACAGAGTCCAAAAGATCACGTAGCGGCGTGTCGCCCTCAAGAACTTGCACGACCACAGATGGGTTTTGAAAGTATTTCGCATAGCGATCGTTGAGTTCACGTTGCAAGTCACGGATGGTTTTGCCTGCGACTCGGACCTGTCCGATCAGCGATAACGAGATTGTCCCGTCACCCAGCACGTTGATTTCTTCTTGGTTGATGCTGGAATCAATGGCCGAGGTGATCGAAATACGATCGCCCACATAGAAACGATAAGGTTCCGTTGATCGTTCTCGGGTGAGGATGTAAACGAATTCCAACGCATCATCAACACGTAACCGATACTCTGCAACATGAGGATGGCGATGAGGACCAATATATTCACCATAAGCAAAAGCTTCCCACGGAATCATGTCCGCGTTCTTCCAACGGGGTTCACCCGTATTGTCGCGTGTGGTGTTCTCATCGACTCCAGCAAAATACTTTACCGAAGAAGACATATATGGCTGTCGATTGCTTTTGAAACCAGTTGCCGTCGGAGTTGATGCGTATCCGGCTTGCGTTGCGAATCCCTGATCACCACCGCAACCGCAGCCACTCTCAGTCCCGCACGTGTTGCAGGGGGCATACCCCTGGCACAGTCGGATTTGACTGTCCCGAATCACCTCCCCATCATTCTGGAACTCTCCACCATCGGTAAAGATCGCTTGGTGGACCAATCCCGCAGTGCCCTGCGACTCTGTGGCAAAAGCCTGGTCGGTGGCTCGGATGGGAGCGTGGTTGCTGGCGATGACCACTTGGCCGTTGGGCTGATCGTTAGGCTGAATGTTAGGCTGAATGTTAGGCAACGATCGAGCAACGTAATGACGCTGATCGTTGGGTTGGTTGCATTGGATGGTTGCGAAGTAACCTAAGCCACATGCGATCAAGGCAAAAGAGCCTAATAACAGCCAGTTGGTTCGATTGATGTTCATGGTTTGGACTACTTAAAGATATTCAATGTATAAATCTGTCGGAGGAACTCGTCGGCGGTGTTCAGCGGATACTGTCGAGGATTCGGCCACCCAACGCCTTCAAATTAGACCTGCCTGTGTTGGCGTCTGCGGGATTGGGTATGACTGCGTTGGCTTGCGATGCGGTTCGTTGTACCAGCGGAGCGTTCTGATTGAACTCAGCGGTGGGTGTCCAGCGAATATCCGATGTAGGAGCTTGCGTGGAAACCATCTCGAACTCGCGATTGGCCAACTGAGCCAGTTGGACTTCTCCCATCCGCTGGTGAATGACGGAAAGGTTCTGCCATGCCTGGGGAAGTTGCTTGATTCGCAGGCTCTTTTTAAGCATCTGTTTCGATTCGTCAAACCTGCCGCTATTGGCATACAGAACTCCCAACTCGTTCAACGAACGATAGTTGGTAGGGTCAGACGCAACGGCCGCTTGGTGGTAGATCATTGATTTCGCCATATCCAGTTTTGACGAATCGTTGCCGGAGTTGGCTTGTACTGAATGAAGTTTCCCCAAACAGTAAAGGGCCTCAGCAGCGACCACATTATGGCCACCACAACGACTCAGCTGATGGCTGGCGTAGGCAAAGTATCTTTGTGCCGCTTCGATCGCCGTCATGCCTTTTGCTAATTCGTCAGAGATGATTTTGGTCGAATGAGTCTCAATCACGCTGGGCACGCGGAGCCCGATTTGTGATTCAGTATCGGTGACAATGAAGTCCTGAGCTTCTTTGATCGCCACAATGCCGTTTCGCAACGCTTGCGTGTACGCCGTTCCACCAGCTTGTTTGTCATGAGACTGTGCCAGAATTCGCAGCGATGAGTAAAACTCCTGACGAGCAGCATACGCCGCGCCCCGCCGCGAAAGTGACTTTCCATATTCAATGTTGTGTACGGCCTTTTGTGCGTCGGCCTGCGAGATGCCGATCTTGATCGACGGAGAATGGGACTCAAGGTTCTCGTCCGCTGCGATGACCGATTGCATCGTTTCGTGATCGAAAGACCCCAGGATTGCTCGAACGTCCTTTTCCGGCGTCGGTTCCAAATTGGCGACGGTCGATAGTTTCTCGTTGGTGTCAACAAACTCAGATTGAATTTGCGCATCCACCTCTGACCGAAGGGTGCCAATGGCAATCGCGTCGGCCGTTGGTGCTGCTACCGCCGGAGATTCCATTGCCTCGGTGAGGAACGGGTTCTTCTTCCAGCGAATGCCTTGCAAGTCCGTGCTTTGGGGTTTCGCAGATGGCGAATCTAAGCGGTGATTGATGATTTGTTTTTGATCGTTGCCGCTGATGCTGCTATTAAGGTTTCCAAAGGAAGGCATCTCCGTCGAAGGAAGTTCGATGGTCGCCGGTGCTTGAGGTTGAGGCTGAGGCTGAGGCTGGACTTCCACGGAATCAGCGACTGATAAATCGAACAGCTTTGCCGCAGCGGTTTCGACGTCCAACGCTGGCAGCGATGGTTCTGAGTCCTCAACATCTAGATCGTTGGGTAGGTCAACGTGATCAAACGGTGCCGCTTCCAGCTCCGCGACCTCGGGCGTATCTACTAAATTAACCGCGCTATCGACGCTGGCTTCAATGCTACCTGAGGAAACTTCGACAGGTAATTTTTTGGGCAGTTGGTCGGCAACAACATCCAATTGCAACGCTGGTAGCGCATCGAAGTTTTCGACTTGGTCTTGGGTAATCTCCGCCCGTCCGGTGGCAGGTTGATAGTCGTTTAAGGCGTCCAGCGGGCTCGATTGGGCAACGAACGACGCGTTGGAAGCATCATCGCCGCGTCTTAATTGAGACACTGCTAAAATGAGAAGCCCGATTCCGATGACAACATAGATTGTTGAACGGCTGGTTGAATGTCGCATTTTAAAAAACCTGAATATCCGCGCGTTGAATCTTTAAACCGATGGTTCGGTATTGCGATTCATCGGCACTGGGGACCATTAGGATCGCGTCGAGTTTACCGCTTATGCCGATTTATCTGATAATTCAGGCGATCTCCGTGCCTCTGACAGCAAACAGCAAACCGCCTGTTTTTGCTAAACTGCCAAGGTTAAGAGGGGACGTTCTGTCTGCAAGCTATCGAAGACACGGTTTTTGAAGGTATGATTTGATTTTGAAAAGGTAACCAGGTCCGGGGCTTCAATGGGCACTCAAGCGCAAGAGCTGCATCGTGAAATAGGCGTTTGGGGCGCGATGATGATGGGGTTGGGATCCATCGTCGGCACGGGAGTTTTTGTTAGCATCGCGATCGCTGCGGGCATCGCCGGAGCCAATGTCGTCTTTGCCATTGCATTGGCGGCGGTCGTTGCGATTTGTAATGGATTAAGTAGCGCCCAATTGGCGGCCAACTATCCTGTCAGCGGAGGCACCTACGAATATGGCTATCGTCTGCTGCCAGATGCGTTAGGTTTTGTTGCAGGATGGATGTTTCTGTTGGCCAAATCGGCCTCGGCGGCAACCGCGGCACTAGGGCTCAGCGGATACCTTTTATTAAGCATCGATCAGAACGGACGGTTTACAGCGACAGCGTTGGCAATCGCGGTTCTAGTTTTGCTGACTGTTTTTACGCTGATCGGTATTCAGAGAACCAATCGCATCAACATCGCCATCGTTTCAATCACGCTAGCGACGTTGTTGTGTTTTGTCGCAATGGGAGCCCCCGTCGCGTTTGCGAATTCTACAGAGAACTTAGTGGACGCAGTTGCGCTGAACAGGATTTTCGCGACCGAAGACTCAGGGGCATCGTTGCTGCATGCAACGGCTTTGATGTTCGTCGCTTACACGGGCTACGGCAGGATCGCGACGTTAGGCGAAGAGGTGAAGGATCCACGTCGCACGATTCCGCTGGCCGTCATCGTAACGTTGGCTGTTTCAATGTTGCTGTACCTGTCGGTTGCCTTGGTCGCCGTCGGAACTGTAGGGGCCGATGCCTTTGCCGCCGCCTCAAAAAATCACATTGCGGCCTTGAGAATCGTCGCCGATCAATTCTCTTACGCTTGGGTGGGCATCGTTGTTTCCATTGGAGCGGCCACTGCGATGTTAGGTGTCCTTTTGAATTTGATACTTGGTTTGTCGCGCGTCATGTTAGCGATGGCGCGGCGAAAAGACATGCCTCAGCGATGTGCGTCGGTATCACCATCAAACGGCGTGCCCATACCGGCGACCATTTCGGTCGCGCTCGTCATTGGAGTGTTGATCTTGATTGGCGACATCAAGCTGACGTGGTCCTTCAGCGCGTTTGCCGTGCTGATCTACTATTCAATAACGAATCTGTGTGCGTTGCGATTAGAACCCGCACAACGATTCTTTCCTATCTGGACGGCATGGCTGGGGCTGATTGCCTGTCTCACGTTGGCATTTTGGGTAGACCAGCAGATCTGGCTGGTGGGATTAGGTTGCCTGGCATTGGCAGTGGTATGGTTTTCTATTGCTCGCCGACTGCGCGTCAGCGGCCCGGCCAATCCTTAAAGGGCAAACCTTAAAGGGCAAACCTTAAAGGGCAAACCTTGAAGGGCAAACCTCCCAAGCTTGCCGTTAATCGCTGGCTACGTTGGAGGGATTTGAATGGTTTTCATCATGGCGGTCCGCACTGCAAACTGCGGCCCGTAAATCGGTGCCGTTGCCTGCTTCGGTGATCAACCGCGATGATCGATTGAAAGTCAGATAATTGAAGGCCCATTGAAAGAACACCAGCACGCGATTCTGAAATTTGGCCAGAGAAAGAATGTGGATGAACAACCACAACAGCCACGCGAAGAAGCCAGAGAACTCAAGCTTTCCCAAATCAGCGATCGCAGAACTCCGCCCAATCGTTGCTAGTTGTCCCCGGTCTTTGTACGCAAACGGTTGGCGGTCGCCAGCAGCAGCGTTCGTCGAAACCTCCTTCTTAATCAGTTTGCCCACATAATCACCCTGTTGCATTGCAACAGGCGCGACCCCCGGCAGTAATTCACCCTTACTATTTTCGCAGTGGGCCAGATCACCGATAACAAACAGGCTGCCAAAGCCAGCAACACTCAACGTCGGTTCGACAGGAACTCGTCCGGCCCGATCGCACTGAACACCGGTTGCCGAAGCGATTTTCTTACCCAGCGGGACGCCCGCAACACCTGCCGCCCAAACGACGGTTTCGGTTTCAATTCGTGACGTTTGACCTTCCTTTTTCACCACCGCAAAGGAAGGTTGAATGTCGGTAACCTGCGAATTAAATTGAAATTCGATTTTCAGCTTTTTCAGAGACTGTTCCGCTTTTGCGGCCAGCTTTTCGTTGAAGCCTGAGAGTACCCTGTCACCTCCATCGACGATGATCACGCGCGAATCTTCGGGATTGATATGTCGAAAATCATGCCGCAACGTGTGCCGCGCCAATTCTGCGATCGCACCCGCCATCTCGACGCCGGTCGGACCGGCACCCACGACGACGAATGTCAACAGTCGCTGTTTGCGATCGGAATCGTCCTCGATTTCCGCCGCTTCAAACGCCGAGAGTAATCGTTTGCGAATCTCGGTCGCATCCTCGATCGACTTCAGTCCCGGCGCGTTGGCTTCGAAATGGTCGTTACCAAAATAAGCGTTGGTAGAACCAGCTGCCACAACCAAGTAATCGTAAGCGATTGTCACAACATTGTTTTTAAAGCGATTGGTTGAATTTTCTTTTAAACTGATCGTGTGGCCTTCAGGATTCACATCCAGAACATCGCCCAGCACGACTGATACGTTTTTTTGATGTCCGAAGATCGAGCGAATGGGAGCTGCGATATTCGCCGGAGACAGACCACCGGTGGCGACCTGATAAAGCAAGGGTTGAAACAAATGAAAATTGCGACGATCGATCAGCGTCACCTCAACATTGGCTTTGGCCAACGATTTTGCGGTCTGCATACCGCCAAAACCGCCTCCGACAATCACGACATGCTTGGGGACATCATTTTCCATCGAAATCTCTCTCCTATAATAAAGAGTGAAAAACTATTGGTAGCCGATTTATCGCAGCGGGCCTACTTGCACCGCGCCACGTTTGAATTAAAAGCCTTGTTAGTAACGCAGTAACGAAAATGTAAGCGGCAAGGCGTAAGGCGTAATGCGTAATGCGTAAGGCGGCAAGG